>CEUS01053663.1_pt1 | contig 12434 bp, 6 predicted proteins | sample 427031 | NCBI WGS metagenome assembly CEUS01 (sample SAMEA2622837, study PRJEB7988) | marine metagenome | biome: marine biome (ENVO:00000447); feature: marine epipelagic mixed layer (ENVO:xxxxxxxxx); material: "saline water (ENVO:00002010), including plankton (ENVO:xxxxxxxx)" | depth 140 m | reverse complement strand
GGCCACCATCGATCTCAGCCGGATGGCCGGCTCGCTCGGTGCAAAGGGGGTCATGGTCACCCCGCACCGGGAACCGACCCCGAACGCCCAGCGCATCTACGATCATTTCGCCCGCATCGCCGACGCCATGGAGCTCCCCATTGTCCTCCAGGACCATCCTATTTCCACGCAGGTTCACATGCCGCTCGACCTCGTCCTTCGCATGGTGGAGGAAATCGACTCCGTTGCGTGCATCAAACAGGAGGCCGTTCCGTCACCCGCCCGGGTCGGGGCTCTCGTCGCCGGCATGACCTCCCCCAAGCTCCCGATCCTTACGGGTCTCGGCGCACTCTACGGTGGCTATGAACTCGCTCGTGGCGCGGATGGCTTCATGACCGGTTTCGCCTTTCCCGAAGTGCTGATGGCCATGGTCAACGCTGCGCGAGACGACGACCACGATCGTGTGATGGACATCTACGCGAGATTCCTCCCCCTCATCGTGTTCGAAGGTCAGCCCGGAGTCGCGATTCGGAAGGAGATCTTTCGACAGCGTGGGCTCATGAACTCCAGTCACGTCCGGTATCCCGGCAGCACCATCGACGAAGCCACGAGAGCCCAGCTCCAGTCCCTGCTCGCACGAATCTTCGCCGGTCAAGACATCACTCGCCCTCTCGCGGTTGCCTGATGTCAGTCAATCGTATCTGGCCCTCAGAGATCGTACTTCACGAGGATGCGGATACCGGCGCGACCGTACGGCAACTCACCGGATACCGCGCCCACAGTCACCATTTCTACTTCACCAACCCGGGCTGGCACGACGGGGGCAAACGTCTCCTCGTCTCCTCCGATCGCAACAACGCCACCAACCTCTACAGCATCGACCTGGGTACCGCTGAAAGCCGCGTTCTGTATCGGATGGAAGAGGGATGGGACGTCTCGATGATCAACTGCAGCGCGGACGGCCTGCACGTCTACGCCAGTATTACCGAGGACATGTCCGATCGATTTCGCGTGGACTACTTGAGGGGCTACGTCGGGTTCAGGGAAACCTGGGAAGCGCGACCACTGAGTCGCATCGTGAAAGCATCCACCGACGGGTCAGGTGGTGAATTCATCTTCAAGGAGAAATACTGGATCGGGCACGTCAACACGTCACCCACGAAGCCCGATGTCCTCACCTTCTGTCACCAGGGACCGTGGGATTGCGTCGACAACCGCATCTGGGGGATGAACGTCTCGAAGGGCGACGTCTGGAAGATCAGAGCGCCGGAGGAAGGGGAGACCATCGGGCATGAATACTGGCACGCCGACGGTGAGCGCGTCAGATACCACGGGGAAAGAGCGGATGGGGCGGCGTGGCTCGGTCACTGTCGATACGACGACACGGACCACGTAGAGAATCACTTTCCGGGAAAGACCGGCCACATTCACTCGAACGGTCCTGACCTCGTCGTCGGAGATGGCGGTCGTGTCGTCCGTCTATGGAGGAGGAACGGTGACACCTACGAAGAACCCAGAGTGCTGTGTCGTCACGACTCTTCGGCAAAGATTCAGCAAGTCCACGTACACCCCCGCTTCAATGCCGATGGCTCCCAGGTCGTCTTCACGACCGGCGTAAGCGGCTACGGCAACGTCTACCTCGCGGACGTCCCCCCTGTCGACAGCTTGCCCCAGATCAATGAGTAATCTTTCGCGGGATCCAGCGAGCACTGAATTCTGCATATTGCCTTTTGCACCTTGCATTTCGCTTTTTTAGGGTTCATCCACGCGAGAACAACCGCGCTTCCGCCGTTCCCCCCATGATCGATGTCCGTTCTACCTCGCTGATCTCGGGAAGCTGCGTGTCGATCACCTTCGTCAGGTTGTCGTAACCCGGGTCTTCCAGAATCCACGGTGAGTCCGTCGCCCACATCAGTCGGTCAGCCTTGAAGTTCTTCAACAGAGTCTGGTGCCACGCAGCAAGATCGGGATACGGATAAGGCTCCTTCGAGAACGCATACTGACCCGACAACTTCACGCAGACGTTCGGGAAAAGATACTGGCCGAGCGTGTTGTATCGCGTCACGGGTGGAATGGGAGATTCGATGTGCGGTCGACCTTTCTCGTCGTGCGTGAACGATCCTTCCCCCGGACAAAACGCCATATGGTTATACACCACCGTCAGGTCGGGAAATGCTTCCATCAAATATGGAACGCAGTGATTCTCCGCAGCCGGTGGGTAGAGCCAGATCACGTAGTCTTTCTCTGCGGCGTACTTCCAGATCGGATAGGTCTCGAACGTTCTCACGTCGATCGGGGCGAGAGGATCGCGTTCTCCTCCGATCTTGAAGAGCCGGAACCCGACGATCCCTCCGTCACCCGTGAGGCGATCCATTTGATCCTCTGGATGCTGCGGGTCGGCGACGAGACCGATGCCACGGAACCGGTCGGGATATTCCTTCAGACACCGCAGTAGATAGGCATGCTGCACCATCTCCACCCCACCGATCTGCGTGAGGATCGCCTTCTCCACACCGCTCGCTTCCATCGTCTCCAGCAGTTGTTCGGCGGTCGCCTCCCGCTCGGGGGGCGTGTTGACGTTAACCTCGCGGGGAAACTCCTCGGAAACCTTCGCGAATACGTGTACGTGGGCATCAATCACGTAGAGGCCTCTGAAATCGAGTCGATGGGCTCACCAATCCGTCCAACATTCCACAGGCAGGTGCTTATCCCCGCATCGGCTCCAGACTGAAGAGCCTCCGACGCTCCGGCGTCGTCAGCCGGTCGGAGATCGAGGCATAGCGGTCGGAGCTGACCTTGCCCTCGCTCCATTTCTCATAGATCAGGATGATTGATTTCCGTGGCACGCCTGTCTCGTTCACCATGGAGGTGTGCCACCCATACGAATTGAAGAGGATAGCGTCCCCCGCCTTGCCCGGGAAGACCTTGTAATTGGGCATCGCCTCCAGGGGCCGCGGTTTTGGGCAAGGCCCGGCGTCCGGCTTATGGCTCCCTGGAACGAACCCGAATGCGCCACCGTTCGCTTGAACGTCTTCGATGTAGATCTGGACTTTCATATGGAGAGGCGTTGTGTGTGGAACATCAGGATGCCATCCCACATAGCTGATCGGCTGAGCGGGAAGCGTGCGCACCTGGGGACCCAGCAGAATCACCTCGTCGTCCGCAAAGTCCTGCAGATAGGGAAACCATACAGGGTAGTCGATCAGGTCGATGAACACATCATCCCGCTCGAGGGGATTGGGAATATCAAAATGGGCAGCCGGCTTTGTTCCGGTCGCGATCCCTTCGAGCCAGTCTTCCTTGCACGCGCTGGCTGCACGATCAAACGCATTTTTCAATCGCACGAGGTCTTCACCTGCGATCGCCAGGTCGAACCTCAGGTATCCGTTCTCTTCCCAGAAAGCACGCTCTTCGGCCGTCGGTCCTGCCATCATCAGCCTCCGCTACTCGAATGTGCGACTCGTGATGGGCCCGTCCATCATCTATCCAGAAACTTCAAACCGCCGGCTTCCAAGCCGCAGTCGATGACTTCACTGCGATCAGCGGTAAACAATCAGCTTCTCTTTCGCGCGAACTGTTTCATCCGCCGTTTCCGCAGTGATTGTGTAGAGATAGGTTCCGTTTGCAGGCCGATGACCGTCCGAGTCGAATCCGTCCCACAGAATCTGATTGTAACCGACCCCCCTCGACGGTGTGTCGAGGACGCGGATCAGGCGGCCTGTCAGCGTGAACACACGCACCGTCACATCAGCCGGTCGCGACAGGACGAAGGTAAACGCAGTCGGGCCGGCAACCGGATTGGGGTAGTTCAGGACACGTTCAATCGCCAGGTCCGACTCCACCCGGAAAGACAACGTCTTCGTGGCCGGACCGTTCCCCACTCTGTCGGATGAAGTCACTATGAGCGTATACTCGTCATCGACCAGGGCCGCTTCCGGTTGGTAGGTAAAGGAAAAGGACGCCGGGTCCGAAACAGGGTTTGTAACGATCGACGAGGGCAGCTGTAGCGTCTGCGTGCCTTCGTCCCCCTGGCCCCGCAGGTCGATCGTCGTCGCCTGTTCGTCCACTCCACTTGAATCCCGGATCACGATTCGGAACGACGGACTCGACGTCAGATAGTCTTCAGGGCGCACCTCACCCTGCGCATCCTGCGCGGAAATTTCGATCGACGGCGGCGATCGATCGTCGCTTCCGATCACCTCGATGGGCTCATCGGCCGCCAGACGCGTCGAGAAGAACTGTGAGCGCCCCTGAAGGTCCTCGACCTGGGCGGTCACCGTATGAATGCCGGGGAATTCTCCTGTGTCCCAGCGCACCGCCAGGGTCCGCCGGGATCCAATGGGTGTCGCTTCGGGAATGGCTTCTCGCACGATCAGCCGCCCTGAAACAGGTGGACCTGCGTAAAACCCGACTGTCGTGCCGAACACGAGGTCCGTGGGGCCCAGGTTCTGGACGTCGACAGACAGATCTATCGGATCGAGTTCGAAGACCGACGTGGCCGACTGGGTCAGATTCGACAACCGAATCACGCTGACTGGCTGGTAACGCACTTCCCAGGTCCCGAGCGAAGGCGTTCGATCGAGACCTGGAGCGGACAACCGAAGACGTAGCCGCAATCGGTCGACGGTCGAACCGACCCCGGACAGGTCGAGCGCACCTGGTGGCAGTCCCACCAACGATGCGATTTCGACGAAGGCGCCGCCGGGCACTTCGCCAAGCACATCGATCGCCGCTTGTCCGTTCGTGCCAATCACATCTACCTGCGATGATCCCCAGGAGATGGCAGGACCAATCGGTGACGACAGGATGATTCCCTCATCCGGCGCCTGAAGTCCTGAGTAACGGAGGATTCCTGGCCCGTTGAGTTGCCCCATCCAGACCTTGTCGTTCACCCAGTCGTACTGTCCCGACAGCAGGTCCGTTTCAGCCTGATCGCTCTCGTATTCGTCGACGAAGGAGCCGTCGACTGCGCTGACCACGCGTACCCGATGGGTCATCCCCGTCCCGAACTCGACCAGGTAGAGATAGCGACCGTCGGCGATCACCCCGTCCGTGAATTGATACGCGAACCCCGTCTCGGTGGGCTCGACCTCGAAGCTCCGGACCAGTCGCCAGTCCTCCTCGGGCTGGAAGACACGAACCGTCCACCCTCCCCGAACCACACCATCCACGCCCCAGCCCACGTTGAAGAATTCCTTTCCGTCCGAGGCGACCAGCGACGTTCCGTCGATCGGTAAACCCGTCTCGACCTCCACCAATCCGGCCGGCACGGTCACCCTTTCCACGTCGCCCGTCGCAGGATCGATCCGTAGAATCTCTCCCGACAATCGTATGTCCGCGTACAGAAACCCGTCGGAGTGATAGGCCGCAGATGTCGTTTCTACGGGCACGTCGGTCACAGGACCCAGATTCTGCCCGGCTATCGTACCGTTGAGGCCCGTCCCGATTCGTACGAACGTGGGTGGAAACGGATACAGATTGGCGAACGAGAAGAATCCTGTAGCGTAGATGAAGTTTCCGTCCGTCGCCAGGATCGCCGTCGCCGGTGTCCCCTCGGCGTCGAAGAACGCCTCTCGATGTTCGGCATCAAGCCGCAGAGGTACGGGCTCTGTCGTTCGGCCCAGAGAACCGTCCGGATAGGTCTCGATCGTGTTGTTCGTTTGGATCTGTTCCGGGGTCTGACGCCACACGACCTCTCGGTCCGGCACGTCGCCTGAAAAGGAGAAACTCCGAGGCAGAGTCCACGCTCCCGCGCTGTTCCCGTCGTGGAGCCGTCCCCGCCAGTACCAAATGCCATCCTCGAGCATGGCCGGCGTATGCGTCACAAAGCCGTCGGACCCTCTCACCAGCCCGGAACGGATCACCTCGTCATCGAACGCCTGACTTCGTGAAATTTCGAACTCGCCCGTCAACGAGGATGCATCCATCGACCCCGATCGAATCCCCAGGCTGAGCTCGTTCTGCGACACCCCTTGGCTCTCGACTGGAAACAGCGGAAGTGCGCTCAGCGCGCCGAACACCTCCACGACCCTCGACACCCCATTGTCGAGCGGGTCGATATCACCTGTATTCGAGGCCGGATCGATCAGCACATCCAGTCGATGCCGTCCCGCCCGGCCTGACAGGGGCCATCCGACCGTCAGCTTCTCGGATTGCCCGAACGGCGGCAGGGACCCGGAGAAAAGGGTATCCGTCGTGCCTTGATCCAGATTAATATCCGTCATCAGCATTTCGACGGGTGTCTCCGTCAGGATGCCCTCGTTCCGGATATCGATCGACACGATCGCACTGTCCGACGCCGCGAGTGGAGCCTCGGGAGTAATCGTCAGAGAGGCCTCGTCGATCGAATAGTCGGGACCTTCGGGAAGCTTCAGGTGCTGGGCAGGGTCACCGATCAGGGTCATCATCACCGTGCTGTTCTCGCTCCCCGGCCTCTGTGTCAGCAGGTCGTTCTTCGCCAAAGCCACAGCTGCGCCGAATTCTGTCACACCCTCCTGAAAGATGAGCCTGAACATCGAATTGTTCATCAGGTTGTTCGTGAAGATGAACGCAAGAGATGACGCAGATATGTACGCGATCGCCCCTCCGTCGTCCTTGTTCGTCAGCTCTTCAGCAAAGCAGGCGAGGGTCGGCTCTGAATACAGAGCGTTCAGGCACGACATGCCGATGACCAGGGGCAGTGTATCACGATTCTGAATCTGGCCCGTATAATCGAAACCGATCTGCTGCGACTTACCGATGATGAAGCCGGCCATGGCCGCAACACTTCCGTGCCCCATGAAGTTCACAATCAATCGGCCTTCGTTGATCTGCCGGATCACCTCACTCGAGCTTTCATTCGGCGGAGGTGGTGTATCCGCGTCGTGATAGACTCGGAGCGTTTCCAATCCGAACGGCTCTGTGAACTGCTCGATCAGGTTTTCGCTGTCGCGGATGAACAGATGCTCTCCTTCGAGGGCATCCCAGTTGGCCATGTAGAGGACCCTGTCACGCCACCGCGCCGTGGGCACTTCGTCGTAATCCATCACCTTCCTTACGACGGTATTCGCCTCCGTCTCATTATTCAACGAGAAGCGCCCCACCCAGACATCCATCAGCGAATCGTCACCTGAAACGGTACCGAAAAAGTGATCCGTGTAGGCGATGCCCCGTCGCACAGATTGAAACCGCATACCTGGGACAAGCACCCGCGTCCCGTTTTCGGCCTCACCCAGCAGATCGCGGTAGTCGAAAGTGTGTCGTCCCATCAGCATCAGGTAGACCGGTCTCTCCGCCCAGTTGTCGTAAGCGTGGAGCATAAAATCGCGAATCGCCGTTTCGGTCAGGTGGCCGTCCGCGAACTCGTCGAACACGTCCTGCACATCGATCACCGTCGCCGTCAGTCCCCCCGCACGTCGGTGTTCGGCCAGTTGCTCCGACTGCGAAGCGAACATCTCGTGAGTCACCACCACGTAGCTCGCACCCTGTCGTTCGCCCCGCAGGTTGGACGCCACGTCGAGCTGTCCGATTGGAGTCGGCCGTATGGTGCGGTCTTCGAACGCGACGAAAGGACCGTTCGATCGAGCTGCGAACCTCGCGCTGAAACCAGTGCCCTCAGACTCGAAGGAAGCGTTCGTTAGGGTCGCGCCACGGTTGCGGTCCAGAATTGTCACCGAGTTGCCTTCCAGGTTCGTCACGGTGATCGCGCCCGGAGTCTCCACCGAGAGGGACTCCAGACCAAACGTCAGTAGGCCGTCCAACAGCTCGAACGATCGCGGGTAGGTCACCTCCGCCCAGTTGAACATGACGTTCTCGATGTAGCGCACAGCATTGGGATCGTCTGGGAAATAGCTCGGATCGCCAGGTGTGGCCAGGGTGACCAGGATCGTGTCGGTCAGGCCTTCGGCAGGTACCTCCCCGGATGCGATGAAAGCCACCGATCCGTCCCACTCGTCCTGGCTTACCAGAATCGTCTCGTTCACCAGAACTTGAGTGCGGTGGTCCGGGTCGATAGCGGATCGGGACGATAAACCGTGCATGCCCACACGGACCGCCGCGATCCCCCCGCCGGTCGTCACCAGTCCGGGCAGAGCGACTTCACGTACCACGTCGAACTGAGTTTCGCCGGGCGAAACCGGCGAAGCCGTCCGAGGACCGAACCAGTGATCTCGATCCGCGTCAGGCGCATTCCCCAGCCGCTCGTAGAGCGAATCAACTTCCGTGTGCACCGACGAGAGGTGGGACGTCACCTCGGGCGTGTTTTCGCCGGGGGCCACGTCCTCTTCAACGTAGCGAAGCCCCGCGGTCGTCCCCACACGCAACCAGTAGATATGACTCCGTCCGTGCATGTTCTCGAAGTCTCGATCTGGCGCACGTCGGAATCGGGCATAGAAGAGGACTTCGTCCCCTTCACTCAGAACACCGTCTCCATCGTCCCGGACCAGAAGGGGTTCCTCTTCCCCATCGACGAAAATCTGTAGCCGCTCCAGATCGCCCATAGACAGGGCGATTCCCGTCGAATCGAACCAGGCGGCGTCCAGCCGATACACACCATCCTCTTCGATCGGAATCTTGTACCAATCGGAGAGAGGATCGTACCAGTTCCCCGCCTGTTTCATCGCAAGCGCCGCGGGCGCCCTACGGCGCCAACGGCGGGACGAATCATAGTTCAGAAGCGCGGCTCGATACCCCCGCTCGAATGGGTGATCTACCGATTCAAGCGCCGGGGGTAACACACCCGGTCTCGAAGAATCAGGGAGGAAAGACAGCCGAACCGTCAGTTTCTGGGCGATCCGAAGTACGCGCTGAACCGGGTTGTACTCGATCGGCCGAACCGACACCATCGCCACTCGCTGGTCCCGCAGCATTGCCAAACCGGTCAACAGAGCAGGTGCGTCTGGAACAAAGTCATCTTTCGAGTAGATAGCCGGATCTTCCTGGTAGGACACGGCCCCTCGAACGTCAGGCTCGCGTCCAAGCACTTCGACATCGGGCACAGGATGGAGACGCACGTTCTCGAATGTCTGATAGTGCACATCGACAACGGAGACCTGAACCGAGACTCCGAAGGGAACGGCGACCATACCGCCGACCTCCGGTACCGCCGGTTCGCCGGGGCGATCGGGAAAAGCCGCGTCGTCGAGGGTCACCCGGTCGTATTCGATTCCACCGATCGTGACCTTCGACATGTCATATCCGATGGCAGACACTTCGAGCGTCACACCCGTGTCATCCGCATTCACGACCCGGGGTCGAGCACTCTGTCCGACGGCAGGTGTCGACAACAACAGAAGGGGAAGGATCAGTCTGAGAAGGCGCATGCGTTAGGACACGGGTGTGAAAAAGCCGGCATCCCCACTGGGGACCCGGCGGCTCGACGTCATATAAACAAAATACCGGAAGGACGGCAAGGGAGGGCGTACAAGCGAAAGCCCGGGCCCATCAGGGCTCCGGGCTTCCGTGCGATATCCGAAAATCAGGACTCGATATACTCGATGATTTTTCTCAGCGTCAGGTCCAGACCCACCTCGGGCTCGTAGCCTACGGCGCTGTGAATCTTCGTCAGATCTGGCACGCGGTAGTTGAGATCCTCATAGGATCCCTTTGCGAAGGCCTTCTCGTAGGGCACGTACTCGATTGGAGAATCACTTTCCGTCAGTTCCTTCACCCGGTGGGCCAGCTTCTTGATGCTGATCTCGTTCGTCTCTGCGTTGCCGCCCAGGTTGTAGATCTCACCGGGTGTGTCGGGATGCTCGGCTAGCGCAACCAGGCCATCCAGCGCATCCTCGATGTCGGTGAAACACCGCTTCTGCTCACCATCGTTGTAGACCGTAATCGGATGTCCCAAAAGGGCCTGCTTGATGAAGCGCGGCACCACCATGCCGTAGTTGGGTGACTGGCGTGGACCGATGACGTTGAAGAAACGAACGATCACCGTCGGCACTTTCTTCTCTCGCCAGTAGGCCAGACCCAGCATTTCGTCCACGGCTTTCGACGTCGAGTAAATCCAGCGGGTGACGGTCGTCGGCCCCAGAAGCCGGTCATCGTCCTCTGAGAAGTTTGCCTTGCCGTTTTTCTTTCCCGCGACTTCCGACGTGGAGGCAAGAATGACGCGCTGTTTCTTCTTGTTCGCGAGCTCCAACAAAATCTCGGTCCCGCGGATATTCGTCGTCAGAGCGTGCAGCGGGTTTTCGATCACATAGTTCACGCCGACCGCGGCGGCGAGGTGAAAGATCACATCTGCCTCTTCCACGAGCGGTGCGAGCACCTCTCGATCCAGAACGGTACCGACCTTCATCGTGAACCGTGGATCGTCCTCCATATGTCGAACGTTGTCCAGATCTCCCGTCGACAGATCGTCATACACCGTCACCTGGTGGCCGGTGTTCAAAAGCCGCTCGGCCAGATGGGACCCGATGAATCCGGCACCCCCCGTGATCAAAACCTTCATTCCGATCCCTTCCCCAACAATGCCGGACATCGCCCCGGCGACTGTTCCGCTACAAGAACCAGAAATCGCCCCCCCGCGAGCGGTGAAACACGGTGGAACGGTCCCGTGGCTGCTCGGGCTGAAGCCCAAACGGGCGTATTCGCCTGACGTGACTTCAGCCCGCAAACCCACCTAATGTAGGCTCGGTTTCCCTCAGATGCAACACAATCGCGTAGGACATTGAAAAATCTGCCGTTTAGGCGTGCTTTGGCATCATCCGAGAAGGCCCGTTTTGACCGGAAACGGCCGAAAAGAGGCTCACCATGCGGTCCGCTGCCCGGTCGAGCCCATAGGTTTTTACCATTCGGGCCCTTCCCTCACGGCCCATGCGGACCCGGAGATCCACGTCCTCGATCAATCGACTCAGGTAGCCCACCCAGTCCTCATTCGATCTCGCCAGATAGCCGCTGATCTCGTGGTCGACAAGCTTCTGATTGACCCCTACGGGTGAAGCCACGACCGGGAGTCCCATCGCCGAGTACTGAAGGATTTTATACCCCCCTTTGCCTCGTGTCCAAGGATCATCCGGCAACGGCATCAACCCGATGTCGAACGATTGCAGGTCGGAGACCTCCGTCTCCAGCGACCAGGATCGCGCTTCGAAGCGGAGGTTCTCAATCCGCGGTTCTGAGGTCCCGACAAGCCGTAAAACGAGATTCGGATACGCCTGACCCAGCGCCTCCAACGGCTCACGAACCAGGTCAACATAAACCGACGTCGTGGGGCTTCCGATCCAACCCAGAACCACACGTCCGTCCTCTTTCGGGCCTTCGCCCGGCCGGTAGCGCTCCGTATCGATAGGCCCCGTGATCACCGTCGCTAGGGCCCCGCAGTCGCGGGCGTAGCCTGCGGTGTAGTCGCTTTCCACAACCGCGTGGGATGCGGACTTCAACAACGGAGCGACCGTTCGTGCGTGGAACCACTGCCTCACGCGCTCCAGCCCCGACGCGTCGACAGTCTCAGTCGTGAATATCGCATCGTCGAAGTCGTAAATGATCCGGTGCCGATGGCGTCGCATGAGAAGCGGAATCGGAAACGGAAAGAGCACGCGCTGGATCAGGATACAATCGTAGCTGGAAGCTCGAACGAGCGTCCGCAAACCAGCTCTAAAGGAGAGCCACACTACGGTGAAGTAATATCGGATCTTCGCCAATCGGCTACGGCAACCCTTCGCAAAAACCGAATCCGCAACGATAACTTCGACATCCGGATCGACGCCGCGTTCGCGTAGTCGAGGCAGATATTGAAACACCCGCGTCCGACTGGCCGGATCCGCCACGCCGTGATTCGCCAGGATCAGCACCTTCAAGCGTCGGCCCCCAGAATCCAGGATCTGATCTGAAAGATCAGATGGCGATCCATCTTGGCGACCAGGAGGAAATAGACGGACCCTCCGAGCGACACCAGAAAGAGCAGGAAGTGCAGCGGATCGATCTTCGAACCGGTTACCCCGATCTGCGCAAGGGCCACCACAATTCCCATGGCCGCACTCATGAAAAGTGGCTTCACCAGCGCCGAAAGATACACGCCAATCCCCAGTCCGATCATCCTTCGCAATAGCAGCTGTCCGGCCACGAACGCACACCCGCTCATCACAACATAGGCCAGAGCGACTGCCCCTGTCCCCTGCGCCGCCACCGCGGTGAATACGGCCGCGTGAACGATCGCCAGAACGGCGTTCCACTTCAGACCCAGATCGGCGCGTCCCTTAGCCAGGAAGACGGACCCGATCGGGCTACCCAGGCTCTTGAATAAACCGACTGGAATGAGAAGTTGGACGAGCGGTGCCGCTGCCGCCCATCCCTCCCCAAGGAAGAGAGGAACGAACACAGGCGCGGTCACCCCCAGCCCGATCAGGGCAGGGAAGCCGAAAAGGCCGACCAGCCGCGCGATCCACACATAGCCTTCCTGCAGGACGGCATCGTCGTCCTGGGCCCGTGAAAAAACCGGAAACGCGACCCGGGTCAGAACGGGACTTGCTTTCTGG
>CEUS01282496.1_pt1 | contig 12443 bp, 11 predicted proteins | sample 427031 | NCBI WGS metagenome assembly CEUS01 (sample SAMEA2622837, study PRJEB7988) | marine metagenome | biome: marine biome (ENVO:00000447); feature: marine epipelagic mixed layer (ENVO:xxxxxxxxx); material: "saline water (ENVO:00002010), including plankton (ENVO:xxxxxxxx)" | depth 140 m | reverse complement strand
AACCAAGTTCTGCCACTGAGCCCCAAGTTGCAGTTGGTAAGAGACAGTTTTGCGAGTGGAGAAGCCATCCCTTGGGCTCAGATTCATAAACTGCCCGACTACGTGTATTTTAACCACTCCGTCCACGTGAATCGCGGAATCAGCTGTTTTGAATGTCACGGCCAAGTCAATGAGATGGAAGAAGTCCACCATGCCAAGTCATTCAGCATGGCCTTTTGCCTGGAATGCCACCGCAATCCGGAGCAGAAAATGCGCCCGTTGGACCAGATCACCAATCTGGATTGGCGACCGGAAAGTTCGCAAGCACAACTCGATTTTGGTAATGAAATGAAGGAGCACTGGAAAGTAAATCCACCAACCAGTTGTTCAGGATGCCACCGATGAAGAAATTTCTTAAAAATCCACAGCCAAACGATTCCGGTTTGAAGGGTCCTCGCTATTGGAGGAGCCTGGATGAATTGATGGAATCAGACGGATTCAAGGAATACGTATATCGTGAGTTCCCGGAAGGAGCCTCTGAGCTTGATGGCGTGAATCGCCGACAGTTTCTGAAGGTGATGTCCGCTTCTTTTGCGTTTGCAGGGATCGGATTAACCGGATGTCGACGGCCTGAAAAATATATCATGCCTTACAATCAGCAGCCGGAAGAAATCATTCATGGAAAGCCTTTGTATTATGCTTCTGCGATGCCGCATCGGAACGATCCCATACCGGTTGTTGCCGAGACTAACGAAGGGCGGCCTACAAAGATTGAAGGCAATAAACTGCTGAAAGGACGTAATGGCGGAACCGACCAATTTGCCCAGGCCTCCATCCTCGATTTGTACGATCCCGACCGTTCTAAAACCACGGTCCAAGATGGGCGGTCTTTGACTGAAGCTGAGCGAATTGACTACCTGGCTTTGGTTTCCAAGAAATTTTCCGAAAATGGAGGCGAAGGATTAGCGTTCTTGGCAGAAGGAATTCCGTCAGTGACACGCTCCACTCAGCTTGACCAGCTGAAAGCAAAATTTCCAAATGCAATATGGGCTGAATACGACGCCCTCGATAATACCAATCCTGAAAAGGCGGCTTCCAGCGTCTTTGAAAAATCGGTTCGCCCAATTTACGATTTTTCAAAAGCCGAACGCGTGCTCTCATTGGAGGCCGATTTTCTCTGTAGCGATCCGTTTCACCTGGTTTATACCCGGGATTTTTCAAAAGCTAGGAGCGTGGATGACGACCATCCAGAAATGAACCGACTTTACGCTGCTGAATCGTATTATTCACTTACTGGCGGTATGGCCGATCACCGGCTGCGCATCGCCTCTGGAGAAATACCTGCACTTACAGCTCTCATCGCCGCTTCATTGTTTGAACAAAATGGAAGTGGTCAGACCAATGCCATTGATGCCCTGAAGTCATTGGGCGAAGGGCTTGAAGTGGATCCTCAATGGATCAAAGAATGCGTCAAGGACCTGCTCGATCACTCTGGCAGCGCATTGATTTTGGCCGGTCCCCATCAACCGGAATTCGTGCATGCTCTTGCGTTTGGCCTGAACGAACTGCTTCATGCACAGGGCAATACAGTAAACTACATCCCAGTTCCAGCGAACGAAGCCAGTTCCATATTCGAATTGGCCGATGCTATTGGACTAGGCCAGGTCAATACCCTGGTTGTGCTGGGTGGAAATCCGGTTTACAACGCCCCGGTTGATCTGCATTGGCCCGACGTCCAGGCAAAGGTGGATGAGGTTATTCGCCTTGGTGAATATTTCGATGAAACTTCTGAAAAATCCGACTGCCACATCAACGCGGCTCATTACCTGGAAAGCTGGGGAGATCTGATAGCTTACGATGGCACGGTACTTGCGATCCAGCCTATGATTCTTCCCTTGTTCCAGGGGTTAACCGAAAGCGAAGTTCTGCAAATACTCATCAATGGCGAACCCAAGGAAGGATACGAAATTGTTTCAAGTGCCCTTACTCAAAGCCTTGGAGGAGGCACGCAAGAATTTCAGAAGTTCTTGCATGACGGGTTCTGGCAGGATTCGGCTTCTGCCGCAACCAATGTGACTCCAAGCCGTCAGGTTATTCAACAATACTTTCAAGAAATCGACAGACCACCAAAAAATTCCAGTGCCAACCTTGAAATTCGATTTATTGGCGATCCAAGCATTGATGATGGACGCTACATCAACAATGGTTGGCTCCAGGAATGTCCCGATCCGGTCACCAAACTCACTTGGGATAATGCATTTCTTGTCAGCCCCAAGCTCGGAGAAGAGTTAGGCGTAGTCGCAAATAATCCAATTAAGACAGTCGTTCATAAGAATCCCAATGCCCACAAACGAGGTAAGCATCAGGGGCACCTTATTGAAATTACTTTGGATGGTAAAACACTGACCGGACCTGCACACGTTCAGCCAGGCTTACCTAACTACACGGTAGTTGTTTCTCTCGGATATGGCCGCACGGCTACCGGAAGAATCGGAGAAGGAAGTGGATTTGACGCTTATTCACTCCGCACCTCCGGAGGAATGTCTTCAGCTTCGGGAGCTACGGCGAGGAAAGTGGGTGGAATAAAAGAACTGGCTGATACTCAGGAGCATTGGTCTATGGAAGACCGAGCTATTATTCGGGAAGCGAATTTGGATTACTACAAGGAACATCCCGATTTTGTCGACCTCATGGGAATGGAGTCGCATTCACCTCCTGTGCTGGGAATTGACGAAAGCGGCAATAATCGCCGGGACACCGTGCCGCTTCAGAAATTGATTCTGGCAGGTAAGGAGAATCGAGGAAATTCACTTTATGAGACGCCCGAATTTACTGGCACCCATCAGTGGGGGATGTCGATTGATCTCAACACTTGTACCGGGTGTACCGCTTGTATTATTGCCTGTCAGTCGGAAAATAATATCCCCATCGTTGGCCGTGAGCAAGTAGCCCGTGGGCGCGAAATGCATTGGATTCGCATGGACCGCTATTACTCAGCAGGACCTGAGCAATCGAGAAAAGAAATTCCTGCCAATCCCCAGGTCTCCGTGCAGCCAATGACCTGTCAACATTGCGAGACTGCACCTTGCGAATCGGTCTGTCCGGTGAATGCCACCGTCCATGACGATGAAGGGCTTAACGTAATGGCTTACAATCGTTGTGTGGGTACCCGTTACTGCGCAAACAACTGTCCTTACAAGGTTCGTCGCTTTAACTTTTTCGATTGGAACGATCGCGACATGGATCGTGTTTACGAAGGTCCCCTAGGACCCAAAGGCATGAATGAGCTCAAAAAGATGAGCAAGAATCCGGAAGTATCTCTTCGCATGCGGGGGGTTATGGAAAAATGCACCTTCTGTCTGCAACGGATTCAGGCTGCCAAGATTGAGCAAAAAGTCAAAGCACGCGATTCAGGAGATATAAAGGTGCCTGACGGTACTATCAAAGTCGCTTGTCAGCAAGTTTGTCCGGCTGATGCAATTGTATTTGGCGATATTTCCGATCCGGAATCACGAGTTTCCAAACTTAAAGAATCCAATCGTGATTACGGTGTCTTGGCTTATTTGAATACTCGGCCTCGCACCACTTATATGGCCAAGCTGCGCAATCCGAACCCCCTTATGCTGGATTACTACGAAAATCCCATGAGTAATTTGGAATATAAAAAGGCCAATGACCATGGAGGAGGTCATAGAGATGGAATTGGTAATTCAGATCATCCTGCGGAGGGAGACGTTCACAATAGCCACTAGGCTCTCAAGATTCTAAGCATGGTATTTTCTGATCAATTTCCACTGGATTCAAAGACACCCGCACCACCTGAGGTGATGGCGGATGTCAAACCAGCCGATTTGCCTCGGCCTAAGCTAGTAGAAAATGACCGCAGCTTTGGTTGGATTACCAATAAGGTTTGTGGCATCGTGGAAGAAAAGACACCGACTTGGTGGTGGGTTGCTTTTGCCTGTGCCACTTCTTTGGCTTCTTTTACTGTGATAGGTCTTACTTACCTCGTATCCACCGGGGTGGGGGTCTGGGGCCTTGCCAATCCAATCAACTGGGGCTGGGCTATTGTAAATTTCGTTTTCTGGATCGGTATTGGTCACGCGGGCACGCTTATTTCCGCCATTTTGTGTCTACTAAAGCAGCCTTGGCGCACGACCATTAATCGGGCCGCGGAAGCGATGACTATTTTCGCTGTGGCCTGTGCCGGAATCTTCCCGGTTTTCCACGTCGGCCGGGTTTGGTTTGCTTGGTGGTTGTTTCCATTGCCCAACGCCAACGCGATCTGGCCCAACTTCCGTAGCCCATTGTTGTGGGACGTCTTCGCGGTATCCACTTATGCCACGGTTTCTGTGCTTTTCTGGTATGTAGGATTAATTCCCGACCTTGCTTCAGTTCGCGACCGGGCAAAATCCAAATTCAGGAAGATCTTTTATGGCATCTTTGCCATGGGTTGGCGGGGATCAACTCGTAATTGGAACAACTACGAAATGGCCTACTTGTTGTTGGCCGGCCTGTCTACCCCGCTTGTACTTTCGGTTCACACCATCGTATCCTTCGACTTCGCCGTTTCCTTGATACCGGGGTGGCACACCACAATCTTTCCTCCTTACTTCGTTGCTGGAGCTATTTTTTCCGGTTTCGGTATGGTCCTTACCTTGATGCTTCCCTTGCGAGCCATCTATGGGCTGCATGATCTTATAACACAGCATCACATCGACTGCATGTGTAAGATCACTTTGGCCACTGGAACCATTGTGGGCTATGCTTATACGATGGAGTTTTTCATCGCGGCTTACGGCGCTAACCCTTTCGAGATATTTGCCTTCATCAATCGCGCATTTGGTATCTATTCCTGGGCCTACATAACCATGTTCACCTGTAATGTGGTCACCCCGCAGTTGTTCTGGTTTAAGTGCATCCGGGAGCGGCCTCACGTGGTTTGGGTGATTTCTATTTTTGTAAACGTGGGTATGTGGTTCGAGCGGTTTGTTATTACCGTCACCTCTTTGGCCCGTGAGTTTCTACCCTCCAGTTGGGGTTATTATTCTCCAACCTGGGTAGATGTCTTCACTTTCTTTGGAACCTTCGGAGTATTCTCCACATTGTTCCTCTTGTTCGTTCGATTTCTACCTCTCATCGCTGTCGCTGAAGTGAAAGCAGTCACTCCGCAGGCGGATCCGCATCATTACGAGGAAGGAGAGCACCACTAAGCATGGCCGAGAATATTACATTCGGCTTGGCCGCTGATTTTGAAAATCCGCACACATTGATGAAAGCGGCGAAACGATGCCGCGATAAGGGCTTCAAGTCCTGGGATGTAATTACTCCTTTTCCGGTTCACGGACTTGAAGAAGCCATGGGACTCAAACGCTCCAGGGTTCCATTCTTTACTTTTATTGGCGGCGCTACCGGATTTATTACAGGGACATTCATTGCCTGGTACATGAATGCCTTCGACTACCCGTTGATCGTTGGTGGCAAGCCCCTCTTCAGTCCGGTTTTCCCATTCCCGGTGATGTATGAGCTGACCATTCTTTTGGCAGCTCTGTCGACCATTGCGGGAATGTTTATTCTCAACGGTCTTCCACGCCACTACCATCCGGTTATGAAGGCCAAAGATTTTGCGGCCACAACCGATGATACGCTGAGGATTACCATCGAGTCTTCGGATCCCCTATACGATTCGGAGAAAACGCGCGTCTTTCTTCAGGAGATTGGCGGCACAAACATTCAGGAGCTGGAGGATTGATCATGAAGTACTTCCTCTTTGCATACCTGTTAGTCGTAGTCGGAGTCGTTGCCATCATGGGCTTTCGTGGCGAAATTTCCACAAAGCCGCCTTTGAGATTGTTCCCCGACATGGACGAACAATCGAAATACAAACCACAAGGCGCCAGCGCATTTTTTGCCGACGGAAGAACGGATCGTGTCCCTGTGTCCGGCACGGTCGCCCGTGGAGAATTGAAAGATGATCCTTTCTTACATTTTGGTAAAGTGAGCTTCGAAGCTGACACTTGGGCCACTGGATTTCCTATGGAAGTTACGGCTGATTTGATCGATCACGGGCAGAAGAAGTATGCTATTTACTGCATTGCGTGCCATGGTGGAACGGGTGATGGAAACGGTGTCACCAAATTCCATGGTATGGCCATTACATCGACTTACCACGACGACCGGTTGCGCAATATGTCCGAGGGAGAAATTTTCAACACGGTGACCAATGGAATCCGTCTCATGGGTTCTTACAAAGATAAACTTTCGGAATACGACCGTTGGGCGGTAATTGCCTACATGCGTGTTCTGCAGCGGGCACAAAACGCCCGAGTCAAGGATGTCCCAGAAGCTAACAGAGGGGAGCTTGGACTATGAGTACTGAGGCCACAGCTACCGGTGCAATAGCTGCATCTCCAGGAAAAAAGGACTGGTCGAAGATCTTTCTCTTCGGAGGTCTCATTTTCCTGATCATTAGCTTGATCGGGGTCTACATGGGTTTTACCAATGGTAAGGCACGCCCTGCTTACGGTCTGCTTATTATGTTTTCCTTCTACTTGAGCATCGGACTGGGCATGTTATTGCTGACCATGATTCACCATGTTTTTGGCTCCGGTTGGTCAACAGTCATCCGACGTCAGTTGGAACATGGAATCGCTATATTCCCGTGGCTTGGTTTGATTTTTGTACCGTTCCTACTGATTTCGTACCTATCTGGAGACCCTGGTTTCATCTGGAAATGGTTTGATAAAACAGCGGTCGAGACCGACGTGTTATACCAGGCGAAGAAATGGTATTTAGGACAAACTCGTTTCCTCATTTCTTATTTCATGTACTTTGGTGGCTGGATTTATCTGGCTCACAAACTTCGCACTTACAGCAAGGCTCAAGACGTCGATGGAGATCCCAAGTGGACTAAGAAGATGGTTTTCCATTCCGCATGGGGTATCATATTCACTGCGCTTACATTGACGGCTGCTTCAATCGATTGGATAAAGGCAATCGAGTTTCATTGGTTCTCTACCATGTATGGGGTCTGGTTCTTTGCCGCCAGTATGCGTGGAGCATTAGCCGTCGTTGCGTTGATTTGCCTGTATCAGATATATAAACACGGGCCACTGACCGGTATGTTCAAGCGAGGGCATTTGTACGACCTCGGATGCATCATGCTGGCTTTCACAGTTTTCTGGGCCTACATCAGTTTTTCACAATACTTCCTCATTTATAACGCCAATATTCCGGAAGAAACCTTTTGGTACAACATGCGTGAAGAAGGATTCTGGTGGTGGATCAGCATGGGCCTTGTTTTCGGTCACTTCCTCTTCACTTTTATTTACCTCCTGTACTATCGAAACAAGATTCGGGCCATTCGAATGATCTTCATCTGCTGCTGGATTATTACTTTCCATATGTTGGATCTCTACTTCAATATTCTGCCGTCCAAGCGGGAGGTCTACGACATGTATGTCCCGTATCCTTTTGCAATATCGGTTTGGGATATTACCGCCTTTTTAGGTATCGGAGGTATATGTGCCTGGTCGTTTATCCGCAGTTGGAATAGCTCAAATATTATTCCCTTAAAGGATCCGCGTATTGACGAATCCTTACGACACCATGGCCGCTGATTTGTATAACCAAGACGGGACCTTCTCCCTTTCGGCGATTCTGAAAGTTATCGGAACGATTGCGGTCTTTGCTGTGTTGATTTGGTTGTTCTACGGCAAGGGCGGACAGGAAGGAGAGCCTGTTGTGGTCGATCCTGAAAGTCAGCCGCCATCGGCGGCCGAGCTCCGTGCCCAGGAGGCTGAGATTTTGGCGACCTATGGCTGGGTAAATCAGGAAGCGGGTGTCGTACGAATCCCGATTGACCGGGCTGCCGAACTTTTTTTGGAGGAGACGAACCCGTAATTTGACCATGAGTGCTTTGGAAACATCACCCGAATTAAGAGGCACGTCCGCTGTCGACAATTCCTTGAAGGGACCGGTATTGTTTTTGCTGATTTCCGGAGCTAAATGGCTGATCCTTGCTTCAATTTTGGGATATCTGGTTTCCTGGAAGTCCCATAATCCTGGATTTCTGAATGGTTGCGAGCTTCTCACTATAGGCAGGGTTCAAGCGGCTTACACGACTGCTTTCCTTTACGGCTTTGGATGCAATATCTCGTTTGCTATCGGCCTTTGGTTAATTGCTCGCCTGAGCGGTACCCCCATTGGTCATGGATTGGTCTTAATCCTGGCCTCAATTTGTTGGAACCTGGCTCTCACGGTTGGCTTGGTCGGTATTTTGATGGGCCACCTGAATGCATTTGAATTCTTGGAGTTACCTTCCTACGTTGCGCCCCCGCTCTTCATCTCTTCGTTGGTATTTTCTATTTGGGGTATTTTGTGTTTCAAGAATCGAACCAATGAAATTACCTATGCGGCCGAATGGTACCTCGTGGCCGCATTTCTCGCCTTTCCCTGGATAAACCTGGCGACCAAGACTATGTTATTTATCAAACCGTCTTCCGGGGTGGTCCAGGCTTTGATTGCTAGCTGGTTTGCCAACAATTTCCTATGGCTTTGGTTCGGAAGCCTTGCCATCGCCGCTTTGTATTACCTCGTTCCCAAGCTGCTCAGTAAAGCAGTTCTTTCATACAATTTGGCAATTCTTGGATTCGTATTGCTCATCTTTGTAGGATCTTGGATGGGCGCCGCCCGTCTGGTCGGTGGACCATTTCCAGCCTGGGTGATCACCAGCGGAATTGCAGCCAGTATTACTATGGTCGCATTCTTTGTCATCACAGGCATCAACTTTTTCGGTACGTTGTGGCGGAATAGAAAGAGCCATTCCGAAAACGGCATCCTTTTGTTCGTCTGGTTTTCTTCGTTGGCCTTGCTGATTTCCGGCCTACTCACAGCATTTATTTCTTTGAGGGGTGTCGCGGAAGTTACTCAATTTACAATCTTTCTGGATGCGCACCGATTTTTAATCTTTTACGGCGTCTTTTCCATGGCCGCTTTTGCGGTTGTTTATTACATGCTACCACGGCTCCTGGAAAGAGATTGGCCGATGGAGTTTATGATTTGCTCCCATTTCTGGTTGGCCTTTGTCGGGACAATCTTGCTGGTGGTTCCCTTGACGCTCGGAGGTTGGCAACAAGGCGCCGCCATGTTGGATGCTACCGTTCCCTTCTCAGAAGTCGTTCGGCACACCTCTTATTGGATGGTCGGTCGGTCTGTCGCATGGATTTTCCTTTCTTTGGGGCATCTCGGATTTATAATGCATCTTTTCGTGATGCTTAAACCGGAATGTGGTGCTTGTTTTGAGGAACTGACGAGGATCGATTCCGAAAAGGTAGAAGGGACAGAAGTATGAAATCGTTTGGGGCATTATTTCTAATCGTTATCACCGGCCTAACTACTTCCTGGTATTCTTTGTTGGTTGTAACCGCCGACAAACTGGGTCCTGGCAATCTCAATTCTTCCGTGAGTTTCGCCGGGGAAGATATAGTAGTTCATGCCGATGAAGGGCTCGCTGCTCGAGGAAAGGATGTATACCTGGAAATGGGTTGCGCCCTCTGTCACACTCAGCAGGTGCGTCGTCCAGGGTATGGCGGAGATCTCGACCGGGAATGGGGTTCCCGTCAAGCTGTTCCAAGGGATTACTTACTACAGAAAAATGTAATTTTGGGCAACAAGCGCCAGGGTCCTGATTTGAGTAACGTCGGTGCGCGCCATGATGCCACCTGGCTTTACGTACATCTGTTTAGGCCTGGAATTAATTCCGAGGTTACAACGATGCCGGACTACTCCTTTCTATTCGAAAAGAAGGAACTCGATATAACACCCAGTTCGAACGCGCTTCAATTGGCAGGGAATGATACCATCGAAGAAGGGTATGAAATCGTTCCCACTAAGGATGCGGAAGCACTCGTTGCATACTTGCAAAGTTTAAACCTCGATTACGATTTACCGGAGTCAAGAAGGGTCCGATGATGTCCGACAACCAATCCATTTCAAATCCAACCAATACCATGGAGGATGCCAATCTGGCCGCTATCCATGAGCAGGCTACTGCGGATTCATCTCAGGCGGTCGGTTGGGTGGCTATCATTGTATTTGTGACGGTGGCTGTCATATATCTCGGCAGGTACGGAGGGGGTTTTGACTCTCATGAGTATCTGGAATCTGCGAGAATTGCTGAGGAAATCGCATCCCTTGGTGGAGGACCCGTCGACGCAGGCGAAGAAATTGAGGTCGTGGTCGATCCCATGAAGGCTGGAGAAAGGGTATATCAGATGACCTGTATTGCCTGTCATCAGCCCGATGGAATGGGTAATGACATTAATCAATTCCCGCCACTGGCAGAGTCGGAATGGGTTATCAAAGATCCGGCCCTGCTGGCTCGCATAGTCCTTCATGGATTACAAGGGCCTATCGAGGTGAAAGGTAAAGAGTATCAATCGATAATGGCACCATTGGGAATAGCGCTTAGCGATGATGACATAGCAAACGTGCTTACTTATGTGCGGCAGTCATTTGGAAACAGCGCTGACGCTGTTGATGCTTCGGTTGTTGCTGCTGCACGAACTGAGCACGAAGGCAGAACGGTTATGTGGACCGTTGAGGAGCTGGAACCCTGGATGGGGCAATAACCTTCGATTTACTACTCCTTCCCCATTTCTATGGACCGAAGCTTGGCTTCTCGTACCGTTTGGTGAATGAGATCGCGGAAATTACCATCAGCCATCGCTTGTAGGCCGGCTGCCGTGGTTCCCCCTTTTGATGTGACTTGATTGCGGAGCTCTTCTGGAGGGTCATCGGCTTGTTTCGCTAATGCTGCTGCACCAAGCACAGTTTGCTTTGCAGATTTCAGGGCCAGGTAGGGAGTAAGCCCTTCCTTTTCACCGGCTTCGGCAAGTGCAGCGATCATTTCGAAAACGTAAGCCGGGCCGCTCCCCGAAACGGCTGTGTGCACATCCATAAGGGCCTCTTCAATTTCTATCACCTCACCGAGACTGCCGAGGATTGCCATGAGTGCCTCACGGTCTGAATTCTCTAATTGATTCCTGCTGCAATAGGCAGTCAACCCTTCGCCGATACGCCCAGGTGTATTCGGCATGGTTCTGACCAAAATGCCTGCGTTTGGGATGTGTTTTTTAAGCTTTTCCAGAGAAGTCCCCGCCAGGATGGATAACACTAGCCGATTATTAATCTCAGCTATCTGAGCTGCTTGGGTTTCCAATTGTTGTGGCTTGAAGGCCAGGACTAAAATGTCGCTTGCCGCTATCAGGTCGCTGGATGAATTACCGCAGGTGTTGGCTCCGGTTTCTTTGGCAAAGGCTCCGGCTCCTCTACCAAATTCGCTGATACAATACAGTTGTTGGGGTTTGACGACCTGTTTGTTGAGCAGGCGCCGCATCATGGCGCTGGCCATGTTGCCACTTCCCCAAAAGCCGATCTTAGACGAGATTCTCATGCTGCGCTCGAATGGGATGATACATGATGGATGTAGTTGCTTTGCCATCCGGATTGAGCATGACTTCGATGTCACCTACCAAGGATCGAATGGATTCTCGGGGTACAGTAAGTCCCATTCCGGCGCCCAAGCCAGCTTTAATCATTACGAATGGTTCAAAAATATTGTTTCGAATATCTTCCGGAACGCCTTTCCCACTGTCGATGGCCTGAACTCTAAGCATGCCAACTCCTTCCCGGGAAACGTCGTCGGTTTTAACCTCAATCGTTGGATCCCCACATTGAAAGCGGTGATAACTTTCCAAAGCGTTTTCGAGCAGCTTCGCGTTCACGGGTTGGTCGTCAACCACTAAGATCTTGGGCTTTATCTTCACCTGGAATTCAGAGTTTTTATAATAGGGGTGCAAGGGTTAACCTTTGGTTGTTTGTTTTGTCTATTAAAAACCGAGATTTAAAAGTCTTCTTACAAACAAAGGGGTTTTACGTACTGTTGATTATAAAAATTCTACGAATACCCGTATTTTTTGAGATCTTGCAGGCAGCTATCGTGTAAATTTCATAGACCCTTCGTCCTCGATCTCAACTTTCAGTCAATCACCCAGGTTCCGGTAAGCAAATCGTGAACAGTTCGTTTTTCCGGCTGTACAAATACCCACAGAAAAGTGATCCACAGTAAGGGGAGGAAAAGTATCAAAAACACTGTTTTTAGCCATGCTCTCATTAATAGGACACCCATGTTTAATGGTTGGTCCAGACTTCGCTTGACAGCTGTAATTCGGAAGATCTTTTTGCCCAAGGAGCTCCCCTTCAGTGTCCACTCACTCAGGAAGAAATAAAAAAAGAAAATTTTATAAAAGATCATCTGGCTTGCCAGGACCATATTTCTCAAACGGGGGTTTTCCAGTATTTCGCTAGCCAGATCAGTATCCCTAAAAAAGTTACCCTCAGACTTATTTGCATATTCATAGAGTATGGACTGGGTGTCGGGAAAGTAAACGGGGATCAGGATG
>CEUS01269138.1_pt1 | contig 12450 bp, 8 predicted proteins | sample 427031 | NCBI WGS metagenome assembly CEUS01 (sample SAMEA2622837, study PRJEB7988) | marine metagenome | biome: marine biome (ENVO:00000447); feature: marine epipelagic mixed layer (ENVO:xxxxxxxxx); material: "saline water (ENVO:00002010), including plankton (ENVO:xxxxxxxx)" | depth 140 m | reverse complement strand
GCGTCCAACGAAATCTAGAAATTCCTTCTTCTAAATTAGTAAATGTATCTCCTACAGATTTTTTTGTTGACATAATTAAATGCCAATTATCAAAATTGTCAAAATCTTCAATCGTGGAAAGTTCATTTTCAGTAGTTAGAATTTGAATAGAATCAATATCTATATATCCTCCAAGAAGATCTCGTCTAGGAGAGACTATCCCAAAAGAATGTAATTTTAATGGAGCTATATAAATACCATTCGTATTATCAGAATTAATATTGCCTTTATTTAAAAAAGATGATAATTTACCCCCTACTACAATATAATCATTATTGCAAATATTTAGTTGTTTTAGGTTAATATATTTTTCAAAATCCTGACATCCCGATTCCCAATTAATATATACACTAAAATACCTGTTGTTTTTATCAGACATTCTAAGTACTATATACGATTCCGCGGGAACACTCAAAGGATTAACTGACAAGAAAATATATTCACTTTTTTCGGGTAATAAAATCCCATTTTGTTGATCATTTAATTGTAATTTTGATAATGATTCTTGTCCTAAATTAATATCTGATCGAATCCAACCAATTTTTTCGAATAGTTTATAATCTATTCCTAAAATTCTTACAAATTGTGTTCCATATGTTTCAGTTGTAATACCTCTAGTTCTATATAATTCCATAATTTGATCTCGTTCAAATAAATTTTGAAATTTATTTGATAAAGAAATACTTTTTGCATCTCTTCTAAGACTAATAGATTTAAATCGTATATCCGATCCAGTATTGTAAAATACTCCATCTTGAGAAGATTTAACCAATGTTTCACTAAATGTAGATGCAAAAACTCCAACACCTGCAGTCAAAACTATTAAAAAAGAAAGTTTTGAATAATGAGAAGGATTTCTAGCCATTTGCCATAATGCGATAATCAAAAAGGGAGGTATTAAATCCGATAAAAATTTTATAGAAAAAAATTTAGCTAATAAACCTACAAGAAGGGGAAATATTCTCAGAAGAATTATTCCAATTGAAACTAGGAAAAATGCAGGAAATGCGAGTAGAATATTTTTGATGTTTTTTTCGCCAAATAAATCAACTGCCAAAAAAGAACCTTCTCTAGAAAGTAACCAAAAGAGAAAAATTGCAATAATTATAAAACCTACATCTAAATAATATTTACTAATTAGATTATGAGAAATTTGTCTAGATTTGGTAAATTTAGAAGATATTACAGCTTGTCTCGTAGCATTATACGCAGGAATAATTAAAGGTACAAAACTCAGTAAACCTCCAAATATCGCCAAAATAAAAACCTTTAGATTTAGATTTACTGGTAATGGCATTCCTTGATTTAAGTCAGAATAAATTAAACCTGAAAAAGACACAATTCCTAGAGATAAAAATGGACCTAATATTACAGAAATCGTAATAAAAAAAATAGCTTCTAAAATAAAAACCAATAATATTTGAAAAGAAGTAGCACCTCTAATACGTAGTAAAGTAATTTCCGATTTTTGTGAATCAATTAATAATCCGCTCAATATCATCGTGTAGTACAAAACAACAAGTACTATCAATGAAATTACTATTATCATTGGCAATCTACTAAAATATAATTCTCTTTCGAAATTCTGTAAAATTTCTTGTAAATCTGTTCGTAATATAAATCCTTCAACAAAAGTTTCCATTTCTATAGCCATTCTATTTATTTCTTCTTGTACTCTTGTAGAATCTGCTGCACGAATTTGTTCAGGGGAAATGTCTAATAGCCAAGCATATTCTGTGCCTATTTTGGGAAATTGGTTTACTACACCATTTAATATTGTTTGTTCAGAGACCAATAAATTCATAAAAATTAAATTAGGAGATTTATTTGAAAATGCGGTATCAAAAAGATACCAAGAATTTTTAGAGTTGATTGATCTGGAATATATTCCAGAAATTTCAATAGTAATTACATCGCCTGTTTCTGTCCAATGGGGGCTTAAAGAATAATGGTCCCCAACAGTTAATCCTAATTTTTGAGCAGTGGAAAGATCTATCAAAGTTTCAACAATATGGTTATCTGTGTCTAAATTAAGAAAATCATTTGGAAAATTTCCTTCAACTAAATTAATAGTATTTTGAAAATCTGGCATCATAATAAAATTAGATCTAAGACAACTGAAATCATTATTTGATTGAAGATTTGAATCTTGAAAATTATTACAAATGGAATTTATTTTTTCTTTATTATCGATAAAAAAAGTCCATGTTTTTATTCCTAAATAATTCCCAACAATAAATTCTTTAAATTTTGTACTTGTTGAATTGACTGTTTTAATGATTTCTTCATGAGAACTTTTATTTGTTGGGGCAGTATTTACTTCAATTAATAAATCAATTTTTTGAGGAGAAGATTTATTCAATGCACTTTGAAGGGCAATATCTCTTAAAGAATCAAAGTAAATAATAGTTGTAGAAGTAATTGTAGAAGATAAAATAACACCCAAAAATACAGCTGACAGCATGTATTTATGAGCAATTATTCTAATCGATATAAGTTTTAATGAATCCTTAAACATAATCAATATAAAATTAGACCACTAACAGAATTTTCTTGAGGGATAAATTGTTTGTAAAAAACAGAAAGCATCTGACCGCATTAATAATAATATTGTTAATTGTTTCATGTTCAGTAGAAAATGCAACAACCGGTGAATCAGATCAGAGTACAATTCATTCAAACAACAATCCTGAAATAGTCAAATCAACCAAAACATCAAAAATTATCCAATCAAATCCGCCTGCTGAATCTGCCAGTAAAACTAATTTTCCTGTTCCAGAAATAGTAAACATGTTAGCTCCATCAGTGGTTGAAATTGCAACTTTCGGAAAGTCAGACCGTGGAGTTGGTACAGGTATTATACTTGATGTTGAAGGTCATATTTTAACTAATAAACATGTAATTAAATATGCTACAGAAATCACTGTCGCTTTTAGTAATGGCCAAACACTCAAAGGTTCCAAATTCAGAGAAGACCCGATTTTAGATTTAGCCATAATTAAGGTGGAAAACAATGATAAATTCTTGATCCCTGCCGAATTTGGTGATTCAAAGCAATTAAAAGTAGGGGAAGAAGTAATAGCAATAGGTCATGCTCTAGGTTTAGAAGGCGGTCCATCTGTAAGTAAAGGAATAATAAGTGCATTAAATCGTACAATCAGTACTTCAATTGGTAGTGATATGACAGGTTTAATTCAAACCGATGCGGCAATAAATAGTGGAAATTCAGGGGGACCATTAGTAAACAATGAAGCAAAAGTGATTGGGATAAACACAATAACAACGAGTGGTGATGGAATAGGATTTGCTATAAACATTAATGATGCTATAGAAACTTCTAATAAATTAATCTCATTAGGTGATCCTCCTCCTCCTGGTTATCTTGGAATCAGTTTTGATGAGATCACTCCTGCTTTGGCTTTTCTTTTTGATCTCCCTGTTAACCATCTATGGATCACCTATATCCAACCTGGATCTCCAGCAGAGATAGCAGGTATAGAACGAGACGATATACTTTTAAAATTAAATGAAACTAATATCCAAAGTAGCACTGATTTGGCTGAATTTTTAAGAAATCATGAATCTGGAAGTCAAATAACAATTACGTTTTTAAGGAATAAAAAATACATTATTGAATCTGAAGTTATTTTATCTGAGAAACCTCAATAAAAATTTATTAGTACAAATTTTCCAAAATTAAATTTCCAAAATCATCTACATTGGCATTCCATTTAGGAGGAATTATAGTTGTTGAATCTGGCTCTTCAATTATTGCTGGACCATTAATAATGGTTTTTGAAGACAACTTTTTACGATTATAAACAGGTGTTTGATCTTTCTCATTATTACTTCCAAAATATACTGCTCTAACTCCTTTGAGAGCATAAGAAGGATCTGTTTTTTGTTTTAATAATTTTTTAATTTTTGGTTGAGAAATTTTTCTTATCGTTGTTAAACGTAAATTTACTATCTCTATAGGATCATTATCTACACGAAATCCATAAGAAATCTCATGTGTTTTATGAAATGACTCAAGTAATTCATTTAACCAATTAGTATCTATTTTTGATGTTTCAGGTGCAGAAATATTTAATTCAAAGCTTTGTCCCCAATATCTCATATCAACAGAATATTCAAATATCAAATCTCGAATGTTAGAAGCGATAGAAGAATATAAACTTTTACCTTGATTTTCAAGTGACTTTAATTCATTTTTTATTACAGAAAGCTCTATTTGATCTGATCTTATTATGAGCGTTTTAGATAAATCCATACGTACATCTGTAACTAGCAAACCTAATGCAGATGCAGTTCCTGGTGAGTTTGGAATTAAAACTTTCGGAATACCTACTTGTTCAGCAAGACTAGCAACGTGAGCTGGCCCAGCTCCACCAAAACCTACCAGTACAAATTCTCTAGGATCATGTCCTCGTTGTATAGAAACAATCCTTAAAGCATTTACCATGGCATTATTTGCTATTTCTATAATTCCATACGCAGCTCTTTCGGTACTAATTCCGAGCGGTTTGGCACAGTATTTATAAATTGAATCTTCAGCTTCTTTAAAATTTAATTTAATTTCACCATTTGCAAAATAATTGGGATCCAACCTTCCAAGTATTAAGTTCGCATCTGTAATAGTAGGAAATTTACCGCCAAGACCATAACATACTGGACCAGGATCAGCTCCAGATGATTCAGGCCCAACTCTTAATGCCCCTCCCGAATCTATCCAAGCTATAGAACCTCCACCTGCACCAATTTCGACCAAGTCGATTACCGGTGTCCTTATCGGATAGCCAGATGATCCTCCAAAAGCTCCCGCACCTGTTTTTGCACTACTTCCAACGCTATAATCTTTCGTAATACTAGGCTTGCTATCGCGAATAAGAGTTACTTTCGCCGTAGTTCCACCCATATCAAATGAGATAAGATTTGGATATCCTAGTATTCCCCCAAAAACTGCAGAAGCAACAGCACCTGCAGCAGGTCCTGATTCAACCATATGTACAGGAGATTTTACAGCTGCCTCGGCACTATAAACTCCTCCACTTGATTGCATAACAAACAATTCTGCATTTACTTTATTATCTATTAATTTTCGTTTAATAGATTTAATATAAGTATTTACTATTGGTGAAATGGATGAGTTAATTACAGTCGTTGAAGCACGCAAATATTCTCTAAATTCTGAAACAACTTCTGATGATATCGATATTGTCAAATTTGGTAATTTAGATTTTATAGCACGACCCAGTTGTTTTTCATGTTTAGGATTTCTATAGGAATGTAGTAAACATATTGCCACAGCATCAATATTTGTTTTAGCAAGAGAATTAATAACTTTATTAATAGATTTATCATCTAAAATTTTTATTATCTCACCCTTCGCATTCACTCTTTCCTCCACTTCAAAACATAATTGACGAGGAATTAATGGAGGAGGTTTTTCAAATTGTAAATCATAAAGCGAAGGACGTATTTGCCTAGCAATTTCCAACATGTCTCTAAAACCTTTTGTGGTTACAAAAGCTGTACTGGCAGTTTTCCCTTCAATTATCGCATTGGTTGCAACTGTGGTGGCATGGAACACATAGTCTAATTTATCAGGATCTATATGTTTGTCATCTAATAATTTTTTTAAGGCATTAATAAAACCTACAGAAGGATCAGACGGAGTAGAAATAACTTTTGAAGTAAAAATTTCTCCTGTTTTTGAATTAACTAAGGTAGCATCTGTAAACGTTCCACCAATATCCACTCCAATTCTAAATTTTGTATCACTTTTATTCTTATTTTGTTTCATTTATTTATATATTTTTTCGCAGTATTTTTGTTTTAATATGATTTATCTTCTTTTTATTTATATCAATTTCAACACCATATTTATCACGTGCTCTTTCATATGAAATTTTCCCCTGCAAATAATCTTCTAAAACTTTTTGAGGATTTCTCTTAAAAGGATTTCCATAACCTCCACCTCCTGATGTCATATAACTTATAGTGTCACCAAATTCTAATTGCAAAGTAATCTTAGAGGATAAATTGATTCTTGTTTTTTGATTATACCTTTGTAGTGTATATATCGATAGGCTTCCTTTCTCGCCCCCGAAAAGACCATGTGGACCTTCTTTATCTCTATCGGCAAGAATAGTAAAGGTAGTTTCTCCGGTAAACATATAATCTCGTCTCAACCCTAAACCTCCTCGAAATTTTCCTGGTCCTTCAGAATTTGGAACAAGTTCATATCTTGTAATTTGAACTGGATAATTAATTTCTGTTTCTTCGATAGGAGCATTTTCTGTATTTTGACCATGAGCTTGAACCGCATCAGGTCCATCAGAATTATATCTAGCACCATAACCACCGGCCAAAGTTTCTAAAAAACAATAATATTCTCCTGTCTGAAAATTTATTCCCCCAAATCCTGAATGACATTGCATTGATTTAGTTCCTGCACAAACAATATCCGGGAAGGATCTTGACAAAGCTAAATAAATTAAATCATTAAGTCTAACATGTGTTTCCCATCCTCCTACAACAGGTGAAGGATGTTTACAATTAGTGACTGTTCCTTCAGGAGCATGAACGTTTACATATCTGTAAAAACCATCATTAACAGGCAAATCACGATCCATCAATGTTCTTAATGCATATGCACAAGCCGAAAAAGTCTGGGCGTAAGTTGAATTAACTGGTGCTCGACGTTGTAAATCGGAACCATCAGTATTAAAAAAAACACCATTATCATCAATTTTAATGTTGATTTTCAAATTTACTTTTTTATCAGTAAAACCATCATTATCAATAAAACCTTCAGCAAAATAGTTACCTTTAGGTAATTTCATTACTTCTTTTTTGGTCCTACGATCAGTATATTCAATTATTTCATCGATATATTTAAAAAATTCATTTAAACCATATTTCTGTACTATTTCTACGATTCTTTTTGATCCAGTTAAATTTGATCCAATTTGGGCTCTTAAATCACCAGATGTTTCATGTTTTGATCTTATTTGCGCTAGAAGAAGATTAAATATATCATTTACAATTTTTCCATTTTCTACTATTTTTACTCGTGGTATTATTACACCTTCTTGAAAAATTTCTTGAAATGAACCTACAGAAGCTGGTGCCCCACCTCCAACATCTACATGATGAGCTAAACATGCAACATATCCCAACAATATTTTACTATGGTAAACCGGAGAAATTAATGTAATGTCATTCAAATGAACACCTCCACCGTACGGATCATTTGAAAGAATCATATCTCCTTGATTAATATTTTCAGGATCATATTTTATAATTATTTCAGGAACATGTTTTACAAATGAACCCAAATGTATCGGCTGAGTAAAAGCTTGTGAAATACACCTTAATTTGTTGTCAAAAAACGCACAAGAGAAGTCTTGCCGAGTCTTAACGTTTGTCGAATAAGCACTCCTTCTTAATGTTATTGCCATTTCTTCAGTAGCTTGAATCAATGCATTTTTTATCACTTCAAATCTAATTGGATTAATTTCATTATCCATTTAATTACTTCACAAGTGTAGGAATTTGAATGTTAGAAGGATAGTTTCTCGTCATCCATAATGTATTTTTTGTCTTAATCATTTTAGTATGTTTACCAACTGGCTCACCTGTATTAGGATTTACATCGAATCGAGGAAAATTTGAACTGGAAATATCAATTCTTATTTTGTGGTTAATTTTAAAAACATTTGATATCGGCCACAGGTTCATATTGATTTTATAAATTTTGTCTTTCTCCATCATTATTTCATTATTATATCCATCTCTATATCTCATCCTGAAAATAGTATCAGTTAAATTTAAATGGTACCCTCTGGGATATTGATCAAAAGGGGGATAAACATCTATGACTTTTACTGTGAAATCTGTATCAAAAGCTTTTGAAGAAACATAAAGTTCCATTTTTATCACACCAACAACATTTACTGTTGTCTCAAATGATAGTGTCTCAAAAGTCAAAACATCGTCACGATCTTTAAGTAATTGAAATGGTCTTCGTGAAGAAAAGTCTTCAGATGATTCTTCTTGGTGAAATCCCCCCGCAGGAAGGACTTCACTTATATAATTTTTCATGAAAGCCCATTGATCTAAGTGATTAGGAATAATATCTAAATTTGGGCCACCTTCATTGGGTTTTAATATCTCAAACATTCCAACTATAGGCCCCCCAATAGTTGGAACTGGATTATTAGGATCATATATATAACTTAATTTTGTAAATTCATTTTTTTCTTTTTTCTCTTGTAATAAACCTTGTTTTGTTAAAAATAATTTTTTTTCTATGGTTTTAGATATAGGCCAATTATCAGAGTATCTCCACTCTCCACCATGATTTAAATGTCCTGATTTAGTTAATCCTCCTTTACCGGTACCCATCACAAAAACACTCACAGATTTTTCTTTGTCAATTTCAATTTCATAACCCTTCAACCATTTATCGAAAAAAGCTAACCTACGTGGGTTGTAAACATCGTTAGACCATACTCCACTTAATCCTGTATCACAGTTTCCTTGAAACGTCGACGACGCTCTCATTCCACCATGTCACCATGGACCTAAAATAATATTTACCGGCGATTTATTTTGTTTCTTAATTTCTAAATAGTAATCTAATGTTGCCCCAATAAAATTATCATAAAACCCACATGCTAGAACTATTGGAACATCAGCATGTCGACCCAACCTAGAAGCTTGATTAGTAGATTCTTGATCCCACCATTCATCGTATGTTCCTCTATAGTAATAATCAAAAGCAGTTTTCTCTAATGATGGAGCTACTCGTAAAGCAGTTTCACCGGGCTTAAGTGGAAATTTTCTGATCCATGATCTCATATCACGCATAGCATCAATAATTATTTTTGCCTTATCTTGATTGCCTTTTATCTCATGAGAATCTAATGCATGTAAGTGCAAGGCAGAAAACATCTGGAAGCTCATTGCACCCCCTTCACGCGCCTCATGTAAGTATATATTTGTAGGTCCTGCTTCTATCCACATAGCAGATAAATGTGGAGGCTTTTCTAACGCTAACTGAGTTTGAGTAATCGCCCTATGAGACGATCCCATTGTACCTACTTTACCATTACACCATTTTTGTTTTGCTAACCATTCTACGGTATCAAAACCATCCTTCCCTTCCCAAGGGTTAGCAGTATGAAAATATTTTCCATCCCCTTCCGATCTAAATCTTGACCTAAGGTCTTGTATCACAACTGCATAACCTCTTCTTGCATAATAAGGCCAAACATCATCCCATTCGTTAGAAGTTTTATCATATGATGTTCTAACTAAAATAGAAGGAACAGGGTCTTTTATGGGATTACCATAACCATCAGATGGACGGTAAATATCAGTAGCAAGTTTTACACCGTCTCGCATAGGTATCATCAAATCTTGTTCTTTATATATCCCATGGATAGGATAGGATTTCTTCATATATAAAACAGCAGGCTTAACGTTTAATTTTTTCTATAGATTATACCCACACAAAATTAATACTTTACAATATAATTAGCAAAAATTAACTTGTTTGGGATAAATAATGAACGAATTAGAATTAGAAGGAAAAGTTGCAATTGTTACCGGAGCTGGACGTATGCGAGGAATAGGACGAGCTTCTGCTAATACACTTGCCAGAATGGGAGCAAATATAGTTATTACGGGGACAGGAAAAAACCCTAATACCTTTCCTGATGATGAAAAAAAAGCTGATTGGAAAGATATTTTTTCTACTTCTAAAGAAGTGGAAAGTTATGGTAGGTTAGCTCTACCAATTGTTACTGATGTTACTGATGATAATGCTGTTAAAAATTTAATTAATATAACCCTTGAAACTTTTGGAAGAATTGATGTTTTAGTCAACAATGCAGCAGCACCATATGGAGCAGATAGAGTTCCTGTTATTGATTTAGATAAAAAAACATTTGAAAATGTAATTAATGTAAAACTCTACGGAACTTTTCTTTGTTCTAAATACGTGTCACTGCAAATGATTAAACAAGGAAATGGTGGAAGAATAATAAATTTATCTTCATCAGCAGGAAAATCTGGATCTGCAAATATGGCTGCGTATAATGCAGCAAATTTTGCAATCGATGGTTTTACTCAAGCATTATCTAAGGAATTGGCTTCAGAAAATATAACCGTTAATTCTGTTTGCCCTGGACTTACCGAAACAGCTCGTTTAGATCCTATGGGTAGGGAAGAAAAATGGACAAAAAGAATTTCTCAAATTCCTCTAAAAAGGGCTGCTGAAGATCAAGAAATAGCTGAATTGATTGGTTTCTTGAGTAGTAACAGAGCATCTTATATTACCGGTCAGTCTATAAATATTAATGGCGGAACTGTAACTGAAAGATGATATTTTAGATTTTCATTCCAGAGAAAATATTAACCTCAATAAATTTTAATTCTGAAACATTCCAATCAAATAACTTAGCTTCAACAACTTCTTCAGAATTAATTCCTATTACCAATTGTTGTACAGGATATGACGGCCCTTCACCCCAAGGATCTGTAGCTACAATTCTATCGGTTTCAGATAAATAAGCCTGCCCATTAGGATGTGAATGGTATATCACTAATGGAGGTACGGAACTATCAAATTGATTATTCATTTCCAAAAGGTCTTCTGGAGAAATAACATATGCAGTCTCAAGAGTTCGATTATTAACAACAGGATGATTATTTTGATTATAAACATTTTTTGCTGGTCTAATATCTGTAACTAATCCGTCGACTGGATTACCACGTAACCAGCCACATATTTCATAAGGAAAGCCTTCTCTTGCTAGAGAATAAATCTTTTCTAAAGTATCTCTATTAATAATTATCTTTTCGTAGGACATAGTGGAGTTTATTTAATTATTCCCTGATTTTTTAATTTGGCAATAGAATTTTTTGATATTCCTAACTCACGTAATATTTCGTCTGTATGCTGACCAAGAGCTGGAGAAGAATTAAAATTAATACTAGAATCCTGGGTAAATTGTAAAATTGGACCCGCTGATTTATATTTAAATCCCATTGAATGTTTCAAAGAAACAATATAATCATTAGCTATTGATTGTTCATCTTCTAACATTTCCTTAATAAACCTTATAGGTTCGCATGGAATATCTCGGGATCTGAGTTCTGTAACTAATTCTTTAGTAGTTTTACTTTTGAAAAAATTTTCGAAAAAATTTACAAGTTTTTTACTTACTTCTTTTGCTTGTCGAGAATCATAATTGTAATTCGCATTTTTAAGTCTTTCATCTGTTATTCCCATATATTTTAAAAGCCTTTCCTTAGCATGATCAGCAAGTGTTCCTAAATTAATTCCCCCATCCTTAGTCGTATATGCTCTGTAATAACATAAATAAAGCGGATGCCTAGCTTTTTTTTTATAACTACTCAAAATTTTTTCAAATGAAGCTCCTTTCGATTCAAGAAGAGGTTTTTCTTCTTTGGTCCATTTATACTGTACCGATGGAAACTCATCTACTTCGATTAGGTGTAAACTTTGCATAGCGAGAGCATTTGACAACAAACTTGTAGATATATGTGAACCCTTACCTGTTTTATAACGTTTGATAATACCAGCCATAATACCGGAAGCAGCAGCATAGGCTGTAGCAAAATCTATATACGATGATGATGATATTACTTCAGGTTGACCGTTATAAATCTTACCTTCTGTAGCAACTGCACCTGTAAAACCTTGCATAATCAAATCAAAACCAGGATCTTTAGAACGCGCTCCTTTTGGTCCGTATCCTGTAATTTCAACATAAATTATAGAAGGATTTATTTTTGAAAGGGTTTTGTAATCGATAGATAGTTTAGATGAAGTACTAGGTCTATTGTTTGAAACAATTGCATCTGATTTTTTTACTAGATTATGAATAATTGTTTTAGATTCAGGGTTTTTTAAATCTATAGACAAACTTCTTGTTCCTCTATTTAAAGTTAGAAACCCTCTTCCTTCATTTTCCATTAATCGTCCAGAGGACCTCCATGGGTCTCCTGATAAGGGTTCCACCTTAATTACATCTGCTCCCATGTCCGCAAGAATTTGTCCTGCAAAGGGTCCTGCGATAAAACTTCCAAATTCGATAACAGTAATATCGTTGAGAGGTCCATCAGTTATCTGCATTTAATTTCACCTGATGTTTTCTAAATTTTTTCGTTTAAAATATTTGAAACTGTTTCAAGGTCTTTATCACCTCTACCACTTAATAATAGTATAATCACAGAATTTTTTGGTAATTTTCGTACCCAAGACTGCATATAACCAATCGCATGTGCTGGTTCAAGTGCAGGAATAATACCCTCTAACTTTGATAAAAGCTTAAATCCTGATAATGCTTCTTCATCTGTCGCAGATACGTATTT
>CEUS01077944.1_pt1 | contig 12467 bp, 10 predicted proteins | sample 427031 | NCBI WGS metagenome assembly CEUS01 (sample SAMEA2622837, study PRJEB7988) | marine metagenome | biome: marine biome (ENVO:00000447); feature: marine epipelagic mixed layer (ENVO:xxxxxxxxx); material: "saline water (ENVO:00002010), including plankton (ENVO:xxxxxxxx)" | depth 140 m | reverse complement strand
TGTCATCATAAAAGCTAGAGGGATAGTAAGTAATGCATAAGCTGCAAATTTTTCTGTATGCCCCTTATCTAGTAGTCCTGTTTCACCTAGACCCAAATAAACAGCTACTGAACCCAGCCCGGCGATTATAAATAATATTCCATTAACCATTTTATCTGTCATCATATAGCTCCCTTAAATAATATTTTTATCATCTCACAATTATAACAACCTAGCTATCAGTTTAGGGTTGTGTTTTTACTGTATTCTATGCATGATCACCACGTATATAGAATGATTTCCAGAATTCCTTTACCGTGGTATGCTTGCGATTTATTTCTAGACACAAATTTGGTTATGAACCTAATCCTAGTATAGGAGAAAATTGAATGTGTATAAGCAAAACGGGAGTAATAGGGGCAGGTTGGTGGGCTACTCAGCACCATATTCCAAGTCTCAGAACTTACGAAAAGACAGATTTAATAGGTATTGCAGACCCTAACCAGGGTAAACTTGATGCCGCTGCATCATATTATGAAATTGACCAAACATTTCAGGACTATAGAGACCTCCTGCCGAAAGTAGACGGGGTGGTTATAGCCGTACCTCATGCATATCACTATGACATAGCTAAAGATGCCTTGGATGCTGGAGTCCATGTTCTTGTCGAAAAGCCGATGGTACTAACTTCAAAACATGCATGGGATCTTGTTGAGCGTGCAAAAAAACAAAATGTTGAGCTTATGGTAGGAACCACATTCCAATTTACTCCACAAGCTAGAAGAGTTAGGGAATTAGTCCAATCCGGATCAATTGGGGAGCTGATACATGTATCAGGATTGTTCGCATCAATGATAGAGTCCTTCTTAAAGAGCCGACCAGACGATTACAGTGTAATATTTGATTATCCTGTAACCGGTCCTGAAAGTAATTCATATTCAGACCCAAAAATATCCGGAGGAGGCCAAGGCCAAACCCAACTTTCGCATGCTATGGGAATGGTTTTATGGGTAACTGGCAGGCATGTATTAGAGACTTTTGCATACATGGAAAATTTTGATCTGCAAGTGGATTTGGTAGATGCGATAAGTTATCGGTTAGATAATGGAGCAGTAGGTACCATGGCCGCTACAGGCAGTGTAGGTATGAATCAAGATCAGAACCAAGAATTTCGTTATTACGGCACTCAGGGACAGGTAAGACAAGATTTGATCCATGGAAGAGCGGATGCAATGTTTAATGATGGTAAAGCGGAAGTGCTAGAAGGTATTGAAGAAGATCAAATTTATCCTGCGAATCTACCAGCAAGAATTTTAGCTGATTTGACTATTGGAGTGGGCGAAAATCTTGCACCTGGGGCTATAGCAGCTCGCACCGTAGAATTTTTAGAAGCGTCCTACAAATCTGCCGCTACAGGGATGCCTGTACAAATTAAAGATCTTTACAAGAGCAATCTTTAAATCTATACCAAACTTTGATAGATGGAGTATTTATATACCAAAAAAATGCTTAATTACATTGGATGGAATTTGCCATTAATATTTTATACCTGTGAGGTTTCAAATGAGTTTAGTTGTTAATGAATTAGGTAAGACTGGAATACAAGTTACGCGTTTAGGTTTTGGAGCTATGGAGTTTCGTAAAGGGACTAAGTATTTTGATTATGTTCCTGAAAAAGAAGCTAATACTATCTTGAATATGGTATTAGATTCAGGAATAAATTTTATTGATACTTCAATTGATTACGGAGAAAGTGAGGACTTGATTGGCAAATCAATTTCTCATAGAAGATCAGAGTTTTATTTGGCTACAAAATGTAGCTGTCCAGTTGGAGTAACTATAACTGGAGGCGGCAAAGATCATGTATATACTCCAGATAGAATCGTTACTGGTATAAATCAAAGTCTTAAAAGGATGAAAACTAGTCATTTAGATTTGGTTCAATTACATGGTTCACCTTCAATTGATGAAATTAATAAACTTGGAGTAATTGACACGTTAAATAGTATGAAAACAGAAGGGAAAGTAAGATTCATAGGAGTTTCTACTTCTTTGCCAATGCTATCAAAATTTATTGATTTAGGCGTTTTCGACGCTTTTCAGATTCCTTATTCTGCTTTAAACAGAACGCATGAAACCTGGATTTCAAATTCAATAAAAGCAGGTGTGGGAACAATAATTCGTGGTGGAGTTTCTAAAGGTGAATTTGTCAGCACAGGTTTATTAGAGCAAGAAGAATCGTGGCACAAAATGTATAAAAAACAATATGAAGAATGGGATTATTTTAGCCAGGCTGGTCTAGATGATTTATTGGAAGAAGGCGAGTCGAAGACCAGTTTTCTACTTAGATTTACCTTGTCACATCCTGACTTAAATACAACTATCGTAGGTACTGCGAATCCTAAACATTTTAAGGAAAATATAGAAACTGCAAATAAAGGCATATTGCCAAAAGAAATTTATTCAGAAGCCAAAAGAAGATTGAATCTTATAGGAATCTCACCTAGCTAAATTGGTTTTGTGCAATTTGTATATCTAATATGTGCTGGTGCGTAAACGTTGGGTGAATTGTATTAAGCTTCGAATAAACAATTTTTACCTCTATGCTATAAACTCGTTACAAGTAACAATCAAATAGCTGTAGATACCTTACATAAAATAAAAGGAGCAAATATGAGCATAACAAAACTCGGTGGATATTTAGTCATTTTCGCTGCCATCGGATTAACAATCAGTCAATTGTTTGACGGTATTGTAAGTGCAAATGCCGGTGGATTAATTGCGATTTGGTCAAATACTGGTTTCACTTTTGGAGTTTTCGCTTTCTGTTACTACTTTATACAAGATGACAAAGATAACGGGTTGCTGTATTTAATCCCTATATTGGCTCTCATGGGTTGGACTGCTAATACCATAGGACTAGGACTCGATTTACCTAGAGGCACAACGAACATAGAATCTGTTAACGCACTGGCATCAATGTCAGGTGCTGTTGGTTTTTCGGCTGGTTTCGGAGGATTTCTTTCCAATGCGTTACTAGGATATTACATCTTTCGAAAACCCCAATTTAATTCGAACATAATTTATAAAATAGTTACGGCTATATTTATAATTGGAAGTATAGGTTTTGTAACGCTGGGAATTCTAATACCACTGGCAACCGAAGGAAGAGAAGTTGCAACAGTTGTAGGAGAAGCAGGCAAAAACATCCTCCCATTTAATACCGCAATACTAGCTTTAATATGGATACCTGGAATCATATCGACTTTAATTTGGACTATTTGGACTGGTATAATCTTCGTGAAAAAATAAACAGGAATTTATTAGAGCTTTCTTTGACTAGAAAGCTCTAATAATTTTTGGTATCACTTAAAAAGGATCTACACGGTATTCTTACCTAATTCTTTCGAGTTAGGTAAGAATACTTATAACAGATTTTATAAACTGTTTGTGTCATAAATAATCCCAAATTGACATCCTGATCAATAATTTCATCTCTATAACTAATTGGATATGAGCATATTAATCTCAAACACACAATTAAGTGAGCAACACAGGAGGGTTTCATGAGTACTTCCAATAAAAAAGAACTCCGCAACTCTAGAGAATTATTACTGGACAAGATTGAGCGTATCACAGAGATACCTTTGATGATTCTCTCCTTAGTAATGATTCCATTATTACTTGGACCAGTTCTTTGGGATATGGCAGAGAATGAAGAACGATTTTTCTTCCTCGCAGACATATTGATTTGGACATTGTTTGCTGTGGACATGCTAGTCAAAATAGTTTTATCTACTAATAGGATCAATTACTTGAAAGTAAATTGGTTTGAGCTTATTGTCGTAGGGCTACCATGGTTTCGCCCATTCCGGATAGTCAGATTGATTGCATTTGCTGCAAAAAGTTACAAAGGAACAACTAGAGCTGGCAAACCTGATTTTCTACTTGTATACGCTGTAGGTCTCATAGTGGTTGGTGCAACAATAGTTACGACTTTTGAACAAGGATACGGCTCTTCGCTCGAGTCTTTTTCTCAGTCTCTATGGTGGTCACTGGTTACTACCACCACTATTGGTTACGCTTACGGCGACACTTTACCCATGTCCATTGCAGGACGTGGGATGGCTGTAATCTTGATGCTTGGAGGGTTGGGTATATTTGGGGCTATAACAGCAAATCTAGCAGCAGTCTTTTCAAACGCTGGGGATCCAAACACCAAAGCTCTTGCTGAAATACAGCAAGAGCTAAGAAAGTTACAGTCAGAAATATCATCCAATAGGAAATAAAATACATGGGAATAATTATCTTTCCCACTTGAGGATATCGAGGCAATGAAACTCATTAAACCTTTTCAGAAAAGCGAGTACGATCGCCGTATCCAAGATGTAAAAGAACGTATGCAAAGTGACGGTTTTGATCTTCTGATCTGTCAGGACCCCGGCAACATGAATTGGCTGACAGGTTTCGACGGTTGGTCATTCTACACTCCTCAGGCAGTACTGCTGCATTTGGAAGAACAATCACCAATCTGGTTTGGGCGCTCCCAAGATGCTAAGTCAGCATATATCACTACCGATATTTCAGAGGGAAACATAATAGGGTATTCAGAACGGCTGGTGCAGGACCCTGTCCAGCATCCATTTGACGAACTCTGTGACCTGATCATTGGCCGAGGTTGGGGGAACGCTAGAATTGGAATAGAGCTTGATGCTCATTACTATACTGCAAGAGCACATCAGCATTTGGTAAATGGCCTGCCGAATGCCCTATTATCTGACAATCAAGGACTAGTGAACTGGGCACGGCTGGTAAAATCGGAGACAGAGCTGACCTATATGCGCGAAGCAGGCCGCATTGTTACAGACACGATGAATACGGCGATCTCCCGACTTCGACCTGGTACCCTTCAATTTGAGGTAATCGCAGATGTTTACCACGCCCAGATCACCGGATTCAACAAAAAATTTGGCGATTATACCGGGCTGTGTCCTTTGATCCAAGTTGACGAAAGCACTAGTACACCACACTTAACCTGGAGCGACGAACCAATACCCGATAGTGGTCTGATCGTCATGGAGATCGGCGCTGCACGTCGGCATTACAACTGCCCCTTGACGCGAACAATGCATATCGGCAAACCACCGGAAGACATCGAACGGCTAACGGAGGTTATCGTCGAAGGTGGTGATAAAGCAATGGCGGCCGCAAAACCAGGTGCAACTTGTGAAGAAGTAGAGGCTATATGGCAGGCCGTACTAAACCGCAATGGATATAGCAAAGAAAGCCGAGTTGGCTACTCCATCGGTGTCAACTACCCGCCCGACTGGGGTGAACGGACTGCGAGTCTGCGTGCCGGTGACAAGACTGTTCTACAAGCAGGTATGTGCTTCCACTTTCAGTCGGGAGTCTGGCTGGAAGATTTCGGAGCCGCTATTTCAGAACCGTTCGTAGTAACAGACAGGGGTGGTGAGCGCCTATCCAATGTCGCTCGAGAATTAATCGTAATCGACTAGGCTCAGGTTTCCACTGCAAACAGAAATGAGGATATGGAATGACGAAATTTATGTCGGATAATGTTACCAGCGCTTGCCCGGAGGTGATGGACGGGCTGATCGCCGCGAATTCTGGAGACGCGGTTTCTTATGGTGACGATGAATGGTCCATTAAATTACAAAAAAAACTGGCCGAGCTCTTTGAAACCGACGTACTTGTCTTTCCCACAACATCGGGTACGGCCTCAAATGCTTTGGCATTGTCAGCCCTGACACCGCCTTACGGAAAAATCTATTGCCATGCGCTGTCTCACATTAACACCGACGAATGCGGAGCACCCGAATTCTTTACTGGAGGCGCGAAACTGATACCACTGACTGGTGATAATGGCAAATTTAACGCGAACACCTTGGCAGATGCTATCAGCGGTGCTGGACAAGTTCATTCAGCTCAGCCTGCTTGTGTCACACTAACCCAGGCCTGTGAGACAGGAACCGTATATAGCCTGGATGAAATCTCCTCTATCGCTGAAACTGCCCATGAGCATGGCATGAAGGTTCATATGGACGGGGCGCGCTTCGCAAATGCACTTGTCAACCTGGACATCAGTCCGGCGGAGATGACCTGGAAATCCGGTGTTGATGTCTTGTCCTTCGGTGGCACCAAGAATGGCTGCCTTGCTGCCGAAGCAATAATTTTCTTCAAAAAGGAAATGGCTGAAACCTTCCCTTTTCTACACAAAAGGGCTGGCCAGTTGTTATCTAAAATGCGCTTCGTTTCAGCTCAACTTTACGCCTATGTTTCCAACGACGTCTGGTTACGCAATGCACGCCATGCGAACCAGATGGCAACAGAGCTAAGTCAAGCTCTATCCCAGGTCCCCCATATAAAGCTAGCTTTCCCAACTCAATCCAACGAGATCTTCGCATATATGTCGAAAGATATGATCAATCGACTGGCTGAGGCCGGTTACATCGTAAGCGAAGTAGAGCTGGACAGTACGGCTCCACCTCGCCTTGTCACCGCCTGGAATACGGATCCCGCCGATATTCACCGGCTGCTGAATGTTTTAGTTGGACCATAGTGGACATATCATGTTTTAAGGCAGATTGTCGGATCGGGATGGATCTCTGTGCGAATTATTAAGCAACCACGTTTATAATAGAATCGCGATAAGTATCACAGAACTTGAGTGATCTGTTCTAGGTATCTATTCGCAATGGTCGAGGACATATCTATAAATGATTCGTTATGATAACGAGAATTTCAATTGAACACCACTGAACTGTGCTCCATGTCCATCTTCGAAGCCTCTCAGCTCATCAGCCAAAAGGATCTAAAACCTACGGAGCTAGTAGAAGCACATTTAAGTCGTATTGAAAAGATAAATAGCAAGCTTAACGCATTTATAACTGTGATGAAAAAAGATGCGCTGGAGCAAGCCCATTCCGTCGAATTAGAGATACAAAAAGGTAACTCTAAAGGGCCGCTACAAGGTATCCCTATTGGACTAAAAGATCTGTTCAACACTAAGGGTGTACGTACCGCTGCAGGATCGCTTGTAATGGACGATTTTGTGCCCACCACGAACTCTACTGTATCCGATCGATTAAGAAAAGCGAACGCTATTATCATAGGAAAGCTACAGATGGATGAATTCGCTATGGGTGCCACAAGCGTAAACCCACATGACGGGCCTGCTAGAAACCCTTGGGACCTCAAACGCATAACTGGTGGATCAAGTGGAGGTTCCGCAGGTGCAGTTGCAGCAAAACTCTGCATGGGAGCCATGGGTAGTGATACAGGTGGGTCTATTCGTATACCAGCAACATTTTGTGGAATCGTGGGCTTCAAGCCAACATTTGGGTTAGTAAGTAGATCAGGAATTCTTCCAGTCAGTTGGAGCCTAGACACAGTTGGGCCAATGACAAGAACCGTCCATGATGCTGCACTCATCCTCAACGCTATTGTAGGTCACGACCCAAAAGACAACTCAACTACCAAACAGCCTATAAAAGATTTCAGTGTGAGACTAGACAAAGGAATCGATGGAATCCGAATCGGAGTTCTAACAGAAGCCTTCTCTGCAGTGATTGAACCTGAGATAAGAGAAATATTGAGAAAGGCTGTATCCGTGCTAAAAGACTTAGGTTCACGAGTGTATGACACTTCGATATCCCTTACAGAACGTAGAGAATTCACTGGCGTCATAATGCAAGCCGAGTACGCATCTGTACACCTTAAAACCTACTCTAGCCAGAAGAGCAGAATTGGAAATCAAGCCCGAAAGGCAATTGAGGATGGGCTAAGAATCAAGGGAGTCGATTATGTAAAAGCTCATCAAAACCGGATCCAATTTAACAGAGATTTTGATAATATATGGAAACACTTCGACGTACTTGTAGGCCCGACTGAACGTATCACTGCCCCCACAATTGAAAATAGTCCGAACCGTAAGATCGGCGAGTCCCCAAATCTATCGCCAGGACTTTCAAGCTTGGCGAAACTTTTTAACACCACCGGCTCGCCAGCTATTACAGTGCCATGCGGATTCGCTTCTAATGGTATGCCTGTTGGAATGCAAGTCGTAGCCCGCTCCTTCCAAGATACACGTGTTCTTCAAGTAGCACATGCATATGAGAATGCCACGAAATGGCACAGGCTTCAGCCATCAATTTAAACACTACTTAAATTAATAAGTGACATATAGATCTGGTTTTGCAATACTAACAACCAATTAATCAATAATAGATTTGGAGGGCAAGGTGAATTCTAAAGTTATTGGGGCTATGTTAATTCTAGGGCCGATCTTAACAATGGGAGTATGGATAGTATTAGACGTGGACACATCGGATCTGACACCTTCTGATCAAATGGCTACTATCCTAGCGCAATCTAAGAAAGTTGAACTTGGTTCAATCCTTAATGTGTTTGGTGTGATGTCGATGTTTACTGGGCTTTACTTCTTAACGCGTACATTGAAAAGTGATAATACAGTGAGTAACACTGTATCTGAAATAGGTGGATTACTACTTTTGTTATCTGTTCCAGTATGGGTAGTTCTAGTAGGTTCGGATATATCGGCAATAGAAATTGCCAAAAAACATGGAAATGAATTTGGTGCAACAATAATAGCTGCTTCTAAAAGTTTTCAAATGGTTGGAATCATGATGGTTTCTGGGCTATTTCTACTAGGTATATCTCTAATTCTTTTAAACAAATATAAAAGAATTATTGGCACACTATTCGTTATTGCTTCAGTCTGCGCTTTTATCGATATGGTGGCCGAATCAGATGCTGAAATCATTGCAATGATAGGTTGGATGGGAATGTTTTTGACTACCCTTGTGACCGGTATATTAACTACGTTGCAGAAGGAAAAACAAGCCTGATAAAGTCTTTTAAGATATCTGGTCTATAAACTTAACCACTGGTCTAGTTAATAGCCAGTGGTTAAGTTTTAGCCGATAAATCTCGATACTTTAACTACTTGGAGAATATAGATGAATCCAGAATCAGCTAAAGCATTTTTTGAATCTTTTGGCTATATATTTTTGAAAAATGTCTTTCCATCTTCAGAAATTAAAGAAATTTCTACAGCCGCAGATGAGATTTGGGAAAAGGAAAGGAACGGCGCACAATCCAAAAAGGACGGACAGAACATCGTACCTTTTGTTGAACAAAGTCCTCTGTTAACTAAGCTTATCGATGACGACAGAATTTACAATTACGCTACAACCATACTTGGTGAAGACATGGTCTGGGGTGGGTCTGAAGGCAATATCACTACCAGAGGAGAACATTTGTGGCACCCGGATAGACCTGGAGACCACCAAGAAATTAACTACGATAGGTTAAAGGTAAATATATATCTTGATCCGGTAACAGCTGATCGAGGGTGCCTCAGAGTGATCCCGGCTTCTCATAGGGAGCCTCTCCACGGATCAATCGAGCCAGAAAATAGACATCAAAACTCTACAACAGTAAATCCATTTAATATAGCTGGAGAAAACATGCCATCAATCCCAGTCGAATCAAATCCGGGCGATGTAATTTTTTTCCACCAGAGTCTTTGGCACGCTGTATTTAACGGTTGGCCAAATAGAAGATTCATAGCATTAAAATATGCTGCCAAACCAATCAACGACAGACAGATAGCTTCCTTAGTCTATTACAGTGCTGATAAATTACTAAACACTCCAAAATCTCTTCTTGAAAGTAACCGCCCAAGAATCAAGAATCTAGTACGTAATCTGCATGATTACGCAATCAAAGACGTGCCTGACTTCATTCCATTCAGGCCAAATTAACCTAGTTAAGAAACTTGAAAAATAGATAGGAGGGGAAAAATGGGTCTGGATCAACCGATCTCCGTAGCTTTGATCGGTGCCGGAAATCGTTCCCAAAAGGTATACAAGCCACTTATAAATGAGATTAAGCCATGGGTTAACTTGGTAGCTGTGTGCGATCCCGTTCGTGAAAACGCTGATAGTTTAGCCGAAGCTTTAGGCGTACCAGCATTCTACGACATAAAAGAACTAGTTGAATCCCGTCCAATGGAAGCAGCTTTCGTTGTCACTCCAGTTCCATCACATCATTCGATTGCCATATATTTGATGTCAAATGGTATTAACGTAAACGTAGAAACAAGCATGGCCACATTACTGGTTCAGGCTCAGGAGATGGTGGACACAGCCCGTGATAACGATGTTATCTTAAGAATTGGGGAAAACTTTTTTCGACAACCTTTTGATAGGTTAATAAGACTGATCAACCAAGATGGATTTATAGGTCCAATTAAGCGGCTTACCTGTTGGCACGATCATACTGGATATCACAACAACTCACGTTGGATCTCATTTTTTCAATCCTATCCGATTGCAGCACAATCTATAACACATACAATGTCAACCGATGAACATTACCAGATGCCTCACAGGTTGTATGATAACGAGACTTATAAAGCACATTTCTACTGGTTTCCAAATAATGAACTGGTAATTGATCACGCAGGTAACATCAAGAGCATGCTAGGTAGATATCCCCGTCCTGGATATACCGAACTCGCCGGGGCTCGCGGATCAATCGTTCAACAAGCTGGACAAAAAAACTCTGCCAAACAACCATATCAGGGTTGGGAAGGACTTGGTGAAGTCCGATACTGTACCGATGAATCCCTACAACAACACGGGAAAAGTGGAGTTGCTGACCAAATATTTCCAATCGTACATTCAAGTGATAGCCACGATTGGTTGTCTTCACATGTGGATTTACCTACCGGTCGCGTAGAATATGTAAATCCACATCGACCGGGAAAATCTGCATACCATCATGGTAATTACTATAGCGCAGCAGTTATGGATCACATAGTGGACTTTGCTGAGACCATACGTTGTGTAAAAAAATCGGAATACACTGATCAAGACGCACTCATGGCCATGATGATGGAAGTCGCAACACGTGAGTCTGCTATGAAAAACGGTGAACGTTTAAGTCTGCCATTGAAAGGTGAATTAGAAAGTGATGTCCTTATGAGAACCAAGCAAAGACAAGAGTATGGTGTTGATCCTCTCGATATAGAAGGAATGTTAGCAATTAAATTTCCTCGCCCTTAAAATACTTAATCCCAGATTAACCTCAAGAGCTATAACCTACGAAATGAAATGCCCAAACTGCAATACCAATAACGGAGAAGATAACTTGTCATGTGAAAGATGTGGTGTGTCCCTGCATGGCATGAACAAATGGTTTAAGCTATTTATTTGTATAGTTGTAATAACATTTGCTGTGGCACTACTGGTGCCATCTTGTTACAGAATTTTATAGGTTATTGCGATGACAGAGTACCTGGAAAATAAAGTGTCCCAATTGTCGCAGATGGTCTAATCAAAATAGCTATACGAAGCGGCCGGGATCGAACGCGTCCAGGGAAATATCTGTAACGTCATCATCAATTAGGTCTGCTATAAGCGATCCCATAGCTGGACCCATCATCAATCCCAGACGACCTCCGCCGGTTGCTACATATGCTCCATCGAGGTCAGGCACCTTACCAAGAATCAGTTTACGGTCTGACGACAAGGGCCTCAGACAGGCAGTCTGTAATACAATCTGACCCTCTGAAAGTGAAGGGATGTTCTTCACGGCACCAGCCATGATGCTCTCTCTAGCCTCAGACGTAGTGCTCTCATCGAGTCCGACATCTTCAAACGTCGCTCCAACCCAAGTATGACCATCAGGCTTGGTTGAGGTGAAATAATCACCTCCAACCACCGAGCTACGAATAGGCGGCCCTGGAAGGCGCAAGCGAAGTATCTGTCCCTTCCACGGCTGCATCAATATTGGTATCCCAAGCCAATTCGACGACGCCTGACTCCATGGTCCCATGGCTACCACTACACGATCACATGCGATCTGAGTACCATTAACCATCACTCCACGGACACGGCCATCATCTTTGGTTAAACCAGTCACGGTCCCATTCAGAACCTGAGCTCCACGCTGTTCAGCTGCCATCGCCAACGCAAGTGTCAGTCGATAGGCATTCACGTCGGTTGTGCCTTCGGTGTAAATACCACCGAGAGCCTTCGAGCTTATCCTAGACTCGATACACCGAGCCGCTTTCTCATCTACCCATTTGATCGTATAACCCTGGTCGTCTACTTCCCACGCACGCCGGATCGCATCATGCCCCTTGGGATTCTGGGCCGCCTCGGCTTCCTTTTCGTCAAAGACAATTCCTAGCATCGGACGTTCGCGAAACTCTACGTCAACACCAGTCTCCTCAAGGAGAGATGCAGCCAACTCCTTGTGCAGTCTCATACCAAGCGAGCCCACTTCAAAATGGTTATCGGTCATTCCTGCTTCGTCAAAGGTACCGAGCGCGGCATAGGAAAAACCTGAGGCATGACCACCAAGTCCGTCCCTCTCCACAACGATACTTTTTATACCCAGTAAGGATAGAAAATAAGCAGTCGCCACTCCAACCAGAC
>CEUS01124107.1_pt1 | contig 12475 bp, 7 predicted proteins | sample 427031 | NCBI WGS metagenome assembly CEUS01 (sample SAMEA2622837, study PRJEB7988) | marine metagenome | biome: marine biome (ENVO:00000447); feature: marine epipelagic mixed layer (ENVO:xxxxxxxxx); material: "saline water (ENVO:00002010), including plankton (ENVO:xxxxxxxx)" | depth 140 m | reverse complement strand
TTGCGGTGAGCCTTCCCGACAACCTGGCCCATCTGCAGATCACCTCCGGCAAATGCCAGCGTACTCAGGCGAGCCCAGTGATCGCGACCACCGTTTTTGTTGACCTTCGGCGTGCGACCAAAGTCCCCCGAAAGAATCAGCAGAATCTTCTTCGAGAGTCCTCGTTGGGCCACATCTTCCAGGAATGTGGACACGGCCTGATCGGCCGTCCGCCCCAGCATCTCCATGCCCGTCACCATGCCCGGATTGTTCTTGTCGGCATGCATGTCCCAGCCCGGGCTGTGGACCGTCACGAACCGGCACCCGGCTTCGCACAACCGTCGGGCCATCAGCATCTGCTTGCCCAGGGGGGAGGGCTTGAACTTCTTGAAGCCGACCGGAATGTGACTCGTGTCGTAGCGACGAACGAGAGCCGGATCCTCGCGAGAAATGTCCAGGGCGGCCGATCCGGTTCCGAGCAGCAGATCGACCGCCTGGTCGTTGAACCGCGATGTGCCGCCGACCGACGCGATCTTCGCGTAACGGCGTTTCCACTGGTCCAGCGACGAGAGCAGCAGACGCCGGTCACTGAACCGGTCCTGGGGCATGTTCAAAGACATGTTCTCCAGGATCGCACTCTTGTTGCCCGGCTCGAACGGCGAGTAGGGAGAGCCAAGCGATCCGGCCCAGGACCCTCGCCGGACCCGTGTCAGTTCCTGGCGATACTGCGGATCGATCTCGGGCGTGGTCAGCAGGCTGTAGCTCGGCATTCCGGTACGAGGACTGTTGGTGCCGGCCAGCCTGGCAAAAAGCGACCCCATGCTGAAACCGGTCTTCCGCTCGCCGGTCGGATCCATGCCACCGGTCAGCACTTGGACGTGCGCCTTGACGTGGTCGGTGTTGCGGTGGTGGAACGACCGCACGACGGACATCCCTTGCGCGTGACGGGCCAGACGGGGAAAGGTGCCGCCGAAGGTGACCCCGGGCAGCGTCGTCGCCACTTCACCGGTCTGGCTGCGAATTTCCGGTGGGGCGCCCATCATCGGATCAAAGGTCTCGATATGGCTGGCTCCTCCGGAGAAGTAGAGGAACACGACAGAGACGTCTTTGACGAACGGTGTCTCGACGGCCTGGGCGGCCTCCAGCGTCAGCACGTCTCCCAACGACAATCCACCGACTGTGCAGGTACCGACCTGCAGGAACGATCGGCGAGACAATCCGTCGTGCCGTTTCGCATTGTCGTCGGAAAAAACGGTCAGCATTCGCTCGAATCCGGATCGAATAAGTCACCGATGCCTGGCGGGTGATCATTGTAGTCGTATCCCACCTCTCGCACGAATCCCATTTCGACCGACAATGAAGATAATGACCGGAACCCACCGCACGTGGGCCTGACACCTTCACCACGCCCCTCGAAACGACGACCAATTTCCCTGCGAGCCGGTTGACGACAAACTTCCGAGTAGATCCCCCTCGGGTTTCTCGCGTATCATATCGCCGTAAGACAGTTGGCCAGTCATTGACCTGCCCAAACGTTTCAAAAACATGCAACATCCCACAACGACACCGTCGCACCCGCTTGTCTCACGTCGGACAGCCGTTCAGGCCGGCACACTGGGGCTGATGGGACTGGGCATGAACCAGGTCGCGAGTCTGCAAGCCGCACCGGCAACCGCGAAACCCCTGTCCGAATTCCGCCGCTGCATCTACATCTTTCTCTCGGGTGGTTTGGCCCAGCAGGACAGCTTTGACCTGAAACCCGATGCCCCGGTCTCGATACGTGGCGAATTCCGCCCGATCGCGACAAGCACTCCGGGCATCAACATCTGCGAACACCTCCCGAAACTGGCACAGCGAAGTCACCTCTGGGCCCTTTGCCGCTCGATGAGCCATTCGACCAACGGCCACACGCTGGGCCATTACTTCATGCTCACCGGCCGGTCGGTGAAGAATCTTGGATTCCGGGGAGACCGACAACCGCGGCCCGGCGACTACCCGTCTATCCTGTCCACCGCGGGATATGCGATCCGGAACCACCCGCAGGTGCCACGCCAGAACGACAAGCTGCCTCCGGCGGCGGTCGTCCCCGAAACCCTGATCCACTGGTCGGGCGGAACCATCCCCGGACAGTTCGGTGGCCAGATGGGCTACCGGCATGACCCGTGGTTCATCGAGGCTTCCCCGTACCACAACATCCAGCGTGGAGCCTACCCGGAATACAATTTCCCCAACCTGGGGCTGCCGTTCCGAGAGGAAGACCGCGTCTTCCGGGCACCGAACCTGACGCTGCCGCACAGCCTGACGTCGGCGAGATTTACGCGGCGGCTCGACGTGTTGCGGAACATCGAGAAACAACAAAAGCACCTGGACCAGGCTGTCACGGCCCGAAGTTTCGGCCGTCTCCGTGAGGGAGCCATCTCGCTGCTCAACGACCCCAAGGTGCGGCATGCCTTTGACGTCACCAACGAAAAAGACACCGAACAGATCCGCTACGGCCGCAACAGCTATGGCTGGTCGCTGCTGATGGCCCGACGGCTGATCGAAGCAGGCGTCCCGCTGGTCCAGGTCAACCTGGGCAACAACGAGACCTGGGACACGCACGGCGACGCGTTCCCGCGGTTCAAGGAGAAACTGTTCCCTCCAACCGACCGCGGCCTGTCGGCATTGCTGGACGACCTGCACGACCGTGGTCTGCTGGAATCAACGTTGATCGTCATGGCCGGAGAGTTCGGCCGGACGCCCAAGCTCGAATCCAACCGGCACTACACGCTTCCCGGCCGTGACCACTGGGGCGGCGTCCAGACCGTATTCTTCGCCGGCGGAGGAACACGGGGCGGGACAGTGGTCGGATCATCCGACAAGATTGCCGGCTACCCGGCGGCCAACCCCCAGAGGCCAGAGAACATGGCGGCGACCATCTACCACTCGCTGGGAATTCCTGCCGACGCCGCCTGGCGAGACGATCTCGACCGGCCACACCAGATCTACCACGGCGAACCGATCGCCGAACTGTTCTGAACGCAATCCGCAGCGCAGCCGCAACGGTGCGTCCGGAGTCACTCGACCAGTCCGGACGCCCCAGGCAACGGTGATCCACGGCGGAGAACTGGCCGCCGAGCGCTCCATGCTGCCGACTCGCCGTTGGCCCATCGACGTCACCGCCTGGCCACTCGAAAATCTCAATGTCTTGTCGACAAGCGAACCGGGCATGAGCAACGATCCCCTACTGCGCCCCCAACTGAAAAAAACCATCGGCGGACTGGGATTCCTGTCGCTGGCCTTCGGATCAATGATCGGGGTCGGCTGGATCACCGCCCTGGGCGAGTGGTTTCAGCACGCGGGCCCGGGAGGCACGATGCTGGCGTTTGCCGCCGGTGGTTTGCTGATGATCCTGATCGGTTCCTGCTACGCGGAACTGACCCCAATGTTACCGGTCACCGGCGGAGAGGTGGCCTACGCCTACAAGGCCTTCGGCACGGACAAGGCGTTCCTGGTCGGTTGGTTCCTGGCATTTGGATACCTGGGGGTGTCGGCCTTCGAGGCCGTATCGATCGGCATGGTCCTGGCGTACCTGTTCCCCCAACTGGACGTTTGGCCGCTGTATGAGATCGGTGAGTGGACCGTCTATGGCCCACACCTGGCATTGGCATTTCTGTTCACAGGGCTAATCACAACCGTCAACTTCCTGGGTGTCGGTCTTGCCATGCGACTCCAGGTGATCCTGACCGGCCTCCTGGTCATCTGCGCGTTGCTGTTCGTGGCAGCCGGGATCGGGCAGGGCAGCCCACAGAACCTTGTGCCGCACTTCGCCGAGGACTCATTGACCGGAACCTGGAAGGGAATTCTCATCGTCTTCGTGATGGCACCATTCATGTTTGTCGGATTCGACACGATCCCACAGGCGGCTGAGGAACGGGCTCCGGGACAGCCGGCGGCGAGGCTCGGCCTCTACATCCTCCTGGCAATCATCGGCTCCACGGTGTTCTATGTCCTGGTGGTCCTGGCTGCCGGGATGGTCACGCCCTGGCGGTCGCTGATCGATGAGAAGTTGCCAACGGCCACGGCGTTTCGTTCCGCATTCGCCTCGCCTGCACTGGCCAACCTGGTGCTGTGTGCCGGCGTGATCGGATTGCTGACAAGCTGGAACGGCTTCTTCCTGGCCGGAACCCGTGTGCTGTTTTCGCTGGGACGTGCACGGATCATCGATCACCGTTTCGGAGAAGTGCACCCCCGTTTCGGGACCCCGGTCCACGCCACGATTTTCAGCGGACTGGTCACGGCACTGGCCGCCTGCCTGGGCCGCGGCGCCCTGCTGGCCTTCATCAACGTCGGCTCATTCTGCATTTCGGTTGCGTTCGTCGGCGTGGCCCTGTCCCTGCTTCGGCTGCGGGTTATCGCACCGGAGATGGAGCGTCCCTATCGCCTGCCGGCCGGAAAACTGGTGGCGGGCTCCGCAGCGGCAGGATCGTTGCTGGTCGTTCTGGCGATGGTCATTCCGGCCAGCCCCGCTGTGCTCCGGCCCATCGAATGGGCAATTCTCGCCGGACTGTGCCTGTGCGGAATCGCCTTCTGGACGATGGGCCGCCCCCAACGGGAGACGATTCCTGAAGATGACCGGGCGAGATTGATTCTGGATGACCGGTGACCGACCACTTCGATCGACACGTCAACAAACCAGACTGACGGAGGTTTTGACAAAATGGAATTTGATGAACTGCGGACCCGATTGATGCCTCTGGACACCGCGTGTGTCTGTGACGCCAACAAGACGCTGCGAGCGGCCGATCCGGCGATCGACCAATTGCGGATCGCCGACTCGTCCATCCGCCCAGTCCGCACGGGCCTGAAACTGGTCGGACGCGCCCACACCATCCGTTGCCACAATGACTTCTTGACGGTGATCAAAGGGCTCAGTGAAGCCCAGCCGGGCGAAGTGCTGGTGATCGACTCCCAGGGAAGCAACAAGGCCGTTTCGGGGGGACTTTTTCCAACCGAAGCGACTCGAAAAGGACTGGCCGGCATTGTCGTCGACGGTCCCTGCCGTGACACGCGGACCATACGAGCCCTCGAACTCCCCTACTACGCCCGCTCTTTCAGTTCCTACGCCGGAACCACAACGATTCTTGGCAAAACCCAGGTACCAGTCACCTGCGGAGGAGTAACGGTCCATCCCGGGGACATCCTCTTCGGCGACGACGACGGCCTGGTCATCGCCACCGTCGACGAATTGGTCGCCGCGTTGCCGATCGCCGAGGAAATTCAGCAGAAGGAGGAAATCATGCTCGGCAGGATGGCTTCGGGAACGAGCCTGCTGGAGATGCTGAACTTCGAGTCGCACTGGGCGGCTCTCGAAGCGGGCGAATCCAGCAGTCTGCAGTTCACCGTCTAGCCAGCCGGCGACGGATCACTAAGTCCGGGTAAATCGTTCTCGGAGAGCCTGCAGCACCGAATAGCCTTCTCCGAGAAACCCCTTCATTTCCGCGACCTGCGGTTCAACCCGTTTCCAGCGACGGAAATAGACGAACACGCCTCGAGTCGCCTCGAACGAAATGTCCGGCCGGGACACAAAGAAGTCCAGCAACCCCTGGTCGAAGAAATCCCGAGCCTCCTGTTCGCTCAACGATTTCAGCACGAAGGCCTTCGAGAAGCCCGGATGGTCATCAAAGTCAATGTCCTGCAAGCCCAGCAGGCTGCCAACAGCATCCAGTGTTCTCTCTGGCCTCAAGTGAAAATCGGGCAACCTCAGATCTGCTGACTGGACCGCGGCCACGGTTTGCCGCCGAACGCGTTTTTGCTTGCCGCGACCGGTAATGTACACGTAATCGAACAAGGCCACTTGCACGTCCGGCGTATCGGCCACGATCAGGTTTTTCAGCGTTCGGCCTCTGCCGATGTCAAACAACGGAAGGCCCGCGAGTCGTTCCGCAAGAGCCTCGTCACCGTCCTCCAGAAACGTCAATTCGAGTTCACCGGCGACCGCGCGAAGACCGTTGGTCCGTTTCTCCTCTCGGCGGCGAACAACAGCTTTGGCAATCAGCAGGCCACCGACGACCAGCGTGATCCACGTGCCGTGGACCAGCACCAGGAACAGCACGAGATTGTCCTCGATCCAGTTCCTCTCCCGTTTCACCTCAACTTCATCTTCCAGGTGACCTTCGTCATCCCGGTGAACAGCCTCATCACCGTGATCCGGTTCGCCGTCGGCGGCGTCAACGTGCGAAATCAGGGACACCGCCAGCAGACAGCCCACCAGCAATCGCGCCAGCAGAGAACCATCGAACCACGACATCAGTTGCCTCTCGCCAGGATCATCAGAAATTCGATGACAAACGGAAAAAACAGCACTCCGAAAACGAGTGTGGCGTGAATCACCACACGATTCAACAAGGCCTCGACCCACCTGGGTTTCGCCAGTCCCCACAACACAAGTGCGATCCCGAACACGTCAGAAGCCACCGACAATTCGTAAAACCCGAAGACAGCCATCCGGAAACCGTTCTCCAAGAGTCCGACCAGTGCCGTGACCCCACAAATGCTGAAGAACAGTCCCGCCAGGATGGAAGCGAAACGTCCGGGGATGTCATGGGGAAGATCAATTCCCCGACTCGTGTTCGGTCGATCCCCGTCACGATCATCCCCGCTGTTGGCTCCCCACGGCGATCTCTGCCAGATCACACCGATCGTCGTCCCGTTTCTCCACGGGCAGGGCCGGGTCACAAGGCTATCGCAGAGAGGCAATTGTCCGAGGGGTTTTTCGTCGGTATTCTCGACGTGGATCGAAAACATGGCCATGGCTCCATTGTGAAGCGTCGGGAGAACGAGTTGATGTTCACCACCAGGCAGTTGGCATTCAGTGTCGCGTTCCTGTTGACACTGGCATCTTCAGTTCGCAGCGAGATGCTTTTTTACGCCTCGTTCGACAAATCGCAGCACGCCGACTTTGCCGTCGGTAACAGGAACGCCAGCGGGAGGCAGCGTGGGAAACTCCTGGACCTGACCACCGAGACCCGAGGCGACTGGGGCCGGGCACTCAATGCGGCCCACTCAGACCGTTCCCGCAGTGTTCGTTTTGACACACCGGGCAATGTCGACTTGCGACGCGGGACAATCGAGTTTTTTGCGAAAGTGAATCCGTTCACACCGAAGTCGGCCCATCACACGTATTTCCGGTTCGTTGGAGCTGGCACGCTCGGCCTCTCGTTGGGCCGTCGCGGCAACGGACAGGGACTGGTCCTCGGCTTCAACATCAACGGACAGACCGGCTGGGATTACTATTCCGAGAGGTTCGTCGCTCCCGGCCAATGGCAGCATTTTGCCGTGACATGGGACCTGACCAAAGGTGCCAAACGTGGCACGTTCTCGGTCTTCGTCGATGGCATCCGCCGGTTACACACCGACAAGGTGAACCCTTATCGCTGGGGCCTCGAGAGTCTCTACGTCGGTGGACGCAACTCATCGAACGGATTCCTGGACGACTTCGCGATCTTCAATGACATCCGTCGCACCAAGAACTTCACACCGCCGACCCAGCCGTTGAGATCCCTGGCGATCGCCGCTGCGGCCGACAACGCTCGGAACCCGGCTGCCGAGCCAATCAAGCCGCGACCACTGGGCCATGCCTTCCTGAACAACGCGGGGTTCGAAAAATGGTCCGACGGCCGGCCGGTCGGCTGGACACTCGATCGAGGCGAGGTTCGCCCCGAATTGACGATGACAATGAACGGGCGTCGTTCTTTGGCCCTGATGGTCGATCGGAAGGAAACCCATCCCTGGCCCCTTAGCCGGATCTCCTCCGCCCCCTTCGTCCTCAAGCCCAACACCGAGTACCGGCTGAGCGTCTGGGCCTCGATGCCCGACACTGTCGGTGACATGCGATTCGAGGTCGCTGGGGCCGACGACGGCGAAGTGGCCTCCTACCGCTCGGGCTGGTGCAAGTCCCACCCGTGGCTGCAACTGACCGAGACGTTCCGCACCCGGGACAGTCGCCAGTTCACGGTGAGCATCTCGGCCCAGTCGACTTTCGGCTCGCCAGTATGGATCGATGACATCACGATCGAACCGGTGGGCACCAGCGGCCCGATCGCCGCCGACCCGGATTCCCCCGATCAACTGCCCCTGTTCACCCGGTCGGTGATGGAGTCGCTGGAACTCCCGCGACGTCCGCCATCAGGCTTGGAATTGATCGATTCCCTGAGAATCCGGTTGGCCCGTGGAGAATTTGAGCCCGGACTGGTCGGGCTGCACACCCCGGACACGATCGACAAGGCCAACCTGCGGCTCGCCTCCGAGTTGGTCGGCCCCGACGGCGCCGTGATTCCGGTTGGCGATGTCACCGTTCGCCGCCTCGATGGGGGACTGCTGCCGCTGGCGCGTCCCAAGACCATCCCGGCTGGAGACGTTGCGGGTTGGTGGGTCACTCCTCGAACACGTCCCGACACTCGTCCCGGACTCTACCGCGGCACCCTCGAGGTCACTTCAGCGGACAACGTTCTCCGCAAGCTGCCGCTGGAAGTCGAAGTGATGGATGTCGTGTTGCCCGAACCCGACATCGCCTTCCTGATGTATCACCACGAGCACTACTTCCCCGACAACATGCTGACACCCGAACTGCAAAAAGCCTACTACCGCGACATGCGGGAACACGGCATGAACACCGTGACCGTCTACAACAACGGCGACGTCGATGGCTCGAGCAACATCAATTTCGCCAAGAACTACAACTACAAGTCCGACAACCCACGATTCCAGTACGGGCTCGAGACCCAGATGAAATGGATTCTCGAAAGCGGCCTGTGTGCAACGGGTCAACCCGTTCTGTGGCTCCCCGCAGCCCATGGCTACGGCTGGGGCGGACTGCCCGAGCCGGCGTTGAAGGCCAGCCTCACAAACTGGAAGAACCGCAAATGGCCAAAGCCGTTGTTGTATGTCAACGACGAACCAGGAGGAGAAGGCCCACGATTTGACGCCGCGGTCAAGCGGTTGAAACAAATCCGATCATGGAACCTCCCCGTCCGTACCACCACGGCCGGGCTCGACCCCAAGAAACTCGGCCAGTACTACAACGTCTGGATCGCCGGCGACGCTGGAGTCAACATCGACACCCTGAACCAGTCCAAGGAACTGGATGCGGACCTCTGGACCTACAACTGCACTTGCCCCCACCTGAACATGCCTTTCAGCCGCGCGTTCTTCGGCTTCTGGGCGTTTCGCACCAAGGTGCGAGGCGTGGCGCAGTGGGCCTATTACGACAACCCGCACTGGACGGCCAATCGCCAGGGCGAGGTTGGCGGCAACCCCAAGACCCGACTTTCGCGAATCTGTCCCTCGCCGGACGGACCTATCCCGACGATTTCCTGGGAGGCCACCCGTGAGGGCATCGATGATTACCGGTACACCCAGTTGCTCCAACAGCTGACAGTCCGTGGTGAAACCCGACTGAAGTTGCTCAAAACCGAAGCCGAGACGCTGTTGAGCAAAAAGGATCGCGAGACCATCGAAGCCCGAGAGCGCCAGAAGCTCGCTCAAATCGATCCCAAGAAGCCACCCATCACATGGAAACCGGCGAACCCCGAACAGGCGAGGGGTGAGCAGAGCTTCCTGGAATCCCGTCAGCTCGATCGTGCTCTCCAACGCGCCCGCCACGCCATCGAGTTCGTCATCGGCGCCATTCCGTACGATGCGATGAGTTCCCGAATATTCCTCTCGTACCAAGCGCCGCTATGGACACGATTCTGCCCCCCCCTGGGTCCGGGTGGCCTTGGTGAAAACCCTCGCACCGCGACCGAGGTCCGACGTCGGATCCTCACCAGTTACATCCTGGCCCTGAAACTGACGCTGAGAGACGTGAAAGACAAACAGACCGCAGAGCGTTGATCTCAGCCGGTCTCCACGACTCGCACTTGGAATGAGGTGGTCGTGGTTCCGGAGAACACTTCCTGTCAGCCACATCCAGAACAAGACTCACTACTCGTCGGACCGTCCGACCACGAGGAAACACTCTCGGAAATGTCCGGAAAGCGTGCCACCACAAGTTCCCGGCAAGTCGATCGCCGAGGTGTCCTTTCGCTCGGCTGCCTGGGCCTGGCATCGTTGGGCCTGCCGGGTGGGCTGCATGCCGCCAACCCTCAACTGAAGTCACCACGTGCGAATTCGGTATTGCTGCTCTACATGGATGGTGGCCCCAGCCACCTGGACATGTTCGACCCCAAGCCAGGTGCACCCGCCGAGATCCGTGGCCCGGTTTCATCCATCACGTCGTCCGTCCCGGGCACACTCGTCGGTGAACACCTGCCGAATGTCGCCCGGCAGATGCACCACCTGGCCCAGGTCCGTTCGGTACGGCACCAGGACCTGCCACACGACCAGGCCGTCTACCGGGTGCTGACCGGGTACCGGCACGACATCCAGGCCGGAGGACTGAAGGTCCAGAACACCGACATGCCGCACATGAGTTGCGCATTCAACCGGGCAGGTGATTCGGCCGTCGCCATGCCCAAGACCATCCAGATCCCCGGCCCGATGCGGATCGATGCGAGAATTCTTCCGGGCCAGAATGCGGGAGTCCTGGGAGCACGATGGAACCCGTTCCCCGTTCACGTCACACGGGACGGCGACGTTGTTCCTCCCAATCTCGCACGTGTCGAATCGGTCACCGAGGCTCGCCTGGGACAACGGCAGGAGTTGCTTGGCAAGCTTCGGGACACCCGACAGTTGGACAACGTGGTTGCCACGACCGAATTCGCGGCGTTGCAGGAGCAGGCGATCCGGATCCTGCAGAAGCCCTCGATTCACAACGCATTCAATCTGGATCACGAGCCCGCGGCATTGCGAGATGCGTACGGACGTGATCGACATGGCCAGTCCACGTTGCTGGCCCGGCGGCTGATCGAGGCAGGAGCCCGGTTTGTCACCGTCTACTGGGGCAAGGAAATCCAGGATTGGGCCGGGCCGTTCAAACCGATGCTGGTCAACAATCCCTGGGACACGCACCGCAACCATTTCCCGTTGATCAAGGACAGCCTGATCCCTCGGGCCGACCGTACGCTGGCGGCCCTGTTGGCCGACATGTCCGATCGCGGTCTGCTCGAGGACACGCTGGTCATCTGGATGGGCGAGTTCGGCCGCAGCCCTCGAATCAGCAAGATCTTCGCCACGCCCGGCCGGGAACACTGGCCGCATGCGTTTACGATCCTGATGGCCGGTGCCGGAACTCATGGCGGACTGGTTCATGGCGCCACCGATCGCTACGCGGAATACGTTACCGATGAACCTGTGTCCCCCGAGGACGTCACCGCAACGATCTTCGACGCGCTGGGAATCGCCCCACACCAGTCAGTGCCGTCGCGAAACGATCAGCATCAACTGTCGACAGGCCATCCGATCACCTCGCTGTTCTCCTGAACGGACAGCAGGGGAGGGCACCTGTCGAACATCCCGAAAAACCACCTGGCCTCGCTATGCACGTTTCAGCCCGCGGATTGATCTTCGACGCGACTGTTGCTGCCGAGAACGAGGCCGTCGCGTATGTCACCAGCCTGGCACCACTCGATTCTGGCGCATTCCTTTGCGGCTGGCAGTCCGGACCGGGGAAGCACACCGCCACCAACACGATTGGCCTGGCCCGTTCAACCGATGGCGCCCATACCTGGCATCGTTTGCCCGTCAAGTTGGAGACCTCGTTCGAGGGCACTCCAGGCTCATTCCTCGCCGCAGAAATGGTCGAATCCGAACCGGGACGATTGTTACTGTTCACCACGTGGATCGATCGCCGCATCCCCGACCGACCGCTGTTCAACCCGGAAACCGAGGGAATCCTCCCAACACGGATCCTGACCTGCAGTTCGGCAGACGACGGCGACACGTGGAGTCACTGGTCAGAACTCAACACGACCGAACTCACCGGCTGTGCCGTCACCGGTCCAATTCTCCGGTGGACCGACGGGACCATCGCATGCTCTTTCGAGAGCTTCAAGGAGTTCGATGACCCGACACCGGTTGAGCCGGCCGCATGGCTGATGGTCTCACGAGACGGCGGACGATCTTTTGGCGAACCATGGCAGGTCGCCCGCCACCCCCAGCAAACCAAGTACTACTGGGACCAGCGGCTCTGCCCAACCCAGAATCCCGGTGAGTTCGTCGGGATGTTCTGGACCCACAATCGGCCTGAACAGCGAGACACCAACGTTCACCTGCTACGGGCTTCCATCCACGACGAAGAGAGGGCCGCGGCTGAACCGTTTGAAACAAGCATCCCGGGACAGATTGCCGCCTGCGCCCTCACCGGGGACGGCCGCATCCTCTCCTGCGTCGTCGACCGGGGTCGGCCCGGCACAATCACGCTCTGGCAGTCAGACGACGACGGCCAGACCTGGCCCGAGGACGAACGGCTGGTCGTCCATGTTCACGATGAGCAGGCGGCGATCAGCCAAGGTCGTGAAGAGATCGACTATGCCGAGTTCTGGGAAGACATGGGCAAATGGAGCTTCGGCCATCCGGC
>CEUS01283096.1_pt1 | contig 12477 bp, 10 predicted proteins | sample 427031 | NCBI WGS metagenome assembly CEUS01 (sample SAMEA2622837, study PRJEB7988) | marine metagenome | biome: marine biome (ENVO:00000447); feature: marine epipelagic mixed layer (ENVO:xxxxxxxxx); material: "saline water (ENVO:00002010), including plankton (ENVO:xxxxxxxx)" | depth 140 m | reverse complement strand
GCTGCCAAAGCGCAACGTGATGCACTTTACGATACACCGTCGGATTATCAACTTACTCAGGCCAAACAATCACTTAAGGCTGCTCAATTTTCTCTGAGTTCAATTTTGGATGCTCGAACAGAACTTGTCTCTCAATTTACCAACTGCGTACTAATGTACGGGGATGTGGTAGCGTGGCGGGATTTTAAACCAGGGATTGAACCTGGAACGGACATCCAACAGCTTAAGCAAAATTTGATGCTACTTGGATATGCCACTGACAACCAACTACTTACAGGAGACCATTGGGATAATGAAACAACAACGGCGGTAAAGAAATATCAAAAATCCACTGGAGTACCCATAACTGGTGAAATTGATTTTGGTGGCATTATTTTCTCGCCTGGTACTGTTTTAGTTGATTCAATAACATCGGCCCCTGCGATTAGCGATAACATCAATGTCGGGACCAGCCTAATGACATTGACACCCATTGAAAGTATTGATGTTGATGTCGAAACACACGGTAAGCCAACTATTAACAAAACATCTTTACAAGTTGTTAAAACAACCATCGAAGTATCTGATCAAGATTTGATATTTATAGGTTCTCCAGTAGAAATTGAACTGCCTGACGATAGGACTGTCAGGGGTACAGTTACCGATATCGGTAGTGTCGCAGTGGTACCACAAGGCAATCAAGCCGGAGATCCTTATTTCGAAGTAACGATCGTTATTGATGGTAACAATCAACTCCACCAATGGACTGGAGCACCAGTAATTGTATCTGTCACAAAAGCTATTGCTGAAAGTGTATTATCTACGCCCGTAGTAAGTTTGCTCGCACTATCTGAAGGAGGTTATGCTTTGGAGATTGTGGAAATGGCATCTACCAGATTAGTACCTATAGAACTAGGGGTTTACGCAGATGGTTGGGTAGAAATCACAGGGCCTGGCCTAAAAGCAGGCGACGAAGTAGTAATACCACGCTGAATCCACAAATAGACCATGGCAAACGCAGAACACATACAACATGCGGTTAACCTCAATGGGGTAAGTAAAATTTACCCTGGCACACCTCCAGTAATGGCTTTATCCGACGTAACTCTAGCAGTTAACCATGGAGAATTATTGGGGATAGTAGGCGCATCTGGTAGCGGTAAATCTACACTTTTACACGTATTGGGCACGCTCACAAGGCCAACATCTGGTTCAGTTTTTATCAACGGATTAGATACGGATGGATTATCTGACAGACAACTATCTGGTGTTAGATCCACATACGTCGGATTCGTTTTCCAAGATTTTTTCCTACTACCCGGAATTTCAGCCTTGGAAAATGTCGAGCAAGGATTATTATATTCTGGAACCCCATTGACTAAGCGTAAGAAATTAGCCGAACAAATACTCGACAGAGTAGGTCTTAAACATAGAGCAAAACATCTGTCCAATGAGATGTCGGGAGGTGAACAACAAAGAGTAGCCATCGCCCGGGCACTGGTCCACAATCCAGCGTTTGTTTTGGCTGATGAACCCACGGGGAACCTTGACTCAAATAATACTGATTCGATCATGGATCTATTCAAGAGTTTAAACGATGAAGGTACTACCGTTATTTTGATTACTCATGATCTGGACATAGCTGCGATGTGCAATCGACAAGTTAATCTGCAAGATGGAAAGATTCAAACAGATTCTATCCTCGATAGAGAAGGCTCGATTGAATATTAATACTTCTTTACCCAGTAGAAGCCATTTGTCTTGGCCAGACAATTTCAGAGTTGGGAGCTTTGGTCTCAGGTCAAGAAAATTGCGTTCGGCACTATCAGCGTTGGGAATCACGATTGGTATAGCTGCGCTGGTAGGAGTATTAGGTCTATCTGCTTCTGGTAGTGCAGATTTGATCAAAGATTTAGATGCATTGGGTACTAATCTTTTAACCGTTGAGTCTGGAGAAGGATTTGGAAGCGGCCAAGTCAACTTACCAGAAGATGCACCGCTAATGGTGTCCCGTATTAAACCGGTGTTCGAAATATCGACCGTAAGTAAAATCCCAGGGAGCGTATTTAGAAACGATTTGATAAATGACGGGAGAACCAGGGGTATAACAATAATGGCTGCCGACCTAAACCTACTTAAGGTCCAAAGAGGTAGTGTGATGACAGGTCAATATCTTTCAGAAGTGACTTCGGTATTCCCGAGTGTAGTACTTGGTTCCGTTGCTGCTGAACGTCTTGGGATTAGTGATATTTCTGCAAACCAAAAACTCTGGATAGGTGGCGAATGGTTCAACGTATCTGGCATACTCAACCCCCTCCCGCTAGCAGCAGATTTAGATAGAGCGGCAATAATTGGATATAGTGCAGCCAAAACTGTTTTCGACCACGACGAAACAGTAGATGTTATTTACATACGGGCATACCCCGAACACATCCAGGATGTTAGATCTGTCATGGCAGCCACTGTTAACCCAGAAAAACCAGAAGAAGTACAAGTTAGTCGAGCATCCGATGTACTGGAAGCGAGAGCAGCAGCACAAAACGCTTTTACCAGTCTCTTTGTTGGCCTGGGTGCAGTTGCTCTTCTTGTTGGTGCTATAGGTATTGCAAATGTGATGGTCATATCGGTGATAGAACGTCGCAATGAAATCGGACTTAGAAGAGCTCTTGGAGCGACCCGGTTCCACATTGCAACTCAATTCTTATCTGAATCATTAATTCTGGCTTTTATTGGAGGTATTACTGGGATTCTATTAGGAGCGGTGGTTACATCCACATATGCTATTGCACGCGATTGGACGGTGGTGATACCTACTTATGCCATCGCAGGAAGTATAATTTCATCACTTTTAATCGGAGGCTTCGCGGGAATATACCCGGCATTACGCGCTGCCAACATGGCACCCACGGAAGCACTACGCACCAGATAATAGCCGAATATTTTTTCCAGCTGAACCCTATTAGTTCGTATTGAGGAGATCCATTGCATCGTGTAGAACGTTGGGTAATGCCCGTAAATTAGATGACAAATACCTGCCCTCTGAAACCAGTGCATTAATCGATTTTGGGACGGCCAGTTTAAGAATTGGTTCAAAAGAGTCTATTCCGCTAATTTTCCACGCGTAGGCAACTCCAGAAAGCATTTGTCCTATGTCATCTGATGACACTTCACTCTCAGGACAAGAGGTGTACCTGAAATTTTCTGTATTTTCATCCCATAATTCATCTACAAGAAATTTCGCCCCCATTACTATCGCCTGACTCACAGCTGGATCACCGGTAGCTTTATGTAAAAGGCTAAGACCATTTAATAAAATTCCTACCATAAATCCAGCATTTCCCAGATGTTTGGGCGGAGCGCACTTACAATGTCCCAGGACCAATGTACGCCTCCAACCACCATCCATATCTTGTCTTTCTATAACTCGATTGGTAATTATTTCAGCCGCGTTAAGATAAAATCGTTCTGCCGTAGCGTTATACATACCCAAATCATGTATTAGATGCCAGCCAGGAATCCTGCAATTACTGAAATCATAATTACGCGTATAGTTCACATCCAGTCGATCAGCGACTAGCCTAGCTGTCTCAATGGAGCGTGATTCACCTGTTAAATAATAGTGCAACAGAAACCCATCGACCCAAGTGTGACTAGCAGTGAACTGACCACTCGCTGCCAATCCTTGTGTATCAACAGGATAATAACCTCCAGTATGACCTGCGCAATGCCTGTATACCCCACCTGTATCCATAGGCAACTTAGACGCATGGCAAGTATCTACGTCTCTGTGATGTATCACAGCCCTGCATGCTTCTTCTAGCCAACGAACATCACCCGTCCTAGCCCATTGCACAAAAAACACGAATGGCGTGTCATATTCCATATTCAACCAATTTATAGAAGGCTTACAGGTGTCTCCGAAATTTAACATTCCGTACTCATGATTTATCTCGTGGCCTTCTAGATATTGCTCGCATACATCATTGAACTTCGATTCATATACAGCAAATCGTTCGTCCTTTGATGGCAATACATCTCCAAACGCCCCGCTGGAGCAATACCACTCGGTATCTGCTTGCGCAATCGGAAGTGGTAATTCTGGCAAATCTAAACCAAGATAGAAAGTATGGGTTTTAGACAGGCCTTCTCGAAATTTGTAGACTCCGTCTTTGAGATAATAATAAAGTTTATACTCGTTATCAGCCGTATCTGCATAGTCATTAACCTGAATATCCGGACATATGCCAAATTGAATACCTTTTGAATCTATCCGAATACTTTTGGGATATTGCTGCCAGAAATCAACCACAGCCATCTCCAGACTGGCTGCTTTTACTTTGCCACTTAGTCTTTTGTTATAAGTTTTACCATCTATTAAACATTTGTTGTCATGTGTTTGTACCAATTCAGTGGTCCTAAGATCCCTATGTTTAGACTCGATATTCAAATACATGGAACGTATATCGGTAAACGCCGAATTGGTTACGTCGTTAATAAATGTATGATCGACTCGAATATATTGCATCCCCGCATACACATGGATCCTAAACACTGACTTGAACAAATATTTACCATTTCTTGAAGAATGATTTGTTGATACTCGTATCACCGAATGGACTGGGCCGCTCTCCTCTACAATTACATCTCGAGCATCGACGATTTCACTGACATACGAATCTCCATTAGTCCCATTAATCACCACGTTCATACTTGTTACATAACTATCTCTATCAATGAGAACTTCGCTAATAGGGCTACTACCAAACCTATCTACCTTAACTTCAAGTCTTCCACTGTCGACAGTGATCCGCTCTAGTGTATCTTGAATAGTTAACGAGCTCGGAAAATTTTGCTTATTTATATTAGACCCATATTCTAATAACAAGTCAGTGGCAAAATTAGCCCCAATATGTTTCTGGAAATCTAGCATTACCCACTTAACGCTTCCATCTGGCCAATTTGACGTTGTTTTGGATTGCAGTGAAATTTCTTTACCTGATTGATCTTTTAGTCTTATATTGTCAGAAGATCCAAGACAACCTTTGGGAAATGGAATGCCACATCTTATTGGTGCTGATAAAACATCTCTATTGATAATATTTTTGATTGAAAGATCAACATGTTCATCAACCGCAGTTCCTCGGACTGACGGTATTGACTCAGCCTTAAAAAAAATGGGGCCGCTAGCAATATTGTTCCCTGATCTATCAATGGCATTGATTTTTAATCCATAGATGGTCCCAACAGAGAGATCAGGTAGATTGACTCTGTGATTAGCTAATGGAATTGATTCTATGAAAGAACGTATCTCATTTGAACCACGAACCCAATATTCAACACGACATATTGCATCCCATGTCGTCACCCACGTAAGTTGGGTAACCACGGATTCATCATTTATACGTATTGGTTGCGTATGTATATTGTTGAATTCATATGACAAAGAATTTGCAGATGGCAAAGTCTTGAAAAACCCTATGGATTCTATCCTACAGCCACTAGGCCATACCTTCATAGATCCAAGTCCAGTCAAGGGTCTGGTTTCGTACGGTGAAATTTCCATCGGAGGGCCATGACTAATCCACTTGTCCCGTAAACTACTTGCAGGTTGTTGATACGCTCTAAGCGTTATCGTTTCTTGACCGGTGAACTCGAAAGGTTCCGTTGTAGTGAAAAGGCATTCACGGTGATTATTAGCATCTAGTTTAGCCACTCCTATATTTAAATCATCTATCCAGATTTCAACTGACACATCCACAGTATTGTCATATGTCACAAATCCCAAATACCTTGGACCACAATTTGGTGATTCACACGATATAGTTCCTGTATTGCTATTGCTGTTCATAAAAACCGAAGGAACCCTATATTCGCTGACGTCATCCCTTTCAAAACCATCCAGACGCATATCAATTGCTTGCAAAACAATATTTTTGCAGTCATATAATACTTCAGTGATACTTTGAATACCCCATGTCTTTTGCATATCCAACTCCATTAAACATATAGAGATTATTACGATTTCAGCAACTTACATAATGTCCAGAGCTATTATTCGTTACTATATAATAGTTTTCGATGGAGTTTAGCATAGGTCTCAACACGTGGTGTATGGAACATTTTGAGAGCATTGTTCTCTTAGCAACCAGCACAAACCATTTCAAATAACCACATTCTCATCTGAATCCGACCATTCAGCCGTGGAGGGTACATTGTCACAAAACATCATGAGCGTATCTTGGACAGATCATCTTTTACAGGGGAAAGGTGCTGACGGTCAAATACGGACTGTAGACGCACTTAAACGCAGGATGGAAGTCTGGCGAGAAGAACTGGGAATAGATACTATATATTGGCGCCAGTTGTTGACCAAGAGAGAAGGGCTATTCAATTCAGCTCCAGGAAGCGAGCAATCAGAAGCACTTAAAACAAAGTGCACCGTGGACTGGGATGATTTTGAAATTGTACCCAAATTAGCCCATGAATTAGATATGAATGCTTACCTTTATGTCTCTGTGTTCGACGACAGACGTCCATTGCCACCTAAAGAAGAACGAGAAATTAGCTACCACAATAGAGGCCACGGGCAGCACTTAACATGGCAGAGTAGCTTTACCATCAATCATCCTGAATATCTTGTTGTGAACCGCAAAAGAGATAAAAAACAGTGGGGAGTATTGTCGTTGTCTTATCCAGAAGTTAGGAATCACCTATCTGAACGATTTCAAAAACTATTACTTGGTTACGATTTCGATGGATTGTTCATATGCTTGAGGTCCCAATCCAAACCACCAGATTTTGCTGACGAATTTGGTTACAACAAACCCATAAGAGATGAATTTTATAGACGGTATGGGAAGGATATATGGGTAGAACCTTTCGGGAAAAAACAATGGTAGGACTTGCAGGGAGAATATCTGAGCAAGTTTATCAAACAGCTAAAAACTACCCTGAATAAAAGTGGTCATATGTTGGGTGTTGGATGTGCTAGAGGAAATGTTATAGGACACCCGATCGGAAATACTAGATTACATTGGAGAGACTGGGCGACTGAAGGATTTGTAGACCATCTGGTCATAAACCAGTACTCCGACAGGTGTCCATCTATGTGGTTCGATCTGTGGCCTATGCATAGAGGAACTGGATACATACAAAACTACATAACCTCACTCAATATGCCTACCCTAGAAGATCAACTTACGCTGGAATATGGACCGACTATTCAAAAAACAGCAACAAACTTGTACATAGCCAGACAATGGAACAATAGATCTATTACAGAAGAAATCGATCTGATAGCACATCCTGCTGTGAGTGGGCTTGTCTTTAGTTCTTTCAGATATGACAACTCTGAGTATATAAACAACCACGAAGGAGATTGGAAAGTTTAATTTAACAGAAACCTATTGGCCAGTCGATCTGATCTCAATCCCCGTGAATTCTTCACCTAACGGTACCCGCACAACTTTGTCAGTTTTGTGTGAAACATGCATTGCTGTTATCAATTCTAATGCTTTCTTTCCGTCAATTCCGCTACTGATGCTGTCTCTATTTTCTTGGAAACACCTTATAGCTTCATTAGTCGCATAATAGTAATCGAAGTAATCAGAATCAGGCATATCTGTAATATCCTGCCACTGATAAGTTGAGCCATAACCCGAGGATATTTCAACCAATGGGGCATACTTCCATATTTTCTTTGATTCGCTAAAATAAATTCTACCTTCCGTTCCTGCAATTGTTGTATTGGACTCGTATTGTTTCCTCGTGGCGATACAGTTGATGAAAATTACTGAACCATTCTCACACACTACCATCCCACTACCACCTGGATCATCAACTGGCTCATCACAGATAAATCCACTTACTTTAATTGGCTTATCGTTTACCCAAAACAAAGCCAAATCAACAGTATGAGTCCCGTTATGCAATAAAGGCCTAGAACCTGTTATCTCTACAGTCCGAAGTTGTCCTATCATTCCAGAATCAATCATCTCTTTAATCTTTTGGTGATGTGGAGTGAAACGCCTAGTGTGATCAACTATCAACCTTGATCCGGACCTCTCACATGCCTCAATCATCTTATTCGCCAAATCGACACTGATTGCAATTGGTTTTTCAACCAGAATCACTTTTACACCTGCACCAGCTGCTTCAATGACTGGCTGATGGTGATTGAGATTGTTAGTGGTCACACTCACCACATCAAGCATAGCTTCTCTGTACATTTCTATAGCTGATTTGTACCGCTGCCCATTTGGAATTCCCCACTCTTTTCCAAATTGATGTAATCTATCTGCATCAGTGTCGCATACAGCTACAAGCTCGCAACCTTCAGTACGTGCGTAGCCACCAGCGTGCGAATTGGAACATTTTCCCAGTCCTGCTACCGGTCCGGCTCCGACTATACCAACTCTAATATTTTTATTTGGCATTTCGAGCTGAATTATTACAATTATTTATGAATGAATGCAATACTCAATTAATCAATAATTGCAAATTCATGACGGAAATTGATTCATCTTTCTTTAATTGACTACCAAGCTCGAAGGTTACAACCGCAACTGATCCAAAACCGTCAATACTCAAATTTGTGATATATATAATTAATCCTAAAAGAAAACTTGTGACCAAGCTGAAGGAATACCCAATTGGCAGCAAAAATCCGACCTGTTTATAAACTCATAACATCAGAAACCCTAATAACCGGGATCGGTAATCAGCCTATACGGAATGGCGCGGTACTTTTTAAAGATGATCACATAATAAACTCTGGCCCCAAGAAAACTGTTATCCCTCAGAATGATGAAAACATTGAGCGAGTTGATTATGGGAATAGCACTATCCTACCCGGCCTAATAGACACTCATGTCCACTTAATAGGAGTCGGAGACGGTAGGGTCGGGGACAATCTCGCAACTTTACCAGATGAAATATTAACGCTCCAAGCTTCAGAAAATGCACGTGCACACCTTATATCAGGTGTAACTACCGTTCGTGACTGTGGATCAAAGAATATGACTACCTTAATGTTAAGAAAAGCCTATGGTTTACATATCAACAATGGTCCGAATTTGGTGTTGAGCGGTAGGCCTGCTGCAATTATCGGTGGACATTTAAACTATTTCGGTATTGAAGCAACAGGCATAGACGAGTGTAGAGCCGCAGTGCGTCAATTGTTCAAAGATGGAGCTGATTTCGTAAAAATAACTGCCAGTGGAGGCAGTACCCGTACCTCTCTACCGCTTCGACCTTCATTCACTATCGCAGAATTGAAAGCTATTATTGGGGAAGCTCATAATTTCGGCAAGCATGCTGCAGCTCACTGTGTGAACTCACAATCAATATTGAACTGCTTAGAGGCTGGAATTGATACAATTATACATGGGCGTTACGTTGAGCCTAATGGTTCTAGAGTTTATCGTGATGATATAACCGAACGCATAGTAAAACAGAAGGTTTTCGTAAACTACAACATGGGTGGGATTAACCACCGTACACAGACGCTTCAAGTTAAAAAAGATAAGAGGATAATTACACAGTCAGAACAACTCGAGCTTGACGGCCTACTTTTTTGGACAGATATTGATTATCAATTTTACTCACGTATGAGATCTGAAGGAGTCCAAATGGTCTGCGGATCCGATTCCACATGGGGACATTATAAAATGGGGCAATTCTCCTACGAAATTGAAGGTCATGTAGCTGCCGGAATGTCTCCTATGGAGGCAATCACTGCTGCAACAATTGATGCAGCAAAATCATTAATGCAGGAAAATCGATTGGGCAGCTTGGAACCGGGAAAGCAAGCAGACATACTTGTAGTGAAAGGAGACGCTTCAAGTAATATAGAAAACCTTCGGAACGTGATCCATATTTACCAATCAGGACTCCAAATAGACACGGCAAATAACTGATTAACCATCAGCCAGACGTACTATATCTTTTGGAATTTTGTCAAAACAATTTATCAAGGAGAATGGTGACTTATGCAGGTAGATAACACCAATCAGCTATTTTAGAAATAGTACAAAAGCTCCCTTAACCACTGCCAGTAACACAAAAGCAGATGTAAATGCTAAAAATAATTTGACCCCCATAAAAGCAACCATCATTACCAAAACAAATATAATAAAACCTAGTCCCAGTCCTATTGCACTCAGGTAAATTAACTTCTCTAATGCTTCTGCGAAAGAACTAATCCTGACTGCTTTAATGAAAGTTCTTTTCACCTGATCTATTCTAGACATTCTGCCAACCTCGAAGATAGCTCATCATGCATGATTCCATGTCACTATTTCACAAAGCCCGCTGAATTCCAAGTGGTATTAAAACATCTATAGGTCTGTAACAGCAATTCTATCCATAAGTCTTACTAAGAATTCCTCTGAGCTAAGTATTCCTGAAATTTGCGCATATTCATTAGCTGCATGCTTATTTCCCGCATGACACGGGAGGCCACCTATCCATGGCAACTTCAGCCTATCAGTCCATATGGATACTGGTATCCCTATGGGGTGTACAGGCCAAACTTCTGGATTTGCACCCATTTCATTATGTACATCCAAAACACATTGCACTACTTTATCGTCAGGAGAGGCGCCCCCTCCAGAGTAAGCATTGAACACTTCGAATACAATATCTTGAAACCCTCCATCATCTAGGATTTTTTTAATCCTTGAAATTCCCTGGTCTGGAGTCTCTCCAGGTTGAAATCTCATATTTACAGCAGCTTCTGCATCCGAAGGTATACTGATTTTGATCGATTTACCTTCTCCTACAAAACCTGAGCGTATACCTACCACGGTGAACTGTGGACGGAAAAGGTGTGCCATTAATGCATCGGCAAAATCATGATATTTAAATTTGCTCACACCCAATAGAGTTTTAATCTGTTGTTCATTCAAACGTTTCATTAAATTATTTGCCAGTTTAATTTGGCTATCGCTAGGACACCAGCCACGCCCTTGTGCATAATCTCTTTCCAGACTGTGTTCAATATGAACTATAGCCTCACTGAGCCTCGTAGCAGGATTGCCTACCCAATTTGAATTTAGAGCATGCATCTCATTGCCTACCGGTCCTCCCCAATCACCACCTTTACAAATCAATCTCCCCATTAGATTACCCTTTATTGAAAGAGGTACTATTGGTACTCCATTACTATGGGCCATTGGACATAACCAAAGAACCAAATCTGATTCCAGTATTTCTTTTTGATGCTTATTGACAAAATCCCTTATCCCACCGCTACCTAATTCAGATGCTTCGAATACCATTATCAAATTCACAGGCAAGGTTTTACCGAGTTCACGATAAGAGGCGATCACGTTCATCGCTGAAGCTATTGGGGTTTTCATATCTTCAGCACCACGACCAATAATTGACCTGCCAATACCTTCCACATTACGAATTTCAGGTTCAAATGGTGGAATAGTCCAAGACTCTTCGTCCGCAGGGGTTACATCGTACAATCCATGTAACAGCAGAGTTTTATCTGCACCTTCATCTAACTTTGCAAAGACCACTGGTAACTCAGATGTTTGAACCACACGCGAAACACCTCCAAGCCCTTCTATGTCTGAGGACAATAGCTCAGCCATTTCCTGAACACCTAAATTTAAAGCAGATATACTGGGTTGAGTTAAATACCTTTTTAATCTTCCAACATGCGCGTCTTCAAAATCCTGTTTGATTCTATTTATGACCTCGAGTGACGAATTTGAAATCATGGAATTTCCACGTCGATCAATGGTCTATGTTGTTGGGCACCGTAAACATCCTTATCACCCGGAGAACCTGAACGCGCACCTGCTCTAGGAAAAGTGATTTTTATTGCATTAGCCGCAAAAAAACTAACAATTTTGACATTGCCTGCAGGTATACCGTAAAGGTTGGCAATCAAATCTGGTGTTAAAATCTCGCTAGCCACTACACGTTCAAAAGTCTTATTGTCTTCAAATAATAGATCGATCGTAGTTAGCAAAGGACCAGCGTTTTTACTGCGAATCACACTCGCCAAATCATAAAGCATCGTCAAGATACTATATCCTCGAACTCTACATTAAAAGGTTTCGAGGGATCGTCGACTTCCATAGTATGATAGATGCTGAATTCATATACGGGACCACCCCTGAAATCAGATGGAGAGAACGGAAAAGCCAGGTTTCCTCCAGTTGCTTTTCTTCCTGTAAAGCCAAAATGCATAAAAGTACTTCTAGCAAGTGACAAGACTGTATCTGCAGTTTCTTGATCATCCCCAATTGCTTCAATCAATAACCCTACTTCTTCTGGCTTAGATTTATCTGGAGAGTTTGACGACATCAAGACGCCATCTATGCCATACGCAGTGAACCTAAGTTCATAACATTTTACTTCAGTACTCCGAAGCATCGAATCCACTGTCTCTCTCACACCGCACGATACTTCTTCTAGATGATCTATCAAGCTCGGATCAGCTATCCCAGCAACTGTTATTGTCCTAAATCCTACCCGTCG
>CEUS01145787.1_pt1 | contig 12477 bp, 10 predicted proteins | sample 427031 | NCBI WGS metagenome assembly CEUS01 (sample SAMEA2622837, study PRJEB7988) | marine metagenome | biome: marine biome (ENVO:00000447); feature: marine epipelagic mixed layer (ENVO:xxxxxxxxx); material: "saline water (ENVO:00002010), including plankton (ENVO:xxxxxxxx)" | depth 140 m | reverse complement strand
ACTCCACTGTGGCAGGCAGAGCCTGTCGAGGCGCAGAGTTCTGGAATGCGTTTCAAGAGATCGAGGCCAGTGACGTTCGGAAAATTAACACTCGAAGTATTGGGGAGTCGTTCGGCTCCCAGGCCATTAATCGACATGCGATCACCAAGGGTATCGCGTAGTTGTTCTTCCAATCGATCTCGCAATTGGGCGAGTCGTTCCTGGCGGCTATTGAGATCTTCGGTAGCGAGTGTCATCGCGCGTCCCAGTCCGACGATATACGGAACGTTTTCTGTACCTGGGCGTACTCCTCCCTCATGTCCGGCACCGTGCAAAGCCGGTTCCAAGGGGATGCCACGTCTTACATAGAGTGCTCCAACACCTTTCGGCGCGTAGAGTTTATGGCCGGCAACCGACAGCAGATCGACATCCAGTTCACTAACGGTTACTGGTAGCTTGCCCACGCTTTGTGCTGCGTCGGTGTGGACCAGGACATCTTGTGCGTGGCATAAATCTGAGATCTCTCGAATTGGCTGAACGCTACCTATTTCGTTGTTCGCATGCATGATACTGACAAGTCGCGTTGTGGGGCGTAACGCGTCCTGAATGGCCTCAGGCGATACGGTACCTTGTGAGTCACATCCAACGACAGTGAGTTCGTAGCCCTGTCGTCGTAGAAACTCTGCCGGTTGCAGGATCGCAGGGTGTTCAATGCCAGAGATGATCAGATGCGAGCCATTGTCGATCGGTTCTCGGAATAGTACGCCTTTGAGGGCAAGGTTGTTACTTTCGGTTCCACCGCTCGTAAAGAAGATTTCATCACTGTCGGCATCGAGTGCAGCTGCTGTTTCGGCGCGGGCGTCTTCAATAGCTTCGTGACAGGCACGGCCTAACGCGTGGCTGCTGGAAGGATTGCCAAAGTGCTCCGACAAAAAGGGCAACAATGCATCTCGTACTGAAGGAGCAATCGGTGTTGTAGCGTTGTAGTCGAGGTAGATCTGTCGCATGAAAATTCCTGTTGCGACGCTCTGCAGAGCGTTTGTAGAGAAGTATTACAGAGCGTTGTAGTGGTTCCAGATTGAGTCACCGAGAGAATGCCATTCCACGGCTAGAAAAATAGAGACAGTGAGGGCCGTTAGATTTCTGTGGCTGATGAGCGTCCGGAGTCGTTTTCCTCGAGTAGAACTTCCAAAGTACTGAAGCGTGTCGTAGCGTTAGGGAAGTTCAAAGGATTCGATGCGCCGCTTGACTTCGGTCAGGAACTCGGCAGCCGCAGACCCATTGGCGATGCGATGGTCGAACGCCAGGGTGAGCGTTGCCGAGAGTTGGAATTGGATTCCCTGGTCTACAGGCTTGGGAAGCCAGTAGGTTTGTCCCAGTGCCAGGGTAGCCATTGCGGGTGGCACAATGACTGGAACACCCATTTTCATTCCGAGGGAGCCAATGTTCGAAACGGTCAGAGTCGTTGTCGCGTCGATTTGATCGTGTCCTTGACGTGCCCGTTCGATCTGTTCTTGTACACGATCGGCAAATGCGAAAAAGTCGAGCTGGTCTGCATCGGAGACGACTGCAGTTACCAGGTCATGGTTTGGGAGCGCGACGGCGATGCCCAGATTGACGTGACGATAGCTGCGCAGTGTTGTTCCATCTGATTGAAGCGCACTGCGGAATCTGGGGAAGTCTTGCATTGCGCTGACAACACAATACAGCATCAGGGTCATACCCGACCCCCCACCACTCGCCACGGCTTTCCATTGTTGGCGGGCAATATTCAGTTGCGTCCAGTCTACATCGACAACGATGGAAGCGGTGATTGCCCCTTGCATGGCTCGGGCCATACGATAATTGAGTGTTTGCTGTGCCTTAGGGAGTGGAGCGTCAAGATAAGGTGGCGTTGGATCCGTCAGAGGTGGCGTGGCTTGCCCGGATAATTGGTTTGACAGGAATGCGTCGATGTCATGTGGCATCAACCGTTTTCCGCGCCGTGGTATCTGGTGGGCTACCGAGAGTAATCCTAGTTCTTTGAGGTAGGCGCGAGTACGCGGTGGCATCAGTCGATTGCGCAACTCTACGAGGTCCTGGCCTGGCGCACTACCAGGGTCGGTTGGTTGATTTTCAGATGCGCAGAGGAGCGTTTCCGGAAGCGGTTGCTCGATGTTTGCTTCGTCTTCAGCAACTTCGAGTTGTGCGATGTCGGCCCCAATCGACAGGACGCTTCCTTCGTCTGCTAGCCAGGACAGTACGACACCGTCACAAGGAGCTTCAACATCGGAAACTGCCTTGTCGGTTTCCATTTGGTACAACGGTTCGTCCCGCCGTACGAATTCCCCAGGCCGCTTCAGGTGTTTTACCAGCAGGGCCTCTTGGAGCCCTTCACCGAGCTGCGGAATAGAGACCGTAACAATCGAAGCGGCCGTCATAGTTTCGTTTCGTGTTGGTATGCCGAAATCGAAGAAACGATACGTACTTAACCTTCAAGAACTTTGCGCAACGCTGCCACAACCCGTTCCGTGTCAGGAATGGCAGAGTACTCGCAGATCGGGTTGAATCCAATCGGCACATCTTCACGTGAAACCAATTGAGGTGGACATAGAAAGTGGTCCCAGCTTTCAGGACAGGAGGTCAGGTCACTGATGATCATTTGGCCAACGCTGCAACTTCGTACATCCTCCTGGACGATTACCAGCCGACCCGTTTTTTCGAGTGAGCGGCAAACAGTTTCGCGATCCCAGGGTACGATCGTTCGCAAGTCGATGATTTCGATAGAAACCTCGCCAGCGAGTTCTGCGGAGGCATCACTCGCTGGTTCGAGGCAATTTCCCCATGCCACGAGTGTGACCTGGTTGCCCGTCTGGCGGATTGCTGCCTGACCAAATGGTACGGGTTTGACTGGCGATGTGACGTGGGTATGTTGGCGCAAGCGGTGTTTGGGTAGCAAAACGATGGTCGGGTCGTCAGTGTGCATTGCGGTCCACAGCAAACCAGCAGCATCTTCTGGCGTGCCGGGGACAACGACACGCAAACCGGGCACGTGTGCAAAATTGGCTTCATTGGCCTGGCTGTGCCAATTTCCGCCGCCCGCCAGGTATGCTCCGTACGGAGCGTAAATTACGGCAGGGCAAGTCCACTCGCCCTTGCTGCGCCAGCGAATTGTCGACAGGTTCTGGGCAATTTGGTTCCACGCTGGGCCAATAAAGTCGACAAACTGGATCTCAAAAACTGGCCTCATTCCGTAGCAGGCCAGGCCAGCAGCCACGCCTGCGATGGTGGCTTCCGCCAGGGGTGAGTTGAATACACGGTCAGGGAATGCGGTTGAGAGCCCTTTGGTGATCCCGAAGACACCGCCTTTGGGGTCTTCGATATCCTCGCCGAAAAAGACGAAGCGTCGGTCGTTTTCAAGGCCTTCCTGGAAAACGCGATTGACGGCATCGACCATTCGCCACTTCTGGTCGCCTTCCATGGATGGAGCGTTTGTTTTTGCTGGCGCGCCGAAGAGGTGATCTGCATTTTCCTCGGGAGAGGGATCGGGCGCCCTCTCAGCCAGGGCATATTCTTCATCGACGGTGCGGTCAATCTCTTCTCGAAGCTCTTGCCATTGTTCGGGCGTGAGCTCTCCGTTCGCGATCAGTTCTGCGGCGACAAGGTCAATTGGATCACGGCGCTCAATTTCAGCCAGTTCTTCTTCGACGCGGTAAATGCGATGGTCGTCACTACTCGTGTGGCTGCACAGTCGATCCAATTCGCAATGTAGGATCGTGGGGCCATGCCCCTGGCGCGCTTTCGCCAATGCAGGTCCGGCAGCAGCCAGGATGTTCTCCGGATTTCTGGCGTCGAGCGTCGTAATTCCTACGTCTTCATGAATCAGTTTCAAACGCAATGGGTTCATGCGGTCGGTACGCGTACTAATTCCGTAGCCATTGTCTTCGACGACAAAGACGACAGGAAGTTTCCGTTCAACCGCAAAAGCAACGGCTTCAAAGAATTCGCCCTGGCGCGTGGAAGCGTCTCCGATTGTGGCGACTACCACCGAGTCTTTTTGTTCCAGTTTCATTCCCCATGCCACGCCGCATGCTGGTAGCATTGACGCTCCAGTGGGCGTCAATGCGGTCCAGATCTTGCGTTTGGGGCAGGATGCGTGGGCTGGCATCTGACGCCCTGCGCTACTGGAATTACGTTTTCCGAAGTAGGCCAGCGCCAATTCATAGTTCGTCATTCCCCGTGCCAGTAGTAACGCCCGGTCGCGGTAGTGACTGAACAGGTAGTCGCCTTGTTCCATTGCCATCGACAAGGCACCCAGCGCTTCATGGCCAGTGCCTGAGACCTGGAACCAGCCGCGTCCCTGGCGCATCAAGACCCCTTCGCGACGATCTCCTTCGCGACTGAGATACATCAGTTTCAGGAGGCCCAGTCGTGTACTGCGCGAAGTGGTGAGCTGGGGTTGACTGGCAGACAAGTCGAGATCGCTTCCGTTCAGAGGCATGTCTGTAGAGGTCCGTCCCTGGACCCTAAAGCGCTCACAGAGTACGCAAAACGCGGGGGTGGGACAAGCCAAATTGGTGGCAAATTACGGACGCTTTTGAGCACTCAAGCCATGTGGCCAGCAGACGCTCGACAGCGGTTTGAGAAGGCAAAAATGATACGCCCGGGGAAGGCTTCCTGGGCTGCCACTGATGTGCTATTCCGTGGGGTGACTTGCTTTTCCACCAAAAGCGCACATTGGGAGCCTGGGGGGCCCTATATTCCGCCGGGCGTATCGTGTTTTTGCAATGACCGATCCTGCGTGTCACGGAGTGCTCCGGCAGACGAGCCGGCGCGGTGAACAAGGGTGGTCTACATCCTGACAGGTTCTGCGAGGGGGTAAGATAGGTAGAAACGGGTGTGTTGGTTGCTTTGATTTACGACGAGAGGTTGGTAAATAGCTCTGAAAACTGGCTCATATGATCCTCGAGGTACTTGATCCACGTGGTGGGGCACCAGATTTCGACGCAGAGTGCCGCCCCCAGTATGAGGACTTGTTCTCCTGGCTCGACTGCCAGAAATTGCCGAAAACCTTCGGGGATGAGCAGTCGTTCGCGATCTGTTAATTGGACGCTGGTATGGCGCGTGGAGAGTAACCGTCCGAGCCGTTGTACTTCTTCCAGTCGTCCGGCCATGCGACCTGCTTGTAGTTTTTCTTGAACCAGTGAAATGCCCTGATCGATGCGCCGCTGCCATTTTTGACCGTTCCAGAGGCTGAGCGTGCCGGGGCGCTCTTTGGCGAGAATCAGGCTGTCCCCTGGTTGTGCCAGTGTTCGACAGAGGTCTTTGGGGAGCGCCAGACGATAACGCGTGTCGAGGGTTCTGCGATGTTCGCCTAGCAGCAGGTCGGTCATATTTAGCTACACGTAGTCCCAGAATCACAGCCTCCCGCTGTAGGAAATGTAAATCCATTGCAATGTGGGTTGTAAACCCACGAATCATTATTGTCAAAAGCTTTTAAGGGTTAAAAACCCACATCAATGGGATTCTAAGTTTGTCGTCTGTCTGGGCAAGTGCTATACGGATGTACACATTTGGAGGGCTGGCCGGACTTTTTGCTGCCACGTCGCACCGTGGTGACCGGGTGTTGATGGCGCGCGGACTACCTGTGGGCAGTGCCCGGGTTTGGTCCCACCTCTGCACTGATCGCTGTGGCGCAGCAGACGCGGTGGTGTGCGTTTGCCAGGAGAGTGGTTGGCAAACGCCGAGCAGTCAGTCGCCTAGTGTTGCCTTACGGCGCAGAATGTGGTGGTAATGCTGGGCAAAACGATGCGCTTCGTCGCGGACGTATTGCAGCAATCGCAGCGCAAAAGAGTGCCGGCTCAACCTCAGAGGCTGGTCGTTGTCAGGCGTGAATACTTCTTCGTTCCGTTTGGCCAGTGAAAGTAAGGCCGGTGGGGTGCGTTGTTGGTCCCGAAATGCGGCTGCGGCTGCTTGCAATTGCCCGCGCCCACCGTCGATTAACAGTACGTCGGGTAATGAAACAGCATCATCCTCGGTTTGTCGAAAGCGCCGCGAAACAACTTCGTGAATACTACGGTAGTCGTCGACGCCTTGAACGGATCGAATCTTGTACCGGCGGTATCCAGGTTTGAAAGGTAGTCCATCCAGAAACTGGACCAGGCTGGCTACCGTTTGGCCACCACCCAGGTGTGCGATGTCAATACCCTCGATCGTGCGAGGTGTGGCCGGCAGGTGGAGTACCTTGCGCAGTCCGGTCAGGCCTTTCTTGGGATCGATGTAGAACACTTCTGGTTGAACGTGTGTGTCGAGTTTGCCGCGTTCGTTGAGAGTTTCCAGCATGTGGATTTCGTCGCGAATCTGTGCAGCCTTTTCGTAGTTCAATGCTTTGGAAGCGTCCTGCATTTCACGTTGCATTTGTCGCAGCAGGGAAGTTCGTTTGCCGTCTAGAAACATCTGCAGTCGACGTATATCTCGCCGGTAATCTTTCTTGTTGATTTGAAAGTTACACGGCGCGGTGCATTGGTGGATACTGGCCAGCAGGCAGGGGCGAAACCACTTCCAACGTTCGTCGTGTTCATCAATGTCAAGGCTGCAGGTGCGAAACTTGAATATCTTCTGGAGAATCTGCACAGCACCTCGCAACGCTCCTGCATTGGCAAATGGGCCGTATAGCTTTGCGCCGCTTTGTCTCGGTTCACGTGTCACTTCGATGCGCGGGAAGTCTTCGTGGGTCGTGACCATTAGATAGGGAAAAGTCTTGTCGTCTTTGAGTTCCTTGTTGTGTTTGGGCTGGATGTCTTTAATCAGACGTGATTCCATCAGTAAAGCGTCGACTTCACTTTCACATTCCACATAATCGGCGTCACAGATTTCGTGAACCCAATTGGCGGTGCGCCTCTCATCCGCCGCTGCTTTGAGAAAATAACTACTTGCCCGCGAACGCAGGTTTTTCGCTTTGCCGACATAGATCACACGGCCGGCCGCGTCTTTCATCAGGTAGACGCCAGCTACTTGTGGAAAGGTGCGCACCTTGTCTGCTGCCTGTTGGTAAAGCGAGGGGGGCGCAGATTCGGGTTTTGGCGGGCGTGCGTCGTCGGACGTGTTCACAACCGACTCCTGGAGATCGGAGATCCCCTATTCTAGGACAACGTGCAGGCTGCCGGCAGGGCAGACTGTCATGTCACAGATCGCTACGGGGGCTGAAAGCTCCCGCAGGACTTCCGGCGACGCGCGATTTTCCAGCCACCGGCCACCAGGTTGCTCACGCACGCGCAAAGCAACACCTGCCTGGAGAGGAAATCCAGGCAGGTGAAGGAAATGCGTTGCCATCCACAACGTGGAGGTTATTCAGAAAAGCTGGCTTTCGTAACGTGACCACTGCGATGCAGGAATGCGGAAGGATCAACGATGGGTGCTGGTGGTATCGGGCTAATGCGAGCTCCGGTTGCCGCGGGTTGACTGGGAGCGTCAGCAGCACGACCGTTGCTTTTTAACCGTGGTAAAGCAAGACGTTTGTGTTTGGCGACGCCACACTTGGGTTTCGATTTAGGTTTTGCGACGTGTTTTTGCTTGCTCGCACCACATTTGGGTTTGGGTTTTGCGACGTGTTTCTGTTTGGGAGAAGGGGCTTTTGTTTTGGGTGTCGATTTCGATTTGGATCGGTGACCGAGACTGAGATGTCCGTTGAGGTTGAGGTGATTCGCCAGGTCCTGCAACAGGTTCCCGCCTTTGCCCTTTGATTTTGGTTTCGCAGTGTGCTTCTGTTTTGGTGTGCCGCATTTCGGCTTGTGTTTTGTTTTTGTTTTCTCAGCGCCACACTTGGGCTCTGGTTTGGATTTCTGGACGGGCTTGGTTTCGCATCCACAGTTCTTACTATGCAGGATTCGGTCGAGCAGGCCAGCGCCTTGGCTTGATGAGCTAAGTGCGATACCGATGACCAGAGATCCAATGAGTGTGGTCCATTTCATGGGCCTATTTCTCCTGTGCGTGAAATACTCTCGCCAGTTATCCCGCGACCGCTGGTATTCACCCTGCCACGTTCCGAGTCTGATTCTTCCGCGGGATCGCGCCCTGGGGCGGGACGGCGGTTTGAAAGTTCGGGGGGTCGGGACAGATTGGTGGAGTTCGAGCAGTGTGAGGTGGGTTGGGTCAGACTGAGTCTGGTTTCTTGGGTAATGGAAACAAAAAGTCGCTCCAGCGGGCCCGCGTGTGGCCAGTAAAGCGTGATGGCTGTGCGGGGAGAAGCGTTTGTAACCATATTGACAATTTGAGCATCGACCGGATTTTTGAGGCCCCTTTAGTTTTCGTAAGTATTTTTTTCCAAGTGGTTTACGGCGATAAATGGATAATATTTTCCGAACGCCGAAGATAGTAAAACTTTATCGGTTGTAGGGGCGAAAACACCTCGCGGAGCCAGGGCGTGGCAGCTTGATCGGGTTCCCTGGTGCAGCGGCTTTGCCTGACCGAGGAGCGGGGTTGGCCAACGCTGGCAGGTCAGCGTCGACGCATGCTGGAATCCTGATTGGCTGCCTGTCAGGCAAGCTGGCCCTGGCTGTACCGTAAGAGTGCGGTTTAGAGCTCCCGCGAGACGTTCCTGATCCTGGAGCATCGTCCGTTGGGCAAGTCGACTCTCTCTGCGCGGTCTGATAAGATGGGGCGACTAAACAGACATTTACATCCGCCATGATGGACAATGATTCATGTCCGACGCAGCTTTGAGTCGCGGCTATGAAGTTGTGGATTTTGGTTCCTTACCTGGAACCGCTTGTCCGTGTGGAACTGCTCGGCGCGCTTTTGTCGATACGGAGGATTTTCCGGGCACGATCCACGTGACTGAAATATCCGAGACGGCGAGGGAACATTATCACAAGCGGTTGACTGAAACCTATTTCTTTTTGGATTGTGAACCCGATGCGCAGATGCAGTTGGATGATGACTTGATCGATGTGCAGCCCGGAATGTGTGTTTTGATTCGACCAGGAACACGCCACCGGGCCATTGGGAAAATGAGAGTTTTGATTGTCGTGTTTCCTAAGTTTTGTCCAGATGACGAATGGTTTGATGCGCCTGACTCCACGCAGACGTGAGAGATTTTCTGTCTGCACCGTGTGCGATTGGGATTATTGCTAATCGCTGCGAGCCGGGTTATTGGGAGAGTGTTTTCGACAGGGGCAAGAAGGGGATGGTTGGGTACGCTGCTTGCCTTGATCCTTGCGGCCCTGTGGAAAGGTTTTTATCCTTACGACGTTGACTTGTGCCACAAATCCGACGGAATGAGACATATGAGTCGCCACCTTGGATACCTGCTGTTTACCGGTATTGCATTGCTCACCACGCTTCCTGCCGCCTCGGCTGCTGATGCGTTAGATTGGAACTATTGGAGGGGTCCAGAGTTCAACGGGATTTCCCGCGAGACGGGACTGCCGGATGATTGGGACCCTCGCCGCGGAACGAATGTCAGTTGGAAACGTGACGATCTGGGAACGCGCAGCACACCGATCGTGATGAACGGTCGACTTTACGTGATGGCGCGGGCAGAGCCGGAAACTGCGACCGAGGGTGAACGCATCGTCTGCCTTGACGCAGTCACAGGCAAGACGATTTGGGAGAACCGTTTTAACGTTTGGTTATCTGATGTGCCCGATACGCGTGTTGGTTGGTCTTCCGTGGTTGGAGATCCTGAAACCGGCAACGTGTACATGCTGGGAGTTTGCGGTTACTTTCAGTGTCTCAATGGGGAGACCGGTGAGCGACTTTGGGGATTTCCACTTCACGAAAAGTTTGGTTTGCTCAGCACTTATGGCGGACGTACTAATTTTCCCATCGTCTTCGAGGATTTAGTTGTCATCAGTTCGATTGTGATCGGCTGGGGCGAGATGGCCAAACCCGCGCATCGGTTTCTGGCGTTCGACAAGCGGACTGGTGAAGTTGCCTGGTTCAAAGGAACCCGTTTGCTCCCCTTTGATACCACTTACAGTGCCCCTAATTTGACGGTATTCAAGGGGCGTCGCGCATTGGTCTTCGGTTCGGGAGATGGTGCCGTATGGGCGCTGGCGCCCAGAACAGGAGAACCGATTTGGCAATATCGTTTTTCACGGCGCGGTTTGAATGTTTCGCCACTCGTGGTTGGTGATTTGGTTTTCACCGGGCACAGCGAGGAGAACATCTCTGGAAACGCGATGGGGGCGGTCGTTGCGATCGATGGGAGTGGCCAAGGCGATCTCACGTCAGGTGGAGCCTTGTGGCGCAAAGATGAGTTAATGATGGGCAAATGTGCCCCGCTTGCTATCGGAGACAGGCTCTATTGTTTCGATGATCGTGCCAAGTTGCATGTGCTTGACATCAAGACCGGTAAGGCCGTGATGCGGAGACCTTATTCGGTAGGTGGGACAACGATGCGTGCCAGTCCGCTTTACGCGGATGGCAAGATCTACGCCTTTGGAACAAGTGGCTGGAGTATCCTTCGCCCCGACCCGAAACGTGGTGTAAAAGTTGTCAAGAGAAAACGATTGCCTGCTGGAGAAGAGGTCTACGCTTCTCCTATTTGTTCCCATGGCAAGATCTACGTCGCCACGACAAGTGCGCTCTATTGCCTGCAGGACAAAACCAAGGAGCCGGGTGTCATGCCGAGACCTGAGGTCGCCCAAGAGTCTCCGGTCAAAGATGAGAAGCCGGCGACCCTGCAAGTGATTCCGGCTGAATTGCTGCTTAAACCGGGCGATGCGCAGAAATTTACAGTCCGCTTATTCAATGGACATGGCCAGTTTCTCAAAGAGACTGCCGCAGAGTTCAAGATTACGGGCCCCGGTGAGATGACTTCGGATGGGGTATTTACTGCCGCCGGCGGTGAGGGGCATTATGCGACTACTGTTGAAGCCGCTGCAGCAGGATTGAGTGGCTCGGCGCGAATTCGCGTTGTGCCGCCATTACCATGGAACTTTGACTTTGAAGGTCTGGAGTTTCCACCTTTGACATGGGTTGGTGCGCGGTATCGGCACGTGATTCGGGAGGTGGATGGCAGCAATGCGATGGTGAAGATTTCGACGATTCCCAAAGGGGCTCGTAGCCGTTGCTGGTTTGGACATCCAGAACTATCGAATTATACGATTCAGGCTGATATCAAAGGTGCGTTGTCGAAAAACAAGATGCCTGATATCGGCTTGATTGCCCAGGGTTACACGATGGATCTTAAAGGCGAAAGCAAGAGCCTGCAGATTCGCAGTTGGGTGCCTCAGTTACGTATGGCAAAAACGATCCCGTTTCCCTGGAAACCTGGGCAATGGTACACGATGAAGCTCAAGGCAACCGTCGAGAAACTTGATTCGGGAGGGCAGCGGGCTCATTTGTATGGCAAGGTCTGGCCACGCGATGAAGACGAACCCGACGCCTGGACCATCGAGGCTTTCGATGCATCTCCTAATTTGTCGGGCAGTCCAGGGTTGTTCGGGAATGCCAAAGATGCGGAGCTGTTTTTGGACAACATTAAAGTAACGGCGAACAATTAGTTGCGGCTTTCAGGAGGCACTACTCGCGGCGATGAAGCGAGACGGTGTAGCGTGCTGGTGCAAGCCGAGAGCGTTTGATTTCACATCGTGACTTCTACTTTTGGTGCTTCATTTTCAGTCCTCAATGCAATGAAACTTCAGAGCAACAAGAAACGTGGTGCGGTTGGGTCTATGGCAGACAAGAACCAAATCCTCCGCAGCGTCGTCTTTTGTTGGGGGCTCGCTTTCTTGTTGACGGATGGGTTGGCGGCGGAACCTGCGCAGAGGAGGCCGTACTATTATTCGCAGTTGGGGAAACGGCCTCCTGAGTTACGGTCTAGTGATGCACATTGGATCAATGCGGCCAGGAAAGTCACGCTCAGTCAGTTAAAGGGTCAGGTTGTGTGGTTGCAGTTCAATTTCTGAGAAAATTGCACTCCTTTGAGAGACTACCTGGTCAGGTGGCATCGGAAATACGCTTCGCGTGGTTTGGTGATCATCGAGATTAACCAGGGACGGCAAGAGACGTTAGAGACACAGAAAGAAAGTGTGATTCGGCAACAAGTGCCGCAGTTTGTGTTGTGGGACAAAGCAAATCAAAATACGCGAAATTATGGCATCAAGGCTTGGCCAATTGGTTATCTGATTGGACCTGATGGCAAAGTCAAATGGGAGGGGAACCCGGCGCGTACGATCCGCCGTGCGAAACCGCACCGTCAACTCGTCGAGTTATTGGAGTCAAACTTGAAGCAGGTTCGTGAGCCACATCTATACACAAGTGGTGTTTTGCCACTTCAGCCGTAAGAGATACTCGTTTTACCCGAATTCAAATTTGCGAATGTCATCATGGGGGATAAACCTAACATGCAACGGATGAATGCGATCTTTCTGACCTTGTCTGCGCTTGGATTGGGAATGGTTGTCACCAGTTTGATCTCAGGTTGTCAGCCAACTGCCCAGGATGACGCGGCCAGCCCCGCGGTGACGACCAAAACGGATCCGGCCGCTGACGCACCGGCAGAAGAGAAACCGG
>CEUS01170348.1_pt1 | contig 12486 bp, 10 predicted proteins | sample 427031 | NCBI WGS metagenome assembly CEUS01 (sample SAMEA2622837, study PRJEB7988) | marine metagenome | biome: marine biome (ENVO:00000447); feature: marine epipelagic mixed layer (ENVO:xxxxxxxxx); material: "saline water (ENVO:00002010), including plankton (ENVO:xxxxxxxx)" | depth 140 m | reverse complement strand
CTACGCGCTGATTCGGGACGAAGTACCCCCGGTCGTGGAACAGTTCGTGCCGAAGGAAGGTGAGCGTGTGAATTCGATGCCATCCATCTCGGTGTCGTTGAGAGATTCTCTGTCCGGGATTCCGATGGAAGAGCTGATTTCGATGACCCTGGATGGTCAGCCTATGATCTTCGAGTTTGACCCTGAGGCGGAGGTCGCCAAGGGGATTCTACGGTCCCCCCTGTCTGCCGGACCCCACGAAGTGACCGTCCGGGTGGAGGACGTCTGCGGAAACGTGGCGACCGAAACCCGTCGCTTTATTGTGCTTGTCGAATGACCGCTCGCTGACCGGGCACGAAACCGCCTGGCCGTTTGCCGCATCCAACTCCTGCCACTACGGCCCAACTAAACTCGCTCCCAAGACCCCATGCTCCTGCCGATTCGAGACGAAAACCCTTCCCGTCGAGTCCCCCTTTTCGTGGGCGCGATCATGCTCGCCAACATCGGTGTGTTCGTCTATTCCAAGTTCTTGGGGCCGACAGGTTTCGATGCATTTACTTCGAGTTTCGGAGCGGTCCCATTCGAAGTCACTCGAGGCGTCGACGCAGTGACGCCCACGCCGATCCCGCTCTACGCCACCTTCCTGACGTCCTTGTTCCTCCACGGCGATTGGCTGCACCTGGGTGGGAACATGCTTTACCTGTGGATCTTCGGGAATAACATCGAAGACTTCCTTGGGCACCTACGATTCCTGGTGTTCTACCTGTTTTGCGGGGTGGCGGCCACAGTTTCCCACATCGCGAGCGGTCCCGATTCGGTACTTCCCCTGATCGGGGCGAGTGGTGCGATTGCGGGAGTTCTCGGTGCTTATGTGGCTGCCTATCCTAGCGCCCGCGTGCTCACTCTGGTCTTCCTGTTCGTGTTCGTCCAGATCATCCGGATTCCTGCGATCATCGTCCTGGGAGTCTGGTTCGTCATCCAGCTGCTGAACGCATCGGCTGGTGGAGGCAGTGTGGCGTGGTACGCGCACATTGGAGGGTTTATCGTGGGGTTTTGCCTGATGCGGCGGCGGGGTGAGGCTGATCCCGGTGGCGTAGATCGGAAGTTGAGATAGAGGGTGTAGAGACTGGAGGCCGTCGAGGGGCGGCCTCTTTCCGTTGGATCAGGGTACGGCCGGAGATTCGGCGCGCCACGTGTCGATGATGGCGCGGACTTCATCGGCGTTGGCAAGGTCGGGTCTGAGATCGATCAGACGTTCGAGGGCAACGACGGCGCTGTCGACTTTCCCTCCCTGCTGGTAGCCGAGTGCGATGTCACGGTAACGGTAGGAGAGAGATACCCACATGGAGGCCTCGTCGAGCGCGTGTGGCGGGATATATTTTTCGGCGAAGGCGAGGGTCGTCAGGGCGTTCCCGTACTGTCCGATCTGGATAAATGCCTGGACGAGTCCCTCAAACAAGACGAGATAGTTTCCGAGGAGCCTTCGAGCGACGGGGTCTTTGTAAACCGCTTCATCGTTTACACCCCGATAGCGATACTTCGTCATCAGGTTTTCGGAAGCCTTGAGAATGTCGAACTGCCCTGGACCGTGGTTGTCGACCAACCGGTAAGCCATGCCTTCCATCGACAGGTAGGGCCGAAGTCCGGCCTGATTGCTGCTGGGGACTGTGACGGCAAAGTAAATGGGGCGATCCCCGCGCCAGTCGATCTTCCTGATCAACTCCCAGATCATGATCGTGTGGGCTTCGATGACGTCGACGGGTTGACCATCCTTCGTACGGTAGACCGCGGTGGGGATGGTATCCGCCTTGATTTCGAGACCGGCCGGCGAGAGATCCCGAGGATCGTCCCACGGATATGCAAGCAAGCGGTCCCGAATCTCGGAGTCGGTCAGGCCCACCGGGATTTGGGGTTCGAGATCACGCAGCTGTTCGATATACCATGCCGTCTTGATGAGGCTGAGGTTGACGAGACGGACATCCGTGCGCACACCCTCGACGTGTTGTAGAAACCAAAGAGGATAGGTGTCGTTGTCCCCATTCGTGAACAGAACGGCGTTCGGCGCGCACGTTTGCAGGATGTTGTAGGCGTAGTCGTAGGGGATTTTGTCCCCGCGCCGGTCGTGGGAGAACAGGTTGTTGTGGAGGATGCCCGCGGGCAGGATCAAGGCGACCGCGGCCGCCCCGAGAACAATGGCTCTAGAAGTGGCCGACTCTGACAGACTCACGACAAGCCATGCCGCACCGATCCCCATCCACACACCGAAGAACGTGTAAGCTCCGACGAAGATGTATTCACGCTCGCGCGGCTCGGGGTCGGGCATGTTGAGATAGAGAACGAGACCGAGTCCCATGAGGGTAAACATCGACAAAACGGACGAGAAGCGTCGCCAGTCGTTGCGCCAGTGGTAGACCATGCCTCCTATCCCGAAGAGGAGGGGGATGATCGAGAAAACTTGAACCTGTTCGGTAGTGACGGCGTTCGGGACGGCTCTTCTGAAGGTGCCCGCGAAACTGTCGTAGAAGGGGAATTGCTGGAGGAAGTACTTAATGTGGATTTCCAGCTGATAGTCGAAGAACGGTCCACGCCGGGGCCATGAGCTATGCGTTCCGTACTGCTGTCGTCCCAGGAAGGCCTTGAAGTTTTCCCACGATTCGGGGTTGTTCATGTCGATTAACGGATCAAGACCGGACCGCACCGAGAGTGCCAGATACGTGGAAAAGCCCAGACCGGCAGTGAAGAGCGCAAGAACCCAGAACGGTGATAGGGTCTTCCGCATCTGCGGCCATTTGGCGTAGGCAATGGAGAAGGCGCCCAGCATCAGGCCTAGCGTCATGACGCTGTCGCTGGACGCGTCTGCCACCAAGGCTGCGACGAGACCGAGGCCGGTGATGGCGAGCCAGAGCAATGGGGCTTGCCATTCGGGTCTCAACAACATGAGGGCCACAATCAGCCCGACGGCAACGAGGGCAGTCACGAACGTCGGAGCGAAAATGGCGATCAGAGGGAAAATGATGAGGCCGGTCGCCACCCAGGTCTGGTGGGGGGCCTCGTTGTCTTCCATCAAATCTGTGAAGACGAGGATCAGGATTCCGGGGATGGTCAACAACACCTGGAGATGTACGCCCGCGCCCAGACCGAACAGATAAGCGATGAGAATCAGCATCCGGTCGCTGGCCGAGCTCTTGTGACCGTCATCCCAGCGCAGCGCGAACCAGAAGGCCAGGAGGGTGATGGTCATGGACAGCCCATAGACTTCGGCTTCCGACGCGTTCGCCCAGAACGATGTGGAGAAAGCCACGGAGAGGGCGGAGACGACGCCTCCCGTGATGATGGCGACCCTCTCGACAAGGTCGTCGCGGTCGAGCCATTGCGACAGCAGTCGAACGACACACAGGTAGAGGAGGACGACGGTCACGGCACCGGATGCGACAGAAAGGAAGTTGACGCGAAGGGCGATCTCGTCGCCGAGGAAGGCGAGCATGCTGAAGATTCGACCGAGGAGCGTGTAGAGAGGGGCTCCCGGGGGATGAGGCACGCCGAGGATGTAGGAAGTGGTGATGAACTCGCCGCAGTCCCAGAACGCGACGGTCGGCGCGACGGTCAGGAAATACACCGTAAGGGTCAGGAGGAAGACCAGGCTGCCAACGAGTCGATTGATGTCGGAGAAACTCACGAGAGATCGGTTCCTATGCAACTGCCGGTCGAAGATAAATGGGGTTTGTGTAAAGCCACGGACGATCCTTTAGCCGGGCTTCGATGCGATAAACGCCGGGGCTTTCAGCCGTGCCCTCCCAGGATGAGCCGCACGCCTGCTCCCAGGCCTTTCCATCACGGAGCACCGTGATTTCCGCCTCGATCGGCAGATCGAGCTTCAAGGTCGTCGGGCCTTCAAAGGGTCGCTCATCTCCGAGAACACACCCTGCATCGGGGGCCCAGAATCGTGTCCCTGAAGCATCGGCCATGAGGTCGTATGCCAGGAAGGCGTGACCCTGTCCAAGGTGGTGGATGAGTGTATCGATATCTTCCGAGTCCGAACGGGTGAGCGCCCGATCTACGATGACGTGCGTCCGAACTGTTCGAAAGCAGTCCCGATAGGGAAAGACGACGAAGGGAAGCAGAGGATAGCTACGAGCGTGCACGTCAACGCCGCCGAGTGCGACGACCCGCCTGCGCGCGCAGAGCTCGTCCCATAGATCGACTGTCTGCTTCTTGGGGCCCGTGATGTAGTCGTCCGGGTTGTGATAGTGTCTGCCGAACCGCGTGTAGTGCAACGAACTGGCCCAGTCGAACATGTAGGACCACAGCTCGAGACCGACAAATTGGTCAGAAGACCAATCCTTCCAGGAGTGATCTCTCGTCTTAATCAGCGGGCGGTAGCGCCCGTGAGGGTGAGCGATAAATGAGAGACCGCCTTGGTCTCCGATGTCGGTAAGGACTCCGTGAGCAGATTGGCGATGTTGAACGTGCGCGTCGATCCCGATGGCCAGACAGTGCCCGTGGCGAGAGGACACTTCATCGCCGACGATGAGTAGAACATCGTCGTTCCACCCCTCCCATCCTTCGTCACGCGCCTGAAGGGTGTTGTGGTCGGTGAGTACAAGAAAATCGACACCGGTCCCTCTGGCCGCGGCAACGATCTCGGCGATCGATCCCGATCCGTCCGAAAAAGTGGAGTGGATATGAATCGCGCCTGCGTATTCGAAGTTGAACGAACCGCTCACGTTCCCGAAACAAATACACGTTGCCGGGAAACGGCGGGCTCCCCTACGGGACCCGGATCGTCACCCGGCAACGGTTTGAACTTCGGTTCGGACAGACCGTTAATTTTCGATTTCCTCGGGTCCGTAGATCCGAATCGATTCGAACTGGGTCTCGAACTTGATGTAGTAGACCTGGCTGCCCTTGACGAGAAAGGCGCTGGCGCCGCTTCCGGTCAATGCCATGTCGCCGCCTTCGTGGTCGTCTGCGTGAGCCGGTACGGTCTGGAACAGAGGCTGCACGAGGTTCGCGGCTAGGAGCACGGCGACGATAAAGAGCAGGGCGTTCGATACACGGGTCCGCATAGCGAGGATCCTCCAATCGGGTGAGCACGCGCCCGCCTCTCCCACTCGGTCATACACGGGGGGAGTCCACCGCGTTCAACCGAAAAAGAATTCCGGGGGCGCCGACGGGTCAAAGTTGCCGTAAAGTAAGGGGATTGCGGAGACCGGTCAAGATCAAAGCGCGAGAGCTGGATTACTAAGTGATTGATATTTATGAATTAAAGACGATACAGGTGGCAGGTGAAACGAAATGTCACCTTGCGGGTCGGGAGACTTCCTCTCTTATGCGATGGCGACTTCAGGCAGGACCAGATATTCCGCTTTCGCGGAATCTTGTCCCTCTGCGCAGCCGAGGGCGACAGCCTGAGCACATTCCCGTCACGGGCGCCCCGCCTACCCGTATTCAGTGTGCTGACGTTGCTGTGGTGATTCAGGTCCAGACAATAACTGCCCCCTCCTCGAAATCCGAGAAGGGGGCAGTTGTCGTCCCGCCAAGAATGACGCTCATAGTTGAATTCTGACCGCTGGGAAGCGAGAAACCGCCTGCCCCTCACCGCTACCAGCGAGGACGCTGTCCTCCAACTGGACGGGTATGGGGCAAGCGGGTCGTGGTTGGACAGGACGTTGTCCTTGTCGTCACGATGGTTCGGCCTCGTCGACAGTTTCTGGATCCCCCTCGAACGCGCCCTCCGCAACAGGACGCCGTCCTAATCCGCGCAGCTTGCCGCTACCCACAGATACCGCTGATCTTGCGAACTCGCACACCGAGGACGTTGTCTCACGGTTGGGCAGTTCACGAGGCAAGCGGGTACACAGCGAAGGACGCCGTCCCGTCCTCTCAGATCTCCTCTTTAGGAGAGCAGCAGGACACCGCCGCCCTTCGCGAATGCGCTCACCGCCGCAAGGACGTTGTCCTTCGCCGCGCGCGAGCCCGGGAGGCTGTCCCTGGGCAATGAGTCAAGTCTCGAGGTTGCGATTGCAGCAGACGTCCAGTTCTGCCCGTAGCCGAAGCCTTCTCGGGCGCGCCAAAGGGCCAGGATTCGTCCTGGCTCGCGCAGGAGAACCTGATACGGGCCGTTGGTCCTCTTCGCCTTCGCCCGGCTGACCCGTCCCTCTGGTTGAAGATTGAACTTGCCACGGGCCTGGGTCACTTTCCGCTTTTTCGGGTCAACTGCCACGGTCAGGATGTGAGTTTTCTCTGGCTCCTCGCCATCCGCGGGTGGTTCCCTTGGGACCGGTTGTGCCCTGATCGAGAAGATTGCGGCTTCGCCCGCGACGCATTCCCGTGCGTAGGATCCCACGCAATGGTGAAGGCGGCGTTCTTCCAGATAGAGGAGTGAGGACGTGCACAGCTCTTCGACCGTCCACCGTACCCCTGTCTTGAGCTCCTTGTTGTTCTCCTCTAATTCGAACGGGCCGGTGCTTATAGGTTCCCACTGCTGAACCTTATCGCTCTCCTCACCCGTAAGCGTCTCGTGCCACTCGTCGACCTCGCGTACCAGCCGGGTGATGCTTCGGCTCTTGATGTTGAAGTTCGGGTGTGCCGGCGGGCGCTCGACCAGGGTACCGTCGGGCTGGGGGATACCCTGGGGTACGAACTTCTGGTGATGGATGTAGTCCACAATTGGGCCGATGTAGCCGCGTTCCAACATCGGGTTGTTCAGGAAGAACTGCACGATTCCTGTCCAGAAGTCGGCATTTTCCCGCCCACAGATATGCTCGTTGTGGGACAGGTAATAATTGAACTGGCGGATGCTTCCAATCGCGTGGATCTGGGCATCACGGAGGGCAATCAGTGGCGACGCCCTGGTTCCTGAGTTTGTGAACAGGTGAGCGGCCCGCTTTGTGAGCGTGAACGGCAGGTTCTCCGCGGTCCTGATGTTCTTACCGGCGGCGATGTGAAGGATCCACCCCTGCTGGATGTGTTGCTTGGCATCGTCGAGTTCGAACCATGCGCTGTGGAGCGTGCACGGCATCTCGTAGCGGATGAACAGGTGTTCGGCGAGTTCGAAGAACTGCCGCTGCCGATGTCGACCCTGATAAGACGGGAACCAGTCCTCGACGGGGCGGATCCACTTCGGGTGGTGCCTGGCGAGCTGGGACAAGCCAGCGATGAGCTGGTTCCGCCAACCGTTGCCCATATTTCTGAAGACGGTTCGCGTATGGAGCAGGTCAGCAACTTTCTCTACGTGCAGCAGCAGGCGCAGGAGAGTGCCGCGGCCCCCGTCCACGTCGCCGACCTCCTGGAAGAGCTTGCGAAAGCACGACATCTCAGAGGTAAGCGGCTGGCCGTCGAACTCACCGCTGGCTATGCGGCATATGTACTCGGGCCGACGAGCCTTATGGTTCTCGGCCTCGCGGGGGGCTTCGAGTTCTGCAACAAGGTATTCGATTTCAGCCTGGAGATCGTCTGACGACTTGATCAGCGACGTGGAGAAGCCGTTCCGACGGAACCACAGTTTGTAGGAGGAGAGCGAGACGAAGCCGAGGGCGTTGATGTGCTGGCGCATCTCCTCGTTCACGAAAGGGATTGATGTCAGACGAAAGGGAGCCTTTGGTTCGTTCTTGCTCGGAGGGCGATTCAAAGCCAGCACGTCAGGGGTGAAAGACTCAGGACGGACGGATCTCGTCGTTATCACAAAGGCCTCATAGCCTTCTGGTTTCATGCCTTTCATACGGCGAAGGCCCTTCTCAGTGCGTGGCGGCGATTTCCCGCCGCAACGCCTCGAGTTCAGGTTCGTTGGCCAGCTGTGGGAACATCCGCTCCATCTGTCCGACAAACTCCCGCTTCAGCATCTTCGCCGCGGGTCCAATCTCCTCACTGCGCAGGAATGTCAATGATTCCCGGAGATGGTCACGTGCCGTGGCCATCTCGCCTCGCACAGCCCGTAGACCGGCAAGACAGGCGTGGTTCTGGCACTGACGCGGAGGCAGATTGTCGACCGTGGACCAGAAAGCCCAGTACGTCTCACCCATAAGACGCTCCGACAAGCCCTTCAGCGCTTTCAAGGCGTCGGGCGTGGTGAGCGTTACGGCACGTTCGAAGCAGGCGATTACCTTCGACCCGCTTTCCGCCATGGCGTGGGCTACCCCTATTTCTGACTGGAGCACGCACGACAAGTCGACGTGCCTTCCTTCGAGCTCCGTTTAGATCCCCAGGGCCTCCTGTGAACGGCCGCAGGTCAGGTATCGCCGTGCGAGCTCCAATTCGGCCACCGCTTCGTAGGGCCCACCTCGAGCCAGGTCGAAGATTTGCTCTTGCTCGGCGAGGTTGGTCTCAGGCGGCCCAGCATTGAGCGGATGGAAGCTCGACGTAACCGGGCGAGCGTGTTATCGGGGTCCTGTTTGACCACTTCATCGAGCAGGGCCACCGCGCGCTCGTATGCGCCACGATCGGCCTCCAGGTCTTCACGGCTGCGCGCGAAGACATAGGCGTCGGCCAACAGCATCGTCACCAATGTGTCCGATTCTGTCTGCTCCCTGGCGCGTTCCAAGATCGGCGCCGCACTTTGGTACTGCACTCTCTGGAACAAGGTTCTGGAACGTTCGATCAGGTCCGCCACTTCCCGGCCGAACTCCCGGCCGGGTGCCTCTTCAAGGATTGCATCCACCATCTCTTCTTCCACGGTCGTCAGCATTTGCTGACGGTCTCGATGCAGACGTTGCCGAACTGCGGACTCTGTGATGCCGAGTTGCTCCGCAATCTGCGGTGTTTTCATCTCGTCCACGTAGTACAGTAGCAGAGCCTCGCTGCTGTTGTTCGGGAGCCTCCCGAGGGCCGAAAGTACGATCCGCTTTCGCTCCGCCCGCTCCACCGCACGGTCGAGGGTGTCCGACGGATCCGCGATCCCGGGGTGCAGGGGCTCCTTCCGGGGCTGATTCTGACGTCGCTGGACCCAGGTCTTGGTGCGGTTCCGGGCAATGGTACGGAGCCAGCCCGACCACTCGGCGGTCTCCCTCAATCCTCGAAGCCCGAACCAGACGCGCAGAAATACTTCCTGCGCGATGCCATTGGCCTCGTCCAGGTCGTGGGTAATTGCCACGACAGTGGCGAACACAGACGCCTTGTATCGCTCGACCAGGTGACCGAAGGCCTGATCGTCGCCGCCCTGAGCGGCCTCGATCAGGCAACGGTCTTCAGGGGTGTTTCGAGTCTCCGCCAGGAGGTTCTCTTACCATAGACCTCTCAACCCGCCAAAACGTGACAAGCCGTGCTGGAAATGAAGCCAGAAGACAGTTGTTGGGAAGAGAACTCACTTCCAGAAAAACGAAAGGCCACCGGACGTACCCGGTGGCCTTTTTCGTTCTATGCGTGAGACGCTCAGTGGAGATACGATTTGAGCGGCCGACTGCGGGAATTATGACGCAGTCTTGAAATCGCCTTCTCTTTGATCTGTCGTACGCGTTCACGCGTCAGACCAAACCGCTCACCGATTTCCTCGAGTGTGAGGGAATGCTCCCGGTTGATGCCGAAATAGAGGCTGATGACTTCGGCTTCTCGCGGGGTGAGCGTGGCCAGCGCTTTTTCGATTTCGCGCTTGAGAGAATCGTCGAGGAGAGGTTCGTCGGGATCGAGCTGTTCCGGGTCGTCGAGAACGTCGAGCAGGCTGTTGTCCTCGCCTTCGTTGAAAGGAGCGTCGAGCGAGAGGTGACGACTCGAAATTTTGAGTGTGTCCATGACCTCGTAATCGGTCATGTCGAGCTCATCGGCAATTTCACCAGGGCTCGGTTCGCGACCGAACTCTTGCTCCAGGCCGCTCGAGGCCTTGCCGATTTTGTGGAGTGCGCCCACACGGTTGAGGGGCAACCTCACGATGCGGGACTGCTCCGCCAGGGCCTGAAGGATGGCCTGCCGTATCCACCAAACGGCGTAAGAGATGAATTTGAAACCCTTCGTCTCGTCGAACCGCTTGGCCGCCTTGATCAGACCGAGGTTACCTTCGTTGATTAGGTCTCCCATGGAGAGCCCCTGATTCTGGTACTGCTTGGCCACACTCACGACGAACCGGAGATTGGCTTTCGTGAGTTTTTCCAACGCGACCTGATCGCCCTTCTTGATGCGCTTGGCCAATGTGACCTCTTCGTCCGCAGTGAGGAGGTTCACTTCCCCGATCTCCTGGAGATATTGATCGAGGGATTCATCTTCGCGTGCGTAAGGCTTCTTCGACAGTTTTGACACTCGTCAGCCACTCCTTGTTCGCATCGTGGGGATCGATGCTGTGGGCCCAACCTTTTGGGTCGGGTTTAGAGAACTGCCTGGTGGATGAGTATGGCTGTAACCGTCGTCGCGGGGAGTCTTACATGTAATCTTCCCTCCTGATAAGCTTGCCAGTGGCTATCGTGGAATGACCTCGAGCGTGTGCCCCCGCCTCGTTTGCGCCTGTCTGCGCCGTTTCGCGGGTCGCTGAGAATCCCCTCTCCTCGATGAGTCACTGCCTCGCTGGTTTTCCCGGAAGGGGTCCGGGACGCTGCGTGTCTCGTTGAAACGTAGTCAAAATGACAAAGCGATGAATCGGGTTGTGCCCCGTCCCCTGGACTGAATTAGCATCAGCAAGGGACGACTGGTGACGTGTTCTTCAAGGGCTTCCTGGTATTCCTCTTTGCGCCAGATGCTTCGATCGCCCATTTCGAGGATGATGTCGCCCTTTTTCAACTTCTTCTGATCGGCGAGGCCCCCGGGCGAAACGTAGGTGATGACCACGCCCTGTCCGTTCTTCTTTGCATCCAGACGGCTCGCTTCCAGGCTCCACCGATCGGCGACGTCCAAACCCAGGATGTCGCCGGGTTCTTCTTCAGGTTTCTCGGAATCGATCCTTCCGGGTCTAATCTCCGGAGTGACGACGAGTTTCGTTTCCTGACCCGCACGGACGAGCGTCGCTTCGGTCGGACGGCCTGGTGAAAGTTCTGTTAGTGAAGCGATATACGCCGAGACCGTCGGGGTTCGAATTCCCGACAGAGAAATGAGGATGTCGCCTCGAGAAACCCCGCCACGGTCAGCTGGGCCTTCCGGTTTGACATCGGCGATCAGGACACCGGCCTTGTCGGTCAGGCCGAGCGCCGCAGCCAGGTCGTCGTCCAGATGCTGCGGGACGATTCCGAGGTATCCCCGGACGATGAATCCTGATCGACCGAGTTCGCTGGCAACAGGTCCGGCCAGATCGATCGGGATCGCAAAGGCGACCCCAGGACCGACAGGGTTGAAGGCCGTGTTAATGCCGACCACGAATCCGGACGCGTCGATCAGCGGACCGCCACTGTTCCCGGGGTTGATCGCGGCATCCGTCTGGATATAGCGTTGAAAAGCGGTCAACCGATCGCCGTTGAAGGAGTCGAGTTCGCGCTCCGCCGCGCTGACGACTCCGACGCTGACGGTGTGACGATACCCGAATGGACTTCCGATCGCCATCACCCAGTCGCCGACTCGAACGCTTCCGGAGTCGGCGAATCTCGCGACGTGCGCTTCTGTGATGCCGGACGAGTCATCGACCTCCAACACCGCCAGGTCTGTCTCAAGATCCCGTCCGACGACCATCCCGCCGGTCGTGCGCCCATCGGCGAAACTGACGCGAATGGCGACAGCCCCCTCGATGACGTGGTGGTTCGTGAGGATCCGACCCTCGGTGTCAAGGACGATCCCGGAACCATAGCCCCGCGTTGAGGGCGATCTGCGAATGACCCCTCTATCGTTGCGGAGGGTCAGCTCGCTACCTCGCGACCTCGTGACCGAAAGACTGACAACCGAGGGTTTAAGTCGATCGACGAGGTCGGCGGCGGATCGGTCGATTTCCTGCGCGTCCCCGATCCCCCAGAATCCGAGAATGGCGACCGCGAACCAGATTATGCTTCGGTGTCCTGCGTGACGTCCTGGGAGCCTTCTTCGGTGGCGCGAAGCTCTTCGAGGACTTCTTCGCGGGACTTCAATTCCTTTTCGAGCGCTCCAATTCTGGAGACAAGTGTACTGACGTCGTCGGATTCGAGAAGTTCGCTATTCTGGCCAGCTTCGATTCCGGTGTAAACCTTTCCTCCCAGGTCGGCCAGGGAGTCTCTGATGGCGTGACGTGTTTCGGCGATGTCGAGCCGCGCCCTGCCAATGCGACCGAGATATTCGGCCTTCTCAGCGGCAACAGTTGCACTGTCGAGAAGGCTCTGTTTAATCCTGTCCCAGAGCGTGACCGAACCTGTCGTCATGCGACCACCATCCTGTTTACCATCGGGCTGATGTTCAGGACGCCCCGTCCCGGGCGTCTTTCAATTCTTTGATAAGCTGATCTCTGTTGGCGTGAGAGATCTCGCGACCCTGAATTGCAAGTCCAGGGGTCTCGCGAGCGAGGCTCCTCAATTGAGTGACCGACAGGGTCTCCAGATTGCTGCTGTCCACTGGGTCGTTCCCGATGTCGAAAACTTCGACGAGGTCGTGATGGGGATTCGGGATGACGTGCTTCGAAACAAGCTCCCCCACCTG
>CEUS01019461.1_pt1 | contig 12488 bp, 12 predicted proteins | sample 427031 | NCBI WGS metagenome assembly CEUS01 (sample SAMEA2622837, study PRJEB7988) | marine metagenome | biome: marine biome (ENVO:00000447); feature: marine epipelagic mixed layer (ENVO:xxxxxxxxx); material: "saline water (ENVO:00002010), including plankton (ENVO:xxxxxxxx)" | depth 140 m | reverse complement strand
CGACCTCGGTGACCGCCAGCTCGCCCAGGCGGCCGACCTCGTTGCCGAGCGAGCCGGCGATGTGGGGCGTGAGCACCACGTTCGGAAGGTCGTAGAGCGGCGACGCCTCGGGCAGCGGCTCGGGCTTGGGCGTGTCGATCAGGGCGCTGAGGCGGCCCGACACCAGCTCGGCCTCGAGGGCGGCGGCGTCGACCAGGCTGCCGCGGGCGGTGTTGAGCAGCCAGGCGCCGTCCCGCATCCGGCTCAGGGCGTCGGCGTCGAGCAGGTGCCTGGTGCCTGGTAGGGCCGGGGCGTGGACCGACACTACGTCGGACGTGGCCAGGAGTTCGTCGAGGTCGACGGCGCGGACGCCGAGCGCCGCCGCCCCGTCGGCGTCCAGGTACGGGTCGGACACGACCACCTCGACGTCGAGGGTCCGGAGCCGGTCGATGACGAGGCGCCCGATGGTCGAGGCGCCGATGATCCCGATGCGCAGGCCACGGTTGCCGATCGCGCTGTGGTCGACGACCACCGACGTTCCACGTGCGTTCCGGTGGCGGTCCCGGATGCCGAACACGTCCTTGCCCACCATCACGATGGCGGCGAACGTGAACTCGGCGACCGGGACGGCATTGGCGGCGGCGGCCGACGTGACCGTGATCCCGCGTTCCCAGAGCTCGTCGGTGACGAGCCCCCGAACGGTGCCGGCGGCGTGGGCGACCAGGCGCAGCGACGGGAGCCGGTCGAGGCGCCCGGCGTCGAGCGGCGGGCAGCCCCAGCCCGACACGACGACCTCGGCGTCGCTCACCTCGTCGAGGTCCGGGAGCGCACCCGTTTCGGCCAGGTCGACGCACCCCCGCAGGCGCGCCATCGCCGTCGCGTCGAGGAGTTGCGCCTCGAGGCCGGGGAACATGAGGAGCATCGCGGCGGGCATCGGCCCATCATCCCCCAGACGTGGCGGGTCGACCCCGCCGGGCAGCGCACCTGCACGCTGGCGGAGGCCCTGGCGGCCGACGGGGCCATGGTCACCGGCGCCTCCAGCTACGTCGAGCGGGTCGTGGCGATCGACGGAACACCGATCGGCGATGGCGAGCCCGGCGACCTCGCCCTCCGACTGCGTTCCACCCACCTGACGATCATCCGCTCACGGTCCAGCGAGGACTGAAGCGACCGGTCAGTTGCTGCCGCCCGGATGGCGGAGGCAGCCGCCGCCACCCTTGAGCACCCAGACGCAGCCGTCACACGCGTCGCGCAGCAGTCCGGCCAGTTGGGCGACATTGCGCACGGCCACGTGCACCAACAGGCCGGCCTCTCGGAACCGCCACGCCAGGTCCGAGAAGATGCGATCGCCGGAGCCGATCACCACGTCGCCGAAGCGCTCGTTGAGGTGGTGGCGGCCGAGGTGGTGGCGGGCCTCCTCGATCAGCTTCAGGTCGGCGCCGTCGGCGCCCTGGGCCAGTCGGACGGTGAACGGGCGCCAGCGTCGACGTATGCGAAACGATCGGATGCTGGAGGCGCCAGGGACGAGGCGGGGAGCGTGGTTGGCGGCCACACAGCCCAGGTCGTCGGCACCGAGGAATGGTTCGTAGAGGTCGCGGATGCGATCGATGTTCTCCAGGTCGGGGGTCGTGCCGACGTGCAGGTTGTCGAGGTCGAGCAGGTGCAGCCGCGGTGGTCTGGCCTCGTTGGGGAGCCAGATCCGGCAGGCCAGGTCGTCCCAGCCTCCCGTGCCCCCCGTTCGCCTCGAGGCGGTCATTTCGGTGCACCCCCTGTCCGGCGCACGGTATGCGCTGGGTGGTGCTGGTGCCAGCCGACCCGGTGCGGCTCCGCCGGGGGAAGCGGTCGTGTCGGACTTCGGCGGCGGCCTTCAGGGCGTCCATCTGGCTGCCGGCGCTGCGCCGCATCGCCGGTCCGATCACCGGGTGCAGCAGTCAACAGAGGCTCGTGGCCCGGCATCCCGCGTAAGGGGACGCCTCGATGGTCGAGTCGCCGGCGTCGGCCGGCGTGTGGGCGTCGTCGATGGACATGGCGTCGATGCCGGCCGTCCACTCCGGTGCACGTGGCCAGTCGGTGGGCACGGCCCGGACCGCACCGACACGAAACATCGATCTAGACACTCTTCCAAATCCGTTATAGACTCTCACTCGCCGGTGCATGAATCCATGCGCCACATTCGCCTGTCCGAGGAGTACCCCATGACCCGCATGACCCCCAGCGAGGCCTTCGTCGAGACGATGAGGTCCAACGGCGTCGAGACCGCCTTCGGCATCATGGGTTCGGCGTTCATGGACGCCATGGACATCTTCACCCCGGCCGGGATCCGCCTCGTTCCGGTCGTCCACGAGCAGGGCGCCGCCCACATGGCCGACGGGTACGCCCGGGTCAGTGGACGCCACGGCGTCGTCATCGGCCAGAACGGCCCCGGCATCTCCAACTGCGTGACCGCCATCGCCGCCGCCTTCTGGGCGCACAGCCCCGTCGTGATCGTCACCCCCGAGACGGGCACCATGGGCATCGGCCTGGGCGGCTTCCAGGAGGCCAACCAGCTCCCCATGTTCGAGGAGTTCACCAAGTACCAGGGCCACATCGTCAACGAGAACCGCATGGCCGAGATCACCGCCCGCTGCTTCGACCGGGCGGTCCTCGAAATGGGTCCGACCCAGCTCAACATCCCCCGCGACCGCTTCTACGGATCCATCGACGTCGACATCCCCGAGCCCATCCGCATCGAGCGGGGCGCCGGTGGCGAGAAGAGCCTCGACGAAGCCGCCGACCTGCTGGCCACCGCCGAGTTCCCGGTCCTCCTCTCCGGCGGCGGCGTTGTCATGGGCGATGCGGTGGCCGAGACCATCGAGCTGGCCGAGCGCCTGGGCTGCCCGGTCGTGAACTCGTACCTCCACAACGACTCGTTCCCCGCCAGCCACCCGCAGTGGTGCGGCCCGCTCGGCTACCAGGGCTCCAAGGCCGCCATGAAGCTCATCGCCGACGCCGACGTCGTCCTGGCACTCGGTACCCGCCTCGGCCCGTTCGGCACCCTGCCCCAGCACGGCATGGACTACTGGCCCGCCGACGCCAAGATCATCCAGGTCGACGCCGACGCCAAGATGCTGGGCCTCGTCAAGAAGGTCTCCGTGGGGATCTGCGGCGACGCCGGTGCCGCCGCCACGGCCCTCACCGCCCGCCTCGCCGACCGCACTCTCGCCTGCGACGCCACCCGCGAGGAGCGGGCCGCCCGCACCGCCGCCGAGAAGGCCGACTGGGAGGCCGAACTCGACAACTGGACCCACGAGACCGACGACTTCAGCATCGACATGATCAAGGAGGCCATCGACGAGGAGGGCAACTGGCTCCACCCCCGCCAGGTCCTCCGCGAGCTCGAGAAGGCCATGCCGCCCCGGGTCATGGTCTCCACCGACATCGGCAACATCAACTCGGTCGCCAACAGCTACCTGCGGTTCGAGGAGCCCCGCTCCATGTTCGCCGCCATGAGCTGGGGCAACTGCGGCTACGCCCTGCCGACCATCATCGGCGCCAAGGCCGCCGCCCCCGACCGCCCCGCCGTCTCCTACGCCGGCGACGGCGCCTGGGCCATGAGCATGGTCGAGGTCATGACCGCCGTGCGCCACGACATCCCCGTCACCGCCATCGTGTTCCACAACCGCCAGTGGGGCGCCGAGAAGAAGAACCAGGTCGACTTCTACGGCCGTCGGTTCGTCGCCGGCGAGCTCGACGGCGGCGAGGACTACTCGGAGATCGCGCGGGCCATGGGCGCCGAGGGCGAACGCGTCGACCAGCTCGAGGAGGTCGGCCCGGCCCTCAGGTCGGCCATCGACGCCCAGATGAACGACCGCAAGACCACGGTCATCGAGATCATGTGCACCAAGGAGCTCGGCGACCCGTTCCGCAAGGACGCCCTCTCCCGTCCGGTGCGCAACCTCGAGAAGTACGCCGACTTTATCTGAGTCGGGGTCCGGCCACCCCGACCGAACGGGGAGAGCGCCGCCGCTACTGCAGGCCCTTCACGGCGCCGCTGTCGACCGACAGCGACGCCCCGATGATCGACTTGGCCGACTCGGAGCAGAGGAACGCCACGATCCGGCCGAAGTCGCCGGGGTCGCCGAGGCGGCCGGTCGGCACCGACGCCGCCACGCCGTCGAGGTCGTCGTAGAGCTGGTGCAGCCGGTCGGTAGCGTGGAGGCCCGGCTGGACTGTGTTGACGACGACACCGTCGCCAGCCACCTCGAGCGCCGTGGTCTTGAGGAAGGCCGTCAGGCCCGAGCGTGCCGTGTTCGACAGGATGAGGGTGTCCATCGGCTGCCGGACCGCTGCCGAGGTGATCGCCACCACCCGGCCCCAGCCCCGTTCCTGCATCGTCGGCACGAAGGCCTTCGTGAGGGCGACCATCGAGAGCAGGTTGAGCTGCAGCGCCGTCGGGTAGGCGTCGGCCGGAGTCGAGGCGAAGTTCCCCGGCGGTGGACCGCCACCGTTCAGCACGAGGATGTCGATCTGGCCGAGCGCGGCGGTGGCGTCCCCGACGAGGGCGTCGACGCCGGAAGGGTCGCCCAGGTCGACGGTGAGGTTGGCGACCTCGCCGTCGATGGTCGCGGCTGCCGCGGCCAGCTTCTCGGCAGACCGGGAGGCCAGCGCCACCCGGACCCCTTCGGCGGCCAGCGCCTGGGCGCTGGCCAGGCCCAGCCCCGTGGATCCGCCCGTCACCAGGGCCGTGCGGCCCGAGATTCCGAGGTCCATGGATGCCTCCCGTGTTGGGGTTCGTCCGTCGGCGGGTGAACGTAGTGCCTCGGGCGCGGGTGACCGGCTGCCGCCGTGCGAGGATGCGCGGCGTGGAGGCAGCACGGGAACGCACCGGTGGGCAGTTGCTCGTCGACTGCCTGCTGGCGCAGGGCGTCGACACCGCCTTCGGCGTCCCCGGCGAGAGCTACCTCGCCGTTCTCGACGCCTTCCACGACGTCGCCGACCGCCTGCGGTTCGTGGTGTGCCGCCAGGAGGGTGGTGCCGCCTACATGGCGGAGGCCCACGGCAAGCTGACCGGCCGGCCCGGAGTCTGCTTCGTGACGAGGGGCCCCGGCGCCACGAACGCCGCGATCGGCGTCCACACGGCGCAGCAGGATTCGACGCCGATGCTGCTCTTCGTCGGCCAGGTCGGGCTCGAGCATCGGGGCCTCGAGGCCTTTCAGGAGGTGGAGTACCGGTCCTTCTTCGACGACCTCGCCAAGTGGGTGGTCGAGGTCCAGTCACCCGACGAGCTGCCGTCGGTCGTCGACCGGGCGGTTCGCGAAGCCTGCTCGGACCGGCCGGGACCTGTCGTGGTCTCGCTGCCCGAGGACATGCTGCGGGCCACCACGATCGCGGGCCCCGGACCCTGCGTCGAGGTCACCGAACGGGAACCGACGGGCGACGAGGTCGCAGCCGTCAGCGAGGCCCTGTCCCGGGCGGAGCGGCCGGTCCTGCTCGTCGGCGGCGGGGGATGGACCCCGGAGGGCCGGCGCCACCTTCGGGATTCCGTCACCCGCAACGACCTCCCCGTCGTCGTCACCTTCCGCCGGCACGGCCTCTTCGACAACACCGACGACCGGTATGCCGGCGAGGCGGGCGTCGGAATGCCGCCCGCCGTCCGGGAGACGCTCGCGTCCGCCGACCTCGTCATCGCCCTCGGGAGCCGCTTCGGCGAGATGGCGACCGGCACCTACACGCTGTTCGGCGCCGGCCCCTCGACGCGCCCCGACGGCCAGGCCGTGGTCCACGTGCACGCCGACGCCGATGAGTTCGGCAAGGTCGTCGAGGCCGATGCCACCGTGCACGCCGGTCCCAACGAGGCGGCCCGGGTGCTGGCCGACCTCGACCTGCCCGGCTCGGCACGCTGGGGGGACTGGCGGGCCGACCGCCGCGCCGCCTTCCTGGCGACCCTCGACTGTCCGCCGCAGCTCGGCGACCTGGACCTCGGCGAGGTCATGGCGTGGCTGAGGGAACGGCTCCCGGCCGACGCCGTGGTCACCAACGGCGCCGGTAACTTCAGCGTCTGGCCCAACAAGTTCCTGCTCTACGGCGAGGACGCCGACCTGCTCGCCCCGCAGAACGGCACCATGGGCTACGGCCTTCCGGCGGCGGTGGCCGCCAAACTGCTCCAGCCGGAGCGGACGATCATCTGCTTCGCCGGCGACGGCGACCTGCAGATGAACCTCCAGGAACTCGGCACCGCCCTCCAGGAGGACGCCCGGCCCATCGTGCTGGTGGTCGACAACTCGTCGTACGGGACCATCCGGATGCACCAGGAGATGCACCACCCCGGTCGGGTTTCGGGCACCGGCCTCGTGAACCCGGACTTCACGGCGATCGCCGCCGCCTACGGGATGCACGCCGAGCGGGTCGAGCGCACCGCCGACTTCGCCCCGGCCTTCGAGCGGGCGCTGGGCTCACCTTCTGGGGCACTGCTGCACCTCGTGGTCGCCACCGACCAGCTCAACCCGCGACTCACCGTCGAGGCGGCCCGCGGCGGGCGTTGAGCAGCACCTACCCGGCCGGCACGAGGCGCGACCGCTCCTCGTTGCTGGACACCGAGGGCGAGTCGGCGCCGTTCGAGGGTCGGATCCCGGCCACGGCACCTCCCCGTGGTGCATGCGAGGATGTCCGTCGTGCGCCTCGATACCGAACTCCTCAGTTGGTGGCTGTTCCTGCTCTGCGCGGTCGGCTTCACGATCATGGCGGTCCGGGACCGCGACCCGCTGTTCATCGTGTCGACACTGTTCTTCGCCGCTGCCTGCGTCGTATTCCTCGCCGGCCGCAACCGGGCCTGACCGGGTCCGAACGGCCCGGTCCTCGGTAGGTTCGGGCCATGAACCGCAGCACCCACCAGGCACTCGCCGACGAGCGCAACGCCTCCGTCGAGGTCTGGATCAACGACGAGTTCTTCCCACGTGACGAGGCCAAGGTGTCGGTGTTCGACAGCGGCTTCCTCGTCGGCGACGGTGTCTGGGAGGGGATCCGTCTGCACCACGGCGAGTTCGCCTTCCTCGACCGGCACCTGGACCGGCTCTTCGCCGGCGCCGCCGCGATAGACCTCGACATCGGCCGCACCCGGGGGGAGGTCGCCGCCGCACTGCGGGCCACCGTCGAGCGCAACGGCATGCACGACGGCGCCCACCTGCGTCTGATGGTCACCCGGGGCGACAAGAAGACCCCGTCGCAGCACCCCTCCAACGTGGTCGGCGGGCCGAACATGGTGGTCATCGCCGAGCACAAGGTGGCCGATCCGTCGGTGGCCGACGCCGGCATCACGCTGTTCACGGCCACGGTGCGGCGGCCCGGACCCGAGGTGCTCGACCAGCGGCTCAACTGCCACTCCAAGCTGCACGAGGTCATCGCCCTCATCCAGGCCGTCAAGGCTGGGGCCGACGAGGCGCTGATGCTCGACCCGACGGGCGCCGTCGCCACCTGCAACGCCACCAACTTCTTCGTCGTCCGCGGCGGCGAGTTGTGGACCTCCACGGGCCACTACAACCTGAACGGCATCACCCGGCAGGTGCTCCTCGAGGAGGCCGAGGCCGCGGGCATCCGGACCCACCAGGCGCCTTATTCGCTGACCGACGTCTACGCCGCCGACGAGGCCTTCGTGACCGGCACGTTCGGTGGGCTCACCCCCGTCACCGAGGTCGACGGCCGCACCATCGGCGACGGCACCGTGCCGGGCCCGATGACCCGCCGCCTGCGCGAGCTCTATGGCGTCGCCGTCGCCCGGGACGTCGGCGCCGGCGCGTGACCAGGGGGCCGGCCTCGTGACCCTTCGCATCAACTGCTGCTCGGGGCCGCGCAACATCTCGACGGCACTCATGTACTCGTTCGCCCAACGGGCCGACACCACCGCTCTCGACGAGCCCCTCTACGCTCACTACCTGCGGGTGACCGGACGGGTGCACCCGGGCCGGGACGAAGTGCTGGCCGCCCAGGAGCCCGACGGCGAGCGCGTCGTGGCCGACGTGATGCTGGGCGGCTACGACACGCCGGTCGTGTTCTTCAAGCAGATGGCCCACCACATCGTCGGCCTCGACCGCGCCTTCCTCGGCGAGTGCCGCAACGTGCTGTTGGTCCGCGAACCCACCGAGATGCTGGCCTCGCTGTCGGTCCGCCTCGACGATGCAACCCTGGCCGACACCGGTCTCGAGGTGCAGATGGAGCTGCTCGAGTCGATCCTGGAGGCGGGGGAGGAGCCGGTGGTGCTCGACGCCACCGTGCTGCGCCGGGACCCGCGAGCCGCCCTGACCACCCTCTGCGAACGGCTCGGCATCGGGTTCGACGAGGCCATGCTCTCGTGGCCCGCCGGCCCCAAGCCCGAGGACGGCGTCTGGGCGGTCCACTGGTACGACGCCGCACACTCGAGCACCGGCTTCCGGCCCTGGGAGTCGGGCACCGCCGTCGTGGCCGACCACCTGCGACCGGTGCTCGACGCTGCCGTGCCGCTCTACGGGCGCCTCGCCGAGTACGCCATCACGACGTGACCACTTGCTCGCCGGTGGCCGTGGACCAGCCGGTCAACCAGCTGCGCGACCCCGCCCTGTTCGACGACGGGGGTCGGACCCACCTCGTGTGCGCCGTGGCCGGGGAGTCCGGCCTGGCCCTGGTCGGGGTCACCTGGTAGCGGCCAGGGCGACGGCGACCTCGGTGGCGACGCGGGCGTTCTCGCGGACCAGGGCCACGTTGGCGGCCAGGCTGGCCCCGCCGGTGGCGTCGGCGATGTGGGCCAGCAGGAACGGCGTGACCGCGTAGCCGGTCACGTTCGCGGCCTCGGCGGCCGCCAGGCCGTCGGCGATGGCGGCGTCGATCGTGGCCGGGTCGGCCTCGGCTTCGCGGGGGATGGGGACGCCGAGCACGGCACCCGTCGTGAGGCCCGCGCCCCAGTGGGCGTCGAGCACGGCCGCTGCCTCGACGGGACCGTCGACCCGGGCGGACACCGGCAGGCCACCGCCTCGCGTCCAGAACTCGGGCAAGGCGTCGGTGCCCCAGCCCAGGACGGGGACGCCGAGCGTCTCGAGGGCCTCGAGGGTGCGTGGCAGGTCGAGGACCGCCTTGGCGCCGGCGCACACGACGGCGACCGGCCATCGGCCGAGGGCGGTCAGGTCGGCCGAGGCGTCGCCGCCGTCGCCCCGGTGGACGCCGCCGATGCCGCCGGTGGCGAACACCCGGATGCCGGCCCGGTGGGCGGCGAACACGGTGGTGGCGACGGTCGTGGCGCCGATGCCGCCGCCAGCGAGGACGGCTCCCACGTCGCGGAGGCTGACCTTGGCGATGTCCGCACCGGTGCCGAGCCGCTCGAGGTCGTCGTCGGCGAGGCCGATCCGGATCGAGCCGTCAATGAGCGCCACGGTTGCGGGGACGGCGCCGCCGGCCCGGACGATGTCCTCTAGGGCCCGTGCGGTATCGACGTTCTCCGGATGGGGCATGCCGTGGGACACGATCGTGGACTCGAGTGCCACGACCGGCCGTCCGCCGGCGAGGGCGTCGGCCACCTCGTCGGTCGGGCACAGGGGCGGTTCCACGGGATCATCATGGCGCGTGGGACGGCGGCCGGACACGGCGGGCGGTCGACGGATACGGTCGATATGTCAGTCTGGTACAACGGATTCCGTTGCTAATAGCCAGAACAGCGACGAAATCCCTTGCACCCCACCAACACTTGCGCGAGACTGCCCCGCATGCGGCGCCCCGACCTGCGCATCCTGGACCTCGCCGGCTCGCCCGAAGCCATGGGCCACGCCCACGGCCACGCCCACGCCGACGAGATCCGTGCCTACACCGACGAGCGGGTCCGACTGGCCGGCGCCGGCGGCTGGAGCGGCGAACCGCTCGACCGAGACGGCGTCCTCGCCCTCGCAGAGGCCTGCATCCCCGCCCACGAGGCCCACTCGGCGGTCCTCCACGAGGAGATGTGCGGCCTGGCCGAGGGGGCGGGCATCACCCTCGCCGAGGCGATCGTCGTGGGCGGCTTCACCGACTTCGTCGACACCGTCCGGGCCCACGTCGGCGGTCACCACTCCGCCGCCGTGGTCGAAGACGACTGCACCTCCTTCCTCGTGCCCGGCAGCCGCTCCGACGGCACCGGCCTGTGCGCCCAGACCTGGGACATGCACGACACCGCCACCGAGCACGTCGTCCTGCTCCGGGTGCGTCCCGACGACGGCCCCGCCGCCCTCGTCTTCAGCACCGTCGGCTGCCTCGGCCAGATCGGCATGAACGAGGCCGGCGTCTGCGTCGGCATCAACAACCTCACCGCCGCCGACGGCGTCACCGGCGTCACCTGGCCGACCGTCGTGCGCGACGCCCTGCTGCGCAGCACCGCCGACGAGGCCCTCGAGGTCGTCCTCGGTGCCAACCTGGCCGGCGGCCACAGCTTCCTCCTCCTCGACGCCGCCGGCACCGGCTACCTGGTCGAGGCCATGCCCAGCGCCCGGCCCTGGGTGGCGCTCGACGGCGACGCCCTGGTCCACACCAACCACACCGTCTGGCCGGCTGCCACCGCCGTGCAGGGCGCCCGGGCCTCCGACCTCCGGGCCAACTCCGAACGGCGCCTGGCCCGGGCCGCCGAACTGCTCGACCGGCACGACGTCACTCCCGAGGATTGCATGGCGATCACGAGGGACCCCGACTCCATCTGCCGGGAGTCCGACCCCGTCCACCACCTCGAGTCCAGCGGCGGCGTCGTCATGCGGCCCGGCACCCGCGACCTGTGGGCCGTCTGGGGAGTCCCCAGCCACAACGACTACGTCCACGTCCCCTTCGCCACCGGAGCCTGACCCTTGGCCGTCACCGCCGCCGACATCGCCTACGAACCCATCCGGAAGGAGTGGGCGGAAGCGCTCGCCGCCATCGAGCGGGCGGCCTTCCCCACCGCCGGGATCGAGGACCTCCTCGTCACCGAGGAGATCGAGATCTACTGCGACACCTTCCCAGAGGGCGGATTCGTGGCGCTCCACGACGACACGCCGGTCGGCTTCGGCGTCGGCATCTTCATCGACTTCGACTTCGACGACCCCCACCACAGCCTCGACGACCTCATCGGCGAGAACTCGTGCGGCAACCACTCGGCCGACGGCGACTGGTACTACGGGGTCACGATCGCCGTGGACCCCGCCTACCGGCGCCTCGGCATCGGCCAGCAGCTGTACGTCCTCCGCAAGGGGGTCGTCCAGCACTACGGCAAGCAGGGCATCGTGGCCGGGGGCGTCATGCCGGGCTACAAGGACCACCTCCACGACATGTCCGCCGACGAGTACGTCGACCGGGTCTGCAGCGGCGACCTCTACGACCCGACGCTCTCGTTCCAGATCGAGAACGGCTTCGAGATCCTCGGGGCGATCCCGGACTACATGGACGACCCGGCCGTCGGCAACAACGCCGCCCTCATCGTCTGGCGCAACCCCGACCTGGCCGGCGCCGACTGAGCGCTCCGGCGGCAGACTGACCGGATGACCACCCCCGACGAGCGTCGCCTCCGCGGCGCGCTCGGCCACCTGCGCATCGCCGATTTCAGCCGGGTGCTCGCAGGGCCCCTCGCCACCATGGTGCTCGGCGACCTCGGCGCCGACGTCGTCAAGGTCGAGCAGCCCGGCGCCGGCGACGACACCCGCACCTGGGGGCCGCCGTGGTGGGACGACGGCGACGGCCCGGCCAGCACCTACTTCCTCACCCTCAACCGCAACAAGCGGTCGATCGCCCTCGACCTGCGCGATCCGGACGACCTGGTCGTCGCCAGCCGGCTGGCCCTCGAGGCCGACGTGGTCATCGACAACTTCCGCCCCGGCACCATGGCCAGGTTCGGCCTCGACCGGGACTCGCTGGCCGCCGAACAGCCCGGCATCATCACCTGCTCGGTCAGCGGCTTCGGCAGCGACGGCCGCGGCGCCGAACTGGCCGGCTACGACTTCCTCGTCCAGGCCATGAGCGGGATCATGCACGTCACCGGCGAGGTCGACGGCGAGCCCTCCAAGGTCGGCTCCGCCGTCGTCGACAAGCTCACCGGCCTCTACGCCGCCATCGGCATCCTCGCCGCCGTCGAGGAACGCCGGGTCACCGGCCTGGGCCAGCACGTCGAGGTGTCGCTCATGCAGTCGGCCCTCGCCGGCCTGCTCAACGTGGCGAGTGCCCACGTGGCCGCCGACGTCGACCCCGGCCGCCACGGCAACCGGCACCCTTCGATCGCCCCCTACGAGCCCTACCGGGCCGCCGACGGCCTCGTCGCCGTGGCCGCCGCCAGCCCCGTGCTCTGGCAGCGGTTCGCCGACGTCCTCGGCCGGTCCGACTGGTGCGACGACCCCCGGTTCGCCGACAACGAGGCGCGTGTCGCAAACGTCGAGGTCCTCGCCGGCGAGATCGAGGCGGTCCTGGCCGGCGGCACTGTCGACGACTGGGTCGCCCGGCTCCAGGCCGCGGGCATCCCGGCCGGCCCGATCAACGACGTCCGATCGGCCTTCACCACCGCCGAGGCGCTCGGCCTCGACCCG
>CEUS01070662.1_pt1 | contig 12490 bp, 10 predicted proteins | sample 427031 | NCBI WGS metagenome assembly CEUS01 (sample SAMEA2622837, study PRJEB7988) | marine metagenome | biome: marine biome (ENVO:00000447); feature: marine epipelagic mixed layer (ENVO:xxxxxxxxx); material: "saline water (ENVO:00002010), including plankton (ENVO:xxxxxxxx)" | depth 140 m | reverse complement strand
GCCACATACGCCTGTTGTCACAAGCCCTCAAAAACCAGACGCAATGGCCATATTGCGTGAATCTGCAGAAGCGAATTATGCGCCGCTCATACTAGCTTCTGATGAATGCGATGTCGCTCATGTTTCTCACAGTTTGAAGGGTCAAATAATCAACATATCATCGACATGGAGTCCATCACGCATATCTATACCTTTGTTGGGGCAACATCAGGTCGAAAATGCGGTTACAGCTCTAGTTACTACAAATACGCTCGTTGAGAAAGGTTTCAACATCTCGCATCCCTCAATAGTCCAGGGATTCAATAAAGTCAGATGGCCATGCCGAATGGAGGTTTTAAATGAAGAGCCATTATTTATCGCAGATGGTGCTCACAACCCATACTCAGCAGAAATTTTACAGCAAGCAATAGCAAAGCATATGCCAAGGCGCCGACTAATAATTGTAGTTGGGCTATCCAACGATAAAAACATATCGGGAATCGTAGATGAGTTGGCAAAAGGAGCTGACCTAATAGTTACAACTAAGTCCCGTCACCCAAGGGCTGTCTCTTCTTCCCATCTCTCAACGCTTTTCACACAACGAGGTGTACTAACAGTAACAACTCAAAGGGTTGTAGATGCAACCAAGTACGCAATGTCTGAAGCAAAGCCAGATGACCTTATAGTAGCCACAGGGTCTCTTTTCGTCGCAGCAGAAGCTCGAGAGACAATTCTGAATATCTCCCCCGAAATGTACGATTCTCTACAATAAAACATATAGAAAACCCATAACTTCGTAAGTTGGATGCTAATAACCTAGATGGCACCACCCGGAGCCAATCCTTCCATCATCTTCTCTATAGCCATGGTGTGGCTGCAAAAAAGTTCCGAAACAAAATTCTTGCACGAGCAGTGCCAGCTTCCTGCCTCATATTTGAGCTCGTATGTGTCGTGGTCTCCCTGAAAAGTAGCCTTAAGATCCGAAATAATTACTCGCTCTTTCTCCTGAGCATAAATCTGAGATTTCTGAACTTTGCCTATGAGACTCGAGTACATATGGCCTCCCTCAGTGGATTGGATTAGAACCATCAGAATCGTACATCCACTTCCATAGAACGTCAATTAATTATTGTGGCAACTTTCCAATAAATATTCCCGTTTTGACCGTCTATATATAGGGTGATAGACTCAGGACCACTTTCACGAAGGACGTCAAATGCCACTGTACGAATACTTATGTTCATCTTGCAATTGGGGCTTCGAACTTTTATCCGGATTCAATCAGGCTAATGGCACAAAGTGCCCACAATGTGGGACTGCCTCAACAAGGATACAGTCCACTTTCTCGGCGGTTGTCTCAAACGGCGAGCAACCTGCGACGACAATAGGAGGAGGATGCGGGTGTAAATCTACGGGCACTTGCGCCTGCTCAGGAACTCACTAGGTCTACAAGAATTGCGGCTTTTTACTTGCGGCTATCCTGTTCCTGCTTATTTGCCACCACTTAACCAAATTGAGAAATAGTATTATGCCTGTAGTCTCAGCAACTGTTGCCACAGCCACCATTAACGTTGATTCAAGCCAAAACCCCTGAGGGAAAATCCTTACAAGAAACGATGTTCTTTCATCTAATAGCCACAAATCATTGCTAAAGCTGATCTCATGGAAGAGTCGAAACAGTGGGTCAAACTCTATTAGAGAAACCATCCCAAAGACCACAATAACACCAAAAACAAAAAGCCCCCCTTGAATGAAAAACCTGCGTATAATTCCGGCGAAATCATTCCCTACGATCAAAAATCCTAACAAGGAAACAGCAAATAAGTATAAAAACATCCCTTCTTGAACTCTATAGGTGACGTATAAAAGTTGTTTCACGTCATGCATGTGCTCAACTTCTCGTACATTGAAAATTGAGCTCGCGGTTCCGCTTGAAGTTAAAATGACTGACAGCAATTCTTCTTTTGAATTAAAGTAGTCTCTGATTTGTAAAGCGGTTTCAGAAAGTTGCGCTTCTGTTAGACCGGTAGTTTGTGAAACACCATGTCTTTCAAATTGAAATTCCATCAAGGCTAGGGAATTGAATGCAATCCGTACATTACTGGTTACCAGGAACACCAGAAGGGCAAACGCAAATGTGGTCGCCAATATTAACTTGAGAAAGCGCAATTTATCACCGTTAACCTTGATGGTAGGCATAATCTTTACCTGTTGTCAATGTAATTCATGCACACATTTAATTTGAATTAGGAGGAGATAATGACTAAGTATCCATCTACAGGCCTAACATGCCTGGTAAAACTCATAGCGGATTTAAGGGGTCCAAATGGATGCCCTTGGGATAAACAACAAACTCACGAGTCGCTAAAGAGATATTTGATTGAGGAGTCCTATGAAGTCATACACTCAATTGATAGCAATAATAAGGGACTCGCCGAAGAGCTAGGGGACGTTCTGTTGCAAGTCTTAATACACTCCCAAATAGCTAGCGAGGAGGGAATGTTTACAATTGATGACGTGCTGGAGACTCTCAGTAAAAAGTTAATTCAGCGACACCCGCATGTTTTCGGGGAAGATTTGATTGACAATGCTAACGAAGTCGAATTGAGATGGGAACAGATCAAGCAAGAAACCAAACCTGTTGTAGATACGCCTTCAATCTTGGCTGGCATTCCATCGTCTATGCCAGCTCTAGCTCAAGGTCAACTCATCCAGGAGCGTGCATCACGAAATGGCTTCGATTGGGAAGAGATTAATGGGGTTTTAGACAAAGTCTGCGAAGAAATTAGGGAAATAAAGGAAGCTAAATCTGAACAAGAAAAGATAGCAGAACTCGGGGATCTGTTTTTTTCACTTGTGAACGTGAGTCGCTGGATGGAAATCCAAGCAGAAGATTCCATGCGACAGGCAAGCAGTCGTTTTAGTAGTAGGTTTTCCCGGATGGAAAAACTAGCCAATGATAGTGGCGTCTCTTTTTCACAATTGAAGCAATTTGAGAAAGAAGCGTTATGGGAGCGAGTAAAAAAACTTGAGAGCTCCTAAATGTTCATATAACGTCGAGAGCTATTACCATCAAGCTTTAAACAGATCCCTCTATGGCGTGGGTTGCGTCAAATAGTACGGCGGATCCAATTCAGGGGGTAATACAACTTCAATTACAGTTGGTGCAGAGGCTCTTATAGCGTCATCAATTGCTGACCCAACTGCTCCTAAATCTGATACCTTAACTCCTTTCGCGCCAAAACTCTCCGCGAGCTTAACAAAGTCAGGGTTATGGAGCTCAGTCCCGACTAAACGACCTCCAAATCGACGATGTTGGTCGCGATAGGAAGCTCCATATCCGCCATTATTGAAAATTACAGTAACAAGGTTTATCTCATATTGGACTGCAGTAGCCAAATCAGCCATTGCGTAAGCGAAGCCACCGTCCCCGGTTAAAGCGACTACAGCCTTTTCTGGATTACCCACTTTCACGCCAAGCGCAGTCGGAAAACCAAATCCTAGGTTTCCCATATATGAAGACGTAATGAAAGTCCTCTCCTTCATTGCAGGATAAGCCAAATAGCTCCAGGCACCGATATTAGTAATTCCACCGACTATAAAGCCGTCTTCAGGCATTGCCTCCCTTATGCTTTCAACTAATTCCACCTGTTGGGGACCAGCCGCTTTGATCTTAGCCATTGTTCTTGATCTTATATCTTCAAGCGTTTCTTTTCCCCAATCATTATTTATCGAACGGTCTCCGAGGGCTGCCAAAAGCATCCCAAGGCCAACTTTTGCGTCAGCTGCGATACCAATTTCCGCATCCATTGTTTTGCCGAACTCACTTTCATCGACGTTCATGTTAATAAGCTTCTGGTCACTGCGAGGCGAAGTTCCTATTTCTGGACGATAGCTACCTAGTCTACTTCCCACTGCTAGAATAACGTCGGCTCTAGGAAAAAGTTCCACTCCAGGACCCCACGCGTAAGCAGTAGTACCCATCGCGAGAGGATGCGTTTCATTTATCGCTCCTTTCCCCTCTGCAGTACTTATTACAGGAGCGCCTACAAGTTCAGCCAGCTGCGTGAGTTCATTACTCGCTCCTGATAAATTCACGCCACCCCCAGCCCATATCAAAGGTCTTTTTGCAGTTGCCAATAAGTCGGCTGCTGCCGATATCAAATTATTGCTGGGCTTCAGCCTTTCCCAGTTCTCAGGTTCTATTAGATCTATCTCAGCCACCGCACCCAACGTGTCGGGCGGTATTTCAATCTCTACAGGCCTAGGTCTGCCAGTTTTAATCTGTTTCATCGCTTCATGTATAGTCTCTGGGATTGCCTGAACATCAGTTACTAAATCGTTCCACTTCACTACAGGTTTCATAAACTGCAATTGATCCGAGATCTCGTGGAGTTGACCAAAATCCTTGCCTATCTCATCACTTTCGATCTGTCCAGATATCAACAAAACAGGTGCTGATGTCGCAAAAGCGTCAGACAATCCGGCCGCCGCATTGTAGGCACCAGGTCCAGGCACTACCAATGCAACCCCTATCTTTCCCGTGGAACGCGCATATCCATCGGCCATATAAGTTGTCGTCTGCTCATGACGGCACGTGATAACACGGATGTCCGGATTGTCATAAAAAGCGTCGTAAATGCTCATTATTTGCACGCCTGGCAATCCGAAAACAACTTCAACCCCTTCGGCAATTAACGATCTTACAACTGCTTCCCCACCACTCATCTTAGGCATAAAAAATCCTCCCAAACGTAGCTACTGTACTCCATCTTTCCAGAACAATCCAATCAACTCAAGTGACGGAAATTACCATGGTTAAATGCTATGCGAAACCAAATTAATTATCCAAGCTAGGCCGCTTGGAGTGCCACGGGGTGGCCTGCTCATAATTAAAGGCTGTACGCAATACAACCCCTTCTTGAAAAGGTTTTCCAACTATCTGAAGTCCTACCGGCAAATCATCCTCATCAAATCCGCAAGGGACGCTGATCGCTGGAAATCCAGTGAGATTAAAAGGCCTATTGAGCCACACCATCAGGTTCTGTGTGGCTTCCTCTATCCCATCAATCGCGACCACATTTTCTTCTATTCTGGGAGCTGTTAATTGTTCTGTAGGCGTTATTAGAAGATCTAGGCTTTCCATAGTTTTCAAATATCCCTGAGTGAATCTAGACCTAGCTTGATGGGCCTTAATGTAATCTACCGCAGGAACGAACATTCCAGATTTTATCCTCGTAAGAACTGGCGGGAAATAATCTTTAGGTCGTTCTTCTATCCATTTTCTATGATATGCAGCAACTTCCGGGCCCAAAATCCCAAGCGATATAGCGTCTGCCTCATCCATGCTTGGAACGTCCACTTCTTCCACCGAAACTCCTAATTGCTCAAGAACCTTAATCGCTTGGTCAACCTTTTCTCTCACACCGCTCTGGAGACGACCATAAAATTCCTTAACTGGTAACCCGGCCCTCAAGCCCTTAACAGACTTCTTCATCTCAGCAGAGTAATCGGGGACAGGAATATCTATAGAGGATGGATCCTTCGGATCATAACCTGCCATTGCTTGCAACAATATTGCGCAATCTTCCACGCTTCGAGCCATAGGACCAGCGTGATCTAACGACCAAGACAGTGGTATAACTCCTTGTTTGCTCACCCGCCCATAGGTAGGTTTAATTCCCACCACACCACAGATTGATGCTGGTATTCTGATTGACCCGCCCGTGTCAGACCCAGTTGCAGCAGGGATCATGCCAGTGATCAAAGCGACTCCTGATCCACTACTTGAGCCTCCTGGTATTCGTTCTTTACCCCAAGGATTAGGAGGAGTACCGTAATCAGGGTTCAATCCAACCGCACCATATGCAAACGGATGCATATTCAACTTCCCAATTATCAATCCACCCGCATCGGTTAACTTGGTAACTGTCGTCGCATCCTCTTCCGGTACGAAATCGGCTAGTATTGGTGAACCCGCTGTAGTTGGAACACCTTTTGTATGGTAGAGGTCCTTCAAGCCTATGGGTATTCCGTGCAAGGGGCCTTTGTATTCCCCAGACGCAATCATTTTTTCTAACTTCTTTGCCTCACTTATAGATGATTCCCTCATCACATTGATGAATGCATGGAACTGGGGATCTAGTTCATCTATTCGATCTAAGCAAGCTTGAACTAATTCAACGGGGGAAATCTTCTTGTCACGTATCAGAGGTGCTAGTTCAGATACTGGGAGGTAGTTTAAGTTCTTAAGTGACATTGTAACGTTGATTGTATTTGCCTAAAATTGTAAGGTCAACTAAACAATGCCACACGCGGTTGCAAGTAATCGTTATCAGATCTCAATAAACTCTCAAAGATCCACCATTTAGTGATTGTGAGTTAAAAGGCTATAAGTCAAGCTGAGCTCCCTTTTAGCACTTGTTCCATCACCTCACCTAAACCCTCTACAGATGATGCAATAGTAACACCTGCCTCAGAAAGAGCTCTTATTTTTTCCTCAGCGGTAGCAGATTTTCCTGTGATAATAGCGCCTGCATGCCCCATGCGTTTCCTAGGAGGCGCAGACTGTCCTGCTATCAGACCAACTATTGGTTTACCTACACCTCCAGACTTGATGAATTCCGCAGCTTCTTGCTCACGATTTCCACCAATCTCACCAATCAACACTATAGCATCAGTCTCTTCATCGTCTTCAAACATGGCCAGGACATCCACAAAGCTTGTCCCTACCAATGGATCTCCTCCTATCCCTACACATGTAGATTGGCCAATTCCAACTTGGGTAAGGGCGTTTACTGCTTCATAAGTCAAAGTACCGCTACGAGAAACAACTCCTACCCTGCCAGACGAATGGATTTCAGAAGGCATTATCCCTACTCGGCACAAACTCGCTGGGGATATCGCACCTGGACAATTTGGACCAATCAAACGAACGTTCGAGTTACGGAGATAGCTTAAAACTCCAACCATATCCATAGCGGGTACGCCTTCAGTTATACATATTACAAGAGACACGCCTGAGGCAGCTGCCTCGAGTACTGCATCAGCCGCACCTGGTGCAGGAACAAATATAATTGATGTGTTGGCACCCACTTCTCTTACAGCAGTTTCAACCGCATCAAAAACTGGAACCGTTTCATTAAACTTCACTCCACCACGGCCAGGAGTCACACCAGCAACAATATTGGTTCCATATTCCAGCATCTGGGTGGAGTGAAACCCTCCCTGCTTTCCGGTTATACCCTGAACCACAATTCTTGAATCCTTGCCTACAAGAATGCTCAACGGCTTGTTATCTCCTGTAAAGCTTTGGTAGCTTCTGAAATACTATCCACGAAAACCGTGTTCGGCTTATCTTTCTTAAGAATACGAATGCCCTCGTCCTTATTAGTGCCCAAGAATCTGACCACTAGCGGCAAGTCCTTACCACTATCTGAGAATGCCCGCACAATTCCTTCCGCAATGTCATCGCAACGGGCTATGCCGCCGAAAACATTTATCAAAACCCGCTTAACCTGTGGATCGGCAAGTATTATGCCCATCGCTTCTGCTACCCTGATAGGCTCAGCTCCGCCACCGACATCTAGGAAGTTGGCAGGGGAACATCCACTTACCTTGATGGAGTCCATAGTAGCCATTGCCAATCCCGCTCCATTCACTAAACATCCTACGTCACCATCTAATTTAACGTAGGCTATTCCCGCCTGGCCCGCTCTTGCTTCCAAGAGATCTTCCTGGGTCCAATCCCTTAAACCTGGCATGTCTGGCTGCCTGAAGGCAGCATCATCATCTATAGAAATTTTCGCATCTAACACCATTAACTGACCGCTCTTGGTTATTACCAAAGGGTTAATTTCAGCAAGTGAGCAGTCTTTATCCACAAAAGCCTTATAAAGTCGCATGATCTGATCCGCTACGGGATTGGCCAAATTACTTGGCAATTCCATAGCGTGAGCCAAACGCCTGCCCTGATAAGAACGGAACCCAACCGTAGGCTGAACAACTTCTCTAAGTATTAAATCTGGATGCTCGAGTGCTATTTCCTCTATTTCCATACCACCAGCCTTGCTAGCTATAACAACTGGTGATTGGGCTATCGCATCAATAACTATCCCTAGATATAGTTCGTGTTCAACATCCAGGCACTCCTCAACAAGTACTCTACTAACCGGAGCGCCAGTTAAACTGGTTTGAGGGGAAACTAGTCTGCTCCCAAGCATTGATGCAGCCGCGTCCTCCGCCTGTTCAGCGCTTTGAATGAGCTTGATGCCTCCTCCTTTTCCTCTGCCACCTGCATGGACCTGAGCTTTGACAAAAGCTGGCGTTCCAACATGGCGGGTGACATCACGGGCTTCTTGGGGCGTAGTTGCCACTCCACCCCGCGGAACGGGCATTCCATAAGAAGCTAGTATAGATTTGGCTTGATATTCGTGCAGTTTCATAATTTTTTCGGCGGAGGGAGTGGGATTCGAACCCACGATACCCTTGCGGGTATACCGGTTTTCAAGACCGGCGCCTTAAACCGCTCGGCCATCCCTCCAAGTAACCCCATTTTCCGGTCAAAGGCGATGGCCGGCACAAATAGGATACCTTAGTAATCCAACTCTTGGCTAGGAGGTCTTATTAACGCTGATCACGTCCATTCCTAAATAATTGCGTAAAACCTCGGGCACTACAACAGAACCATCCGCCTGCTGATAAGTCTCAATGATTGCAATCATTATTCTTGGTATGGCCAAGCCAGAGCCATTAAGGGTATGCAAGTATTCCGTTCGCCCCCCTTTTTCATATCTAAACTTTATATTGGATCTTCTAGCCTGGAAATCTAAGCAATTAGAACATGAGCTAACCTCAAGCCATTCGTTTGATCCAGGCGCCCATACTTCCAAGTCATACGTCTTAGCAGATTGAAACCCTAGATCGCCCGTACACAACTCAACAACACGATATGGCAACTCGAGCATTTTCAATAAATGCTCTGCATTTTCAATCAGTGCTTCAAGCTCTTGATCTGATTTATCTGGTTCAACTAGTTTGTAAAGCTCTACTTTGTCAAACTGATGAACTCTCTTGATTCCCCTTGTGTCACGTCCGGCAGAAGCTTTCTCTCTTCTAAAACACGGAGTGTAGGCAACATAGTAAACTGGCAGTAGTCCTGGATCAAGAATTTCATCACGATGCAAGCCTGTAAGTGGCACCTCGGCAGAAGGCACCAACCAAAGGTCATCTTCAGTGTCTTGATAAAGATTTTCTCTAAATTTAGGAAGATTCCCACTGCCACGCATTATCTCTTCTTTCACAAGTGCTGGGGGATATATTTCCTTGTAAGCATGCTCCTCTATATGAGTGTCGAGCATCCATGAAATCAACGCGCGTTGGAGCTTGGCGCCAAATCCTTGCAAAACATAAAAACGCGAGCCCGAGAGCTTTACACCTCGTTGGAAATCTATTAATCCCAAATCCTCATTAAGATCCCAATGTGGCTTAGGCTCAAAGTCAAAATCCTTTATATCACCATGCGCCCGCAAAACCTTGTTGAAAGACTCGTCCGCACCGACAGGTACATCTTTACTTGGAATGTTAGGCAGCCTCGACAATAAAGCTTCAAGCTCTTGCTCAATGCCCCTAATCTCCTCCTCAAGCCTTTTGACTTCCTCGCCCAGTCCACGCATCTCCTGAATTAAATCCGGCGGGCGTTCTCCCGAACGACCCAGGTCTTTACTAACAGAATTGCGCCGAGATCTGAGTTCATCTCGCCCTTGTATTATTTCACGTCGTTTAGCATCGAGAGCCAATATCGACTCAACTGGAGCATCCTCGCCCCTTGTTGCGAGTGACGAGCTAACAAATTCGGGGTTCCGCCGTATCAATTCTAAATCGAGCATCCTAAGCTTGCTCCCCAGAAGCCATCTCTATGGCAGCCAAACCCAAAACCCGTACATCCGTTGGGATCTGACTCGAAGCAAATTCATCGTCAACATCAACCAATCCATCTCCCATTAGAGACTCTGCAGATACCCAAAACCAGCCATCTCTTAAATCACATTGCCCATACTCTTCTAGGGGTCTAGTGAAGTAAATCATGTCAATGTGTTGATGTTCAGGTTCAGATTTGTTAGCTACTATGGTTTCAAGCATTATGGTAACTGGTGGAGAAATCTGCGGAGGCTCTTCATACTGAAATCTAGGGGCAGAGTTAAGAATCTCGACTTTAAACCCCGTCTCTTCTGCTACTTCACGATGGACTGCCTCGATTGGATCCTCATTAGACTCAATGTGGCCTCCTGGAGGCAACCACATTTTATTCTTAGAGTGCCAATGTAACATCGTACTCCCTTCGGATGAAACGAAAGCTGTCACGGTATTATGACGCTCCTTCAAATTTTTCCCCTTTGCTCCGTAATTGTGGAAAAAGCAAAACGTCTCTAATGCTTGGTTGCCCAGTCAAGAGCATTACGAGCCTATCAATGCCAACACCAAGGCCACCAGTAGGAGGCATACCATATTCCATAGCTATCAAGAAGTCGTCGTCCAATCTATCAAAGTCCTCAGTTCTAAACTGATGGCGCAATGCTTCCTGTTCCTCAAATCTGGCCCTTTGGACTCGGGGGTCATTTAATTCAGTGAATGAGTTAGCTATCTCCATTCCGCCAGCAAAAGCCTCGAATCTTTCTGCGTACCTAGGATCATCGATCCGCGCTTTAGCGAGTGGAGACATCTCTACTGGGTAATCTACCAAAAATGTTGGTTGGATCAACTTGGGTTCGATCAGAGAACTTACTAGCTTATCAATAATCCGGGCTCTACTTTCTAATGCTGCAACATCGACTCCTAAAGATTTGGCTTTACTGACCAAAGAATTCGTGTCGCTCAGCTGTTCTAGGTCAATCCCTACCGCCACCAGTTCCTCTTTAAGTTGAAGTCTGGGCCATGGAGGTGCAAAGTCGATCTCGTCTCCGCGAAAGTTAATTGCCGACATCCCACTGTTAACCTTCCGGATTATCTCCACAACCATCTGTTCCACAAGCACCATAATATCCCCGTAATCAGCATAAGCTTCGTAACTCTCTAGCATCGTAAACTCAGGATTATGATTCATATCTATACCTTCGTTTCGGAAGATCCGCCCTATTTCATATACTTTGTCCAATCCTCCAATGATTAGCCGCTTCAAATAAAGCTCCGTAGCTATCCTCAGGTAAAGCTCCCGATCAAGCGTATTATGCTTTGTGACAAACGGCCTTGCCATTGCGCCTGCAGCCACTGGCACCATAACTGGCGTTTCCACCTCAATATAACCCCTAGACTCCAAGAATCCCCGTATAGTGGAAATTATCTTGCTTCTGGACTGAAAGACTTCTCCAACATCTGGATTTGCAATCAGGTCCAAGTATCGCTGTCTGTATCTGATTTCGACATCGCGAAGTCCGTGCCATTTTTCAGGCGGTGCACGATGAGCTTTTGACAAAAGTACAAGTTGTAGGGCTTTGACCGTTATCTCACCCCTGCGTGTCCTGAACATGACTCCTTCTACGCCTAGGAAATCCCCTAAATCGAGCATTGGGACAAGTTCGTACGGCTTGCCAAGAACATCTGCCCTTACATGAACTTGGAGCCTTGCAGAGCTGTCTCTTATATCCAGAAAGGTAGCCTTTCCCATCTGCCTAAGAGCAGTTATTCTCCCAGCAACAGTGAATCGCTTACGGCTAACGTATGGATGTTTTTTTCTAGACTCCGTATCCTCATACCAATTTGTCGCCTCTTGATTGGTGTGAGTTCTGTAAAATGAGGCAGGGTATGGGTTTATGCCTAGGGCAAGGATTCTTTCAAGCTTGTCCAGACGTGATTCAGCGAGGGCTTTGCTCCGTTGTGTCATAACGAAAGTCCGAGTAAGTGATGAATTGGTAATAAGAGACCGTCAGTTTCGCTCATCGATATGAAACCATACGACAGCCTACCGAGCGTTAATGGCTAATGACACACCTAACGATCCTGTTGGGCTCCAAATAACGACCAAACCGTTTCACTTCCCGTTATTTTATTCTCCTAGCTAACCGGCACAATCGATCTAGCAACATCAGGTTAGGCTGTCAAAGCAAGTACACTCCCTCGTTACCCACAAAATTGAGTTTAGCGTAAGGATTTGACCTTTGTAAAGCTACACAGGTGTTTGACCCTACAGTCAACAGAGCTTTATAATTCTGTTATCCATCTTTCTGGGAGCGACTGGTGACGCCATTTCTCGAGCCTGGTTTCCGGGCTGAATTTGATCATGACGAGTCTCCCCGCGAAAGCTGTGGGGTTATCGGGGCATTTCTGCCAGGTACAAACGTAGCTCAAATTGCTTTCTATGGACTCTTCGCTCTTCAACACAGAGGCCAGGAGAGTGCCGGGGTGGCCACAGCCACTGGAAAGAAAATCCACAACTACACCGGGATGGGGCTAGTTTCGCAAGCATTTAGAGAGAGTGACTTACAACGACTCGAAGGTCACATTGCAATAGGTCACA
>CEUS01109088.1_pt1 | contig 12499 bp, 12 predicted proteins | sample 427031 | NCBI WGS metagenome assembly CEUS01 (sample SAMEA2622837, study PRJEB7988) | marine metagenome | biome: marine biome (ENVO:00000447); feature: marine epipelagic mixed layer (ENVO:xxxxxxxxx); material: "saline water (ENVO:00002010), including plankton (ENVO:xxxxxxxx)" | depth 140 m | reverse complement strand
AATTTGGTAAACATTGCTTCAAATTCAAGCATAATATTGCCTGTTGGGCCGTGACGTTGTTTTCCAATAATTATTTCAGCTAAATTTGATACTTCGTTCATTTTTGCCATCCATTCAGCGTGTTCAACAGTATTTGGCCTAGGTTCTTTTCTTTCAGTATAATAAGCTTCTCTATAAACAAACATTACCACATCAGCATCTTGCTCTATCGATCCAGACTCTCTTAAATCTGAAAGTTGAGGTTTTTTATCATCTCTTTGTTCAACGGCCCTTGAAAGTTGTGATAGTGCTAGAACTGGTACTGCCAATTCTTTAGCTAAAGCTTTAAGTCCTTGAGTAATTTCAGAAATTTCTTGAACTCTACCTTCTTTAAAATTTGAAGCTCTCATTAATTGAATGTAATCGATCACAACCATATCCAATCCATATAATCTTTTAATTCTTCTCGCTCTATTACTAAGGGCAGCTATAGAGATTGCTGGCGTTTCATCAATGTATAAAGGAAGTTCAGAAACATTTTTTGAAGTTTCAATAAACTTATCAAATTGTTCTTCTGAAATTTTTCCTCTTCTAATATCATTTGATTTTATTCTCGATTGTTCTGCAAGAATTCTTGTAGAAAGTTGCTCAGACGACATCTCTAAAGAAAAAAAGGCTATAGATGACTTTCTTTCATCATCTTGAATTTTTTTGGCTGCGTTAAATGCTATATTTGTAGCTAAAGCTGTTTTACCCATTGAAGGTCTTCCTGCAATTATTAATAAATCTGATTTATGCAAACCTCCCAATCTATCATCAAGGTCGGTAAGACCAGTAGGCACTCCAACTATACCTTCTTCATTTTTATAAGCATTAGAAGCCATTTCTATTGTTTGCTTCATAGCTTCGTCAAATTTTATTAAAGAAGAGCTAAAAGATCCTTTTTCCGCTAAATCAAACAACGACTTTTCAAATTCTTCAATTATTTGCTGACCATCATTATCTAAATCATTCTGTTTTGCAGAGTCAATTATATTGCCAGAAATTTTAATTAATTCTCTTTTAACATATAGGTCATAAATTAACTTAGAATATTCTATAGATTGTCTAGAAGATGTGGAAAATTTAGTAATTTTTACAAGATATTCTGGAATATTTAATTCATCTTTTTCATTTTCAAAATAATTTTTTAAAGTAATAGGGTTAGCCAACATACCTTTATAAATTAGACTTTCTATAGCGTTAAATATTTTTTGATGCATTGGATCATAAAAATTTTTACTATTAACAAACATATTTATTTCATCAAAAATTTCATTTGATAAAAGAATTGAGCCAATTACAGATTGCTCTGCTTCAATATTATTAGGAAGTTCGTCTAATTTATTTTTTACAATATTTAATGATTGAGACATGCTCAAAAACTATAAAATTTTCGAATTAATGCAATTTATAAATTGTTCTGGGGAAAATATTGTATAATTATTTTGCTTCTTCTTGAGCAACAACTTTTATTACAATCTGCGTTTGAACTTCGGAATGTAAATTTATTAAAACTTGGAAATTTCCTAGTGATTTTATTTCTTTGGTGGGTTGTATTAAAGAAGGGTTAATTTCAACACCTTCATGTTCTTCTAAGATTTTAGAAATTTCTGTTGGTTTTACCGATCCATACAATTCTTTATTTTCAGTGCTTAGTTTTTTTATCTGGTATTCTTTATTTTTAATTTTTTCTTGAATTAATTTTGCTTCTTTTTTTTTGTCTTGATCTTTTTTGTTTAACTCTTGTTTAATTTTTTCAACCTCTTTAATATTTTCTTTAGAAGCAAAAAGTGCTTTTTTTTTAGAGATTAAAAAATTTCTAGCAAAACCTCTTTTTACGTCAATTATTTCTCCAATTGATCCAACTTTTCTTACGTTTTCTAACAAAATTATTTTCATTTATATTAATGCCAGATTTCTAGCTCTCTTGATTGACAAAGATAGTTCTCTTTGTTTTTTTTGACTAACAGAAGTGATTCTTGAAGGTAAAATTTTTCCATTTTCTGAAACATATCTTTTTAATAGTTTTATATTTTTATAATCTATTATAGGCGCTCCTTTTCCAGACAAAGGACATTTTCTCTTAAATTTATACTTATTATTTTGAAAAATGCTAAGTTTAGAAAAATTACTTTGCGATGATTTTTTTTTTGTGTTTCTTTTTTTCATAATTATTTTATTTATCTTTTATAAATATCTTTTTCTTCATTATTTTTTTTAAAATAGTCTGTGTCTAAATCAAATTTTTTTACTCTAACAGTTAAATATCTTAATAAATTTTTGTCTATTTTTTCATTTTTCTCTAATTCTGATATTGTTCCGCCGCTGGCTTTAATTTTAAAATGTATGTAATTACCTTTTTTGTTTTTTTTAATTATATATGATAAATTCATTAAACCCCAATTCTCGAGTTTGACCACATCTCCTTCGTTTTTTTTCACAATTTTTGAATATTTTTCTTCTAATTGCTTTAATTGAGATGGGCTTGTATCTTGTCTAGCAACAATTGTATGCTCGTATAAGTTCATAATAATTCTTTTAAAAAAAAGAGGATATACTATTATAAATTTTTAATTACAATATAAAAAATAGTATATTTACAGTTATTTTCTATGTTTTCGGTTTTATTTCCTGGCCAAGGTTCGCAATCAGTAGGAATGGTAAAAAATTTATACGATAATTTTAGCTATGTAAAAAACTTATTCGATCAGGCAGATGAAGCTCTTCAAATTTCATTGGGAAAGATGATACTAAATGGTCCAAAAGAAATTTTAGACGATACTGAAAATACTCAACCCGCAATATTTTTAGCAAGTTACTCAATTTTTAATGTTATAAAAAAAGAAACATCTTTTGATATCAATGCAGCCAATTTTTTTGCAGGCCATTCTTTAGGAGAATATTCTGCTCTAGCATGCGCGGAATCGATCACATTTGAACAGACTATTAAACTTTTAAAAGTAAGAGGAAAGGCAATGAGAACAGCCGTTCCCATAGGCGAAGGAGGAATGATTGCTATATTAGGTGTTGATACTGAAAAAATAAGCGAAATTTTAAATTTAAATAAAGATAATTTTAAATGTTTTATAGCAAATGATAATTCAATAGGTCAAATAGTTGTTAGTGGAAAAGTAACTGATTTAGATTTATTTTCTAATGAATTAAAAAATCTCAATATAAAAAATATTAAACTGCCTGTTACAGCACCTTTTCATTGTGAACTTATGAGTTATGCCACGGAAGTGATGAATGATGAAATAAGCAAAAATGACTTTAAAACTCCAAAAAATCAAATTATATCTAATGTTACAGCAAAACCAACAAAAGATCCTAATGAGATTAAAAATTTATTAATTCAACAAATTGAAAAGCCAGTACGTTGGAGAGAAACAGTAATAAATATGATAAATTCAAATATTCAAAAATTCATTGAAATTGGACCTGGAAAAGTTTTGTCAGGATTAGTTAAAAGAATAGATAGAAATGTAAAACTAATTCAAGTAAATGATATAGAGGATTTAAAAAATTTAAATTAATTATGATAGATTTAAAAGACTTAAATGTCATCTTAACTGGAGCCACAGGTGGTATTGGAAATTCTATATTAGAAAAATTAGTTGCAGGAGGTGCAAATGTTATAGCTAGTGGAACTAATGAAAATAAATTAAATTTAATAAAAGAAAAATATCAAAAAGTTAATATTCAAAAGTTTGATATATCTAATCATGAGCAAATAGAAAATTATATTGATAAATGTAATGAAATTCTAGACAACAGAATAGATGTACTGATTAATAATGCTGGCATTACAAGAGACAATCTAACAATTAGAATGAAAGATGAGGAGTGGAAAAAAGTTATCGATGTAAATTTAACTTCAACTTTTTTGTTAAGTAAAAACACTATAAAAAAAATGTTAAAAAATAAAAAAGGCAAAATAATTAATATTACTTCAGTTGTTGGACATTCTGGCAATATTGGTCAAGCTAATTATGCAGCGTCAAAATCAGGAATAGTGGGGATGTCAAAAAGTTTAGCTTTAGAATATGGAAAAAAAAATATTAAAGTTAATTGTGTTTCACCGGGATTTATAACTTCAAATATGACAGATAAAATCAGCGATGAGTTTAAAGAAATATTAAAGTCTCGAATTTCACTAAATAAATTTGGAGAACCACAAGATGTGGCAAATACAATTGTGTTTTTGTGCTCAGATCTTTCCAATTATATCACAGGAGAAACAATTCATGTTAATGGTGGAATGTATTTTAGTTGACAAAATTATTAAAATATCTATTAACGAATTAACTTAAAAAGGAACAAAATGTCAGATGATATTTCAAGTAAAGTAAAAAAAATTGTTGCAGATCATTTAGGAATAGATGAGTCAAAGGTTACAGAAGAATCAAGTTTTATAGATGATCTTGGAGCAGATAGCCTAGACACAGTTGAACTAGTAATGGCTTTTGAAGAAGAATTCGGTTCAGAAATTTCTGATAGTGATGCAGAAAAAATATTAACCGTAGGTGATGCTATAAAATTTATTGAAAACAAAGCTAACTAATTTTTTTTAAAATGCCTGAACTAAATGAAGGGATGATTGTTATATTATCTTCTCCTTCGGGCGCAGGAAAGACAACTTTAGCAAGAAAAATTTCTCAAGAAAATAATTATTATATTTCAATTTCTCACACAACCAGAAAGCCCAGAGCCAATGAAGTAAATGGCAAAGATTATTTTTTTGTAAGAACCGAAGAGTTTGAAAAATTGATCAAAAATAAAAAATTTTTAGAATACGCAAAAGTATTTAATAATTATTATGGATCATTAAAAGAAACAATCATAAATCAATTAAACGAAGGACAAAATGTAATATTTGATATTGATTGGCAAGGCACAGAGCAAATTAAAGAAAAAAATTTGAAATATAAAATTGTAACAATTTTTATACTTCCGCCATCCAAAAAAGAACTCTTTCAAAGATTGTTAAACAGAGATCAAAAAGATAAAAAAATAGCAAATGAAAGAATGAAGCAGTTTAATGATGATGTTAAACATTGGAAAAATTATGACTTTGTAGTTATTAATGACAATCTTGAAAATTGCTATAATAAAATAAAAAAATACATTTCTTCAAAAATAGATAATTCTAAATTTTTTAACTATGATAAAAACTTGATTGAAAAACACATTCAAAATTTATTGAATTGACTTCTCGTAAAGAGAGCAAATTTTGTAATATTGAAGTTTTGAAAGATTTTGAGGTCTTAAATTTAAATCTATAGAAAGATTTTTTGAAACTTGTTCAAAGTTATTAAATAATATTTTCATTGGTTTTTTTACCATTTTTCTTCTTTGATTAAAAAAAACATTAGTTACATGTTCTAGATTTTTACATTTTTTTATTTTAAAAAAATTTTTTTTTGGTTCGAAAGTAAGAATTGAACTTTTAACTTTTGGTATTGGTTTAAAACAGCTAGGATCTATATCCATTATTTTTTTTATTTTTAATTTCCAATTGGAAATAATAGATAATCTTCCATAATTTTTGGAATTATCTTCAGCTATTATTCTATCAGCAACTTCCTTTTGAAACATTAATATAAATTTTTTGCTAAATTTTTCTAATTTTTTAATTTTTATCCATTTTATCAAAATCTGTGTCGAGATATTGTAAGGTAAATTTCCAAAAATTATTATTTTTTCATCAAAATTTTCTTTATATGAATATTTCAACATATCTTCATTAATTATATTTATTTTTTTTGCAAATTTTTTTTTTAAAATTTCTATAAGTTTTTTATCTTTTTCTATTACTGTAAGTTTTTTGGGTTTTTTTTCTAAAATTTTTTTTGTTAGGTTCCCCGTCCCTGGACCAACTTCCAAAACTGCATCTTCACTGTTTATGCATCCTAAATCAGTTATTATTTTTATTACATTTTCATCTATAAGAAAATTTTGACCTAAGCTTTTTTTTGGAGAAAAACTCATGAAATTTTATTAAAAAATTCCATAGCATAAAAAAGTGAAGCTGGATCTGATTTATTTTTTCCAATCATTTCATAATTTGGACCATGGTCAGGTGAAACTCTTACAAAAGGCAATCCAATCGTTAAATTAATTGCATCAAAGTTAAATAATGTTTTTATTGGTGTAAGTACTTGATCATGATACATGCCAACAGCCACATCATATTTTTCAATATTTTTTTTTATAAAAAATGTATCAGCTGAGAATGGGCCTGTAATATTTATTTTTTTGTTTTTCAAATATTTTATTGATGGTATTATTATATTCTTTTCTTCACTTATATTATCTGTAGTTTCACAGTGAGGATTAAGTCCCAGAACAGCAATTTTTGGCTTTTTTTTTAGTTTATTTTTATAAAAAAAAACAATTTGATTAATATTATTAATTATTTTTTTTTTAGTAATATTTTTTGCTACATACTTGAGTGGCATATGGGTAGTAATTGTAGAAACAGATAGTTCTTTATTATAAATTAACATAATTTGATTTTTTGAACTATTTTTATTGGCTATATACTCAGTAACACCAAAAAACTTTTTTTTTAAAAAATGTTTTTTCGATATCGGTCCATTAATAAACCCAATAGATTTGTTTTTTTTTAAAATTTTAAAACTTAAATCAAAACAATTTTTTATATATTCATTTGATTTATATGATATTTTATCAAAAGTTTTTTTAAAATTATAATCAATATTAATAATATTTATTTTATTTTTCTTTGAATATTTAATGTTTAAAATTTCATTTAATTTTAAATTATATTTTAAACTTTTCATTTGTTTTAGAAGTAAACTTTTGCATCCAATAAGAATTATTTTTTTATTAATTTTTCTAAATTTTTTTGAATTGAAAAATTTAAATAAAATTTCCGAAAATGTACTGTTAGGTTCGCCAAGTGCAATTATAATTGTTTTAATAGTCATTAATTACTGTATTTTGCTTTAATCTTTTGTAAAATATAATTGAAAAATTATTTAGCTGCCTATTTTTTTCAATTTCAATAAATCTTTTTAATTCTTTTTCAATATCAATTTTTTGACCAAATTCTTTTTTTTCATTTATTTTAATTAAAAGAATACCATTTGGTATTTTTATTGGATTAGATATTTGATTTATTTTTAATTTAGAAATTTCATTTCTAATTTTTTCCGTGATTTGAACTTCATTAATCCAACCAATTAATCCTCCATTTTTTGATGTATTGGATAAACTAAACATAGTGGCTGTATTTTCAAAGCCAACTTTCTTAATGCTGTCTTTTATTTTTTTTAATGTGTCTAAAATATTTTCATTTTGTTTTTCCTGAAATACTATTTCAGATAAATTATATTCATATTTCTTTTTTGAATTTTTTAATTGATTAGTAATGTTTTCGCGAATTTCTTCTTCATTTATTTCAATATTATTAGAATATTTTTTATAAACCAATTGATTCCATAATGCCTCAAGCTTTAACTTATGTCTTATATCTTTATAATTTAAATTGTTGTAGTTTAAGAAATTAATAAATTCGTTTTTGTCATTAATATTCTTCTGTTTTAATAGATTTTCTTCAATTTTATCTACAAATTTATATTTTTTATCAATATCAAAAATTTTTTTTAATTCTTTTTTTTTTATTATTTCTCTAATTAATGAATCTTTTGCAATTTTATCGAAATCTTTTTTTTTTAATTCTTTTAGTTTTGGGTTTAGAAATGTTAAGTACTTTTTCTCATTTTCTACATCAATATTTGTTATTATTTCATCATCGATTTCTACTTGTATTTTAATTTCGATCCCAAGTGATATGCTTGTATTTGATATAAGAAAAATTAAAGCTATAAGCAGTTTATTTAATTTCATTTTAAATTTTGTATGCTTTGTGCTCCACCTCTAACCTCTGCAAATGGAATGAATCTAATTAGAAATAATAAATTTTCATCAGGTATCAAGCTTCCATCCCTAAAAAATTTTTTCTCATATTCGAATGATGCTAAAAGACAATCGGTCTCGTATTCATAAGTAAATTTATAAAATTGCGTAAAATCATCTTTTAAATCCTTAGTTGTATTAAATTGCAAACTGTGTTCTTTTGTAAAATTATATTTTGTTTCATTGCTTATAACTTCACTATTTCCTATTTCATTATTTTCAGAAATATAATCAAAAGTAGTTAGAAAATTATTTACACCGAATTTTGTGGCAACAGAGTCATAATTTGAAAAATCTAAATCTCTATCGTAAGAAAAATTATAATTTAATTCAAAATTTTCATTTATTTTATAAAATATGCTTCCAACGATATCCGATCGTGTTTGGTCAAGTTTAGATTTTGAGGGTAAGCTTTTATTTTTTTTGTCTTTAATAACATTTCCAATATTAAATCCTAATGTTTTTTCATTTAATAAATTTTGTTTTTCAAATTCCAAACCAATTGTTAAAGACTTGCCTTTTTCAACCATATCAGATCTTCCAATTCTATTTGATGAAAATATTGTGTCGTAATCCAAGCGAAAGTCATCGGAAGAAATATTTTTTCCATTAGTTGGACTAAATCTTGCTTGCACTATAGGTTTTAAATAATTTGTAGAATTATTTAATTCTTTTTTTAATGGCATTTCTGATTTAATTAATATTGAAGAAAATAATTCATGATCATTTTTGCTTTCATAAATAGAAGAATTTTGCGCATATGTATTAAAATTTTTTAAGAATAAACTGTAGTCACTGACTAAACCCGATTCAGTTACAAAATCAAAAGAGTTAAAATTGAAATCATTATTTATTTGTGCTTCATATATATTAGTATCATAATTTTTTTGAAAGCCTGAAGATAAGAAATCAAAACCACCATTATATTTATTATCTATTTGAATCTTTTTTGAAAAATTAAATTCTGGAAATATATATTGATATCTATCGCTATCCTTTTCTTTTGACAAGTTTTCATAAATCTTAAATGAACTATCAAAATTAGTATTTTCATCAATTTCATTATCGACTTTAAAAGAAGTTGTTAAAGTACTGTCATCATTAATTAAAGCAGTGCTATCTTTAAGATCATGTATTTTAAGATAATTGTCATTTGTTACATTTTGAATATTTAGCTCATATTTTAATTTATCATCAAATTTACCATCAATTTTTGCAAATAAATGTGAATTTGTATTATCCTCATCTCTATTAAAACTAAAGTCACTAATTAAATTAGAATTTTCAAAAGCTTCTCTATACTCTGATTGAAAAATAAAGTCATTGTCTGAGTATATTCGAGGTTTAAAAGTTAAGTCATTAGAATTTGACAATGCATAGAAGTAAGGTGTGTTTATTGATTGTCCTAAATTATTAGAACTTTTAAAAAAAGGCGTCAAAAAACCAGATTTTCTTTTTACAGATGGGTCAGGGTGACTGAAATAAGGCAAATAAAATACTTTTTTATTGAAAACTTTTAACCAAGAATTTTTATATTCAAATAATTTTTCTTTTTTATCGTGGGTAAATTCTTCACTTTGCAATTCCCATCCTCTACATTTTTTATTTTCTATATTACAAGTGCTAAAAACGGTTTTGTATACTTTTGTTTCATCGTTGTTTGATGTTGTGCTGGCACCTTTTAAAATAGGATCATTTTTTTTATTACCAAAAAATGAGTCGATAAAATCTATTTTTATTTCTTTCCCAGCAATTTCATTTGATTTTAAATTTACTCTAACATTTTCAAACGTATAATAATTGTTGCTATTATCTATTATATTAGTTTTTTTTGATGAGATAATTTCATCGAATGTGTTAAATAAAAATCCTGTTTCAAAATTAAATATATTTTTAAAATTATCATTGACGGTTGAATCTTGATTGCTAGAAATTTTCATAGAATTTCTATCATATAAAACATTTGTCGTATCTACCTCATATGTATCTTCTACTTTTATGTAAGTTTTTCCGTTAGAATAGATCGTATTATTAATTTGATTAAAAATTAATTCATTACTTTCAATGTAAATATTTTTTTTTTTATCAAAATATTTTACGTTATCAAAAATAGATAGTTCTGAAATTAATTTATTATATATGAATTTATCTCCTTCAACTTCAATATTTTTTGAAGGTATTTTTGCCAAGCCTTTTGTGGCAAAAATCATATTTCCTTTTTCTTTTATTTCTAAATTACTAGAATCAAAAAAAATTTGATCAGCTAACAAATTAAAGTTAAAGCCTAAAGTGCAAAATAATATATATAAAATTAATTTAATTTTCATTTAGTTTTGTCAATCCCAATGCACATATAAGAAAAATTAGTAACTGTGGCAACCATATAGCAATTTCAACAGGAAATGTTTCATTTTTTCCAAATAATATTGCAAAATAATTAATATAATAAAAAATTACTGATACTATAACTCCAATTACAACTAAGAAAAATTTTGATTTAATGTAATTAAGCTTAAACATTAATAATGAACCAATGATTGTCGTTAAAGTTAAGTATATTGGCAAACTATAAAGTTTGTTTAAATGTAATTTAATTTCTGTAGCTGAATAACCAATTGTTTTATAGTTTTCTTCTAATTTAAGAAGTTGAAAAATGTTAAGAGAATTTAAATTTGAGTATAAATTAGATATAATTCTACTATTAAACGATGAAAGATAATTATAATTTTTGTAATTTTTTGTAATTTTGTCTTCTGAAAATATTTTGACATCTTTTAAAATCCATTCTTTTTTTTCGATATTTGCTCTACTAGATATTATTGTATTTATAAGTTTATAATTATTATTAAGTTCTGTGATTTTTATGTTTTCTAAGCTGTTTGTATTATAGGTTTTAGCATTTATTATGAATATTTTATCTCCATTTTTTTCTTTTATCCATAAACCATCTTCATTAACAACTGCTAGATGATCGCTTGTGTTTGAAAATTGATATTTAAAGTTAAGATATAAACTTTTAAAATTTGCTGAAAAAGAGTAAAAAATAACAATTAACAATACACCGATAGCTAAAGTGAAAATTGAAATAATTAAAGTAATTTTAAAATTATTTATACCGTGACTTCTTAATAATTCTATTTCATCTCTTTCATAAAGATTAATAAAAAAAAACATAACTCCTAACAAAAAAATAAATGGCAGAATTTCGAAAAGTATTGATGGTATATTTAATATTGTTAAAAGTATTGGATAATAAAATTCAGTTTTTTTGTCCTCCAAATATTTTATTTCTTCAAAAATGTTTAAAAAAAAACTTAAAAATAAAAATACAACAGATACAATTAAAATGTTTTTAAAAAATAAAATTGATAAATAATTTTCGTATTTTTTTAATATCATAATAAGCTTAATTTAAAATTTGTTTTTATATTTAAGATTAAATAATAAATAAATACTAATAGTATTGGCAAAAATAAAATAGCATATAAAATATAGTTAGAGCTCAAGATAAATTTTATGCTCATTTGTGATAAGATTATAATAAAAACACCTATTAAAAATATATTTAATTTATGAAATTTAATAAAATATTTTGACTTAGGTTCAATTATCAAACTTGCCCCCACTAAAGCGATTATTAAAGTATAAAGTGGTAAAATCAATCTTTTATATAATTCTTCACTAATTGATTTAACTGTTCTAGTGTTACAGATATCAATTTTAAATTTCTTATAGTAATAATAGTTTTTAAGACATCCAAATAAAATAAAAGAATTAATTTCTTGTATTTTTGGATGAGTTATAGTTTTTGTTGAAAAAATTGATAAATCGTAGTCCGTCTCAGAAAAATTAATTTTATAAATTTTTTCTCTGTTAATATTTGTAATACCTCCATTAAAAAGTTTTAAAATATAACTATTATCTTCTCTTATAATTTTTCCACTTTCAGCAACAATAATTTTTGATTTATTATTTTCTAATTTTTCGTTTATATAAATTTTCTTTAACTCACCTGTTTTTTTATAATCTTCAACAAAAATAGTTAGATTTTTCACAACATTTATAAATTTTTTTTCTGAAATTAATTTAGGTAAAAAATCAATATTGGATTCTTTGATATATACTCTAGCAAGGTCCTGAGATTTTGGAACTATAAATAAATTAAGAGCCAATTGTATAAATAAAAAAAATAATGAAAATTTTAGAATGAAGTTTATGAAATAAATTTTCTTTATTCCATTGTTCCAAAAAACTAGCAATTCGTTAGAGTTGTTGTATTTATTAATAATATAAAAAATAGAAATAAAAAATATAAATATTATTGTTTTGCTGAAAATTTTAGGCAAATTTAGTGAGACGTAGTAAAAATATACATTTAAGCTATGACCATCGTCTGAAACCAAATCCAACAGATTTACTGCTTGTATTATCCAAAGAATAAAAGTTATACTAACCGAAGCAACTAAAAAGAAATTCAATATATCTGCTGAAAATTTGCGAAAAATTAATTTATTCATTGAAATTACTATTTTAA
>CEUS01169626.1_pt1 | contig 12510 bp, 12 predicted proteins | sample 427031 | NCBI WGS metagenome assembly CEUS01 (sample SAMEA2622837, study PRJEB7988) | marine metagenome | biome: marine biome (ENVO:00000447); feature: marine epipelagic mixed layer (ENVO:xxxxxxxxx); material: "saline water (ENVO:00002010), including plankton (ENVO:xxxxxxxx)" | depth 140 m | reverse complement strand
CTATCAATCAATTTTTATAGCAACATTTTAGATGGGCTTGCTAGTTTACTTGGTTTTGCTCTATTAGCTGCGGCATCAGCAGCTCTTAATCAAATATTTGATAGAGAAACAGATAAAAATATGAACAGAACAAAAACTAGACCACTTGCGAGTGGCGAGATTTCTTTATTCAGCGCATTAACTTTTACAGCAATTTTATTATTCGTAGGCTCAAGCCTTCTGCTCTACTTTTCTAATTTACTGACTTTATTAATAACTACATTTGGATTTATTTTTTATAGCCTTATCTACACCATATATTTAAAGTGGTCGACACCTCAGAATATTGTTATTGGGGGTTTATCTGGAGCTTTACCTCCTCTTATTGGCTGGACGGCAGTGAATAATGATATTTCACTCCTTCCTTTAACGCTTGTACTTGTTATTTTTTTATGGACTCCACCGCATTTTTGGCCTCTGGCAATAGATAGGTTAGACGAGTACAAGAAAGAGGGTGTACCAATGATGCCTATTGCAAAAGGAGTCTCTAGAACAAAAAAAGAAATGGTTGTTTATGCTATTTTGCTTCTGGCGGCTTCTTTGGCACCATTCTTTTATGGTTTAACCGGATACTTCTACTTAATCTCAACAACTACTTTAAATCTGTACTTCATTTACCTATGTATTGCATACTTAAACGACAGGGAGAATGAACTTTCAATGAAAATCTTTAACTTCTCAGTGAAATATATGTTTCTTTTCTTCTTAGCAACTTACATTGATTTTTTAATTTCGTTATATGTCTAAAAATGCACTCACTTTTCTTCTTTTTGGCATAGTCATATTTTTGTCAGTCTATTCGGTATGGAGAATTAGCCAACCAAGAGTTTTATCTGTAGACGAAATGAAAGTTAATGGCTTTTATAAGTATGGTAATAATGAAGAGCTAAGAGATTTTAGGCTTGTTGACCATGATGGAGCTGAATTTACTAAAGAGGATTTTCAAAACAAGAAGCTAAATTTCTTATATTTTGGTTACACAAGCTGCCCTACTGAGTGTCCAGTTATGATGTCTGTTATGAGACAGTTATATGAAAAGATTGAAACCGAGGAGGTTGCATATTATTTGGTTAGTTTTGATCCAGAGATTGATACTTTGGATAGACTCAAAGCCTATGTTACAGGATTTAATCCAGAATTTATGGGGTTAACAGGCGAGATGCCAGAAGTCGTTAAGTTGGGTTATCAATTAGGAGTAGAGAAACTTGCTCCGATGGAAAATCACATGAATCAAAGAATAATTGACCACACAAATCATCTTATTGTTGTAAATTCAGATGCTGAAGTTCTAGGAATTTTTAAAGGTCAATTTGAAAGCAGCGCCATGGCATTGGTTGTTAAGTCTCTATTAACTGTTAACTAGAACAACTTTTCCCATCACCTTTCTATTGCCGATCATTTGAATAGCATCAACAGCTTTTTCCATTGGGAATGTTTCTGAAATTAGAGGTTTAATTTTACCTTCAGCTAACATTTTATTTATGTCAGCAATATTTTGTTGATTGGTTTCTGCTTCAAGACCAGTAAAACTTCCCCAGAACACACCAACAAGAGATGCCCCTTTCAAAAGAGTTAAGTTAATAGGTAATTTAGGTATCTGCCCAGCAGCAAAACCAACTACAAGGTATCTACCTTTCCAACCGATAGATCTAAATGCAGGCTCTGTATAACAGTCACCAATAGGGTCATAAATAATACTGTATCCACCATGCGTGCTCTTAGATTTAAGTTCAGCAGCAAAAGCTTTTGATTCATCTTTATCTTTTGGCCCATCACCATAGATAACAACATCATCAACTCCATAGTCACGGCAAATTTTTGCTTTCTCTTCGGTCGAGACTCCAGCTACAACTCTAGCACCTTTAGCCTTAGCTATATCAACAGCCGCTAAACCAACCCCTCCTGATGCGCCAAGCACTAAAACCTCATCATGTTCTGTAAGTTGTCCTCTTTGCATTAACGCATGATAACTTGTGCCGTAAGCCATTTGATATGAAGCTGCCATTTCAAATGTAATGTCATCAGAAATTGGAAATACTCCAAATTCATGCGTACATGCCTCTTCAGCAAAAGCGCCATAGGGAAGCATAAAAGAAACTCGATCTCCCTCTTTAACACTAGTAACATTCTTCCCAACCTTTTTAATAACACCTGCACCTTCATTACCTGGAGCAAAAGGAACTTCAGGTTTGAATTGGTAGAGCCCTTGCACAATTAAGTAGTCTGGAAAATTTAATGCTGCAGCCTTTATGGTTACAATGACTTCGTTATCTCCTGGTTCAGGTGAATCAATATCTTCCCAAACAAGGTTTTCTACCGGCCCATACTCTTTGCAATGTAAAATTTTCATTTAATTTCCTCTCTAAATTCTTTAATGAAGGTTTGAAAGTCTATATTATCTCGATTCTTTGCCTTAAGGTATTCCTTCTCAGACAATTCACTTTCTTTTTTAAAGATATCTAATACAGAATCAGGGACCTTATCTTTTATTTTCTTTGATTTACCTAAAACATAACTAAGTATCTCATCAGAAGCCAAATCATTAAGCAGTCTGGTTGATAGAGGGCTCTCATTCCTAGAGAAATATTCAATGAACATATTATCTAGCTGAGATTCAAGCTCTAGTTTTTTAGCAAAGCTTTTTAAGTCTTCTAATAGTGCATTTGTTAATTCTTTGATATTTGTTTCCCCTTTTTCTGCATCAAAACTATTTAATAAGGTGCAGTCTTGTCCAACTTCTGAAGCGCGACGTGTATTCTCTTTAATTAGCATAGCTTCAGCTTTATCTATCTTAGGAGAGTCTGAAAGGGAGCAGAACAAAGATAGTAATTCTAAAAATTCTACATCTTCAATTGAGATTCCAATCTCAGAATAAGGGTTTAAGTCAATCGATCTAATTTCTAAGTACTCAATACCCGTTTTTTTAAGTTGGTTATATTGTCTTTCGGTCTTAGAGAACTCTCCTTTAGGTCTAATATGATTGTAGAGCTCACTTTCCATCTGAATAGTGCCATTATTCACTTGTTGTTTTAGGTCTAACGAGATATTACTAAATTTCTCATTTGGTGTATTAATATAGTTTTTAATAGTATCAAGATATTCTTTCAGAGAATTGAAGGTAATGAAGTTTTCATCTTGTTCTTCCGAGTAATACCCCAATCTGCTAACTCTTAAGGAAGTAGATTTAGGCAAATAACAGTCTTCAGGATTTAGCTTATCAATATTAAGATTTCTATCTTTAACGAAAGATTTGTGTGTAACGGGAGAGCAACCTATCAATCTAAGAACAAGAGGAAAAATTCTTAAGAAATTTCTGCAAGCGCCCAAATATATATCAGTCTTAGACTCTGATAGAGAATTAATTACTGACTCAGAGAAAGAAATATTAAAATGTATCCCTGCTGTGCTTTGCATTTTGTCGCCATATCTATTTCTTAACCCCAATCTATATAAATGGGCTAATTTTGTTGAGTTTACATCTCTATGTGGAGGCAATTTAATGTACTTTCTTTTAAACCTAGGAGGCATTGAATAATTCCATAGTAAATCTTCGCCTAGATTAGACTCAACGTAGCCATGGAGATGTTTTAAGAATCCAAATAATTCCTGATTGTCTTCAAAAGTAGGGGTAACAATTTCAAGATGAGGTTCTGAATAATCAAGAGTCACAAAGCTATTGAAATTGTGTACGCCAAAAGCATCAGGAAAAGGATTGTTTGAAATCTTTCCCTCAGGATCTGATCTTAAATTCTCTTTTTCTAGACCTTTAATAGTTTTTCTGTCAGAAGCTAAAAAACTAGAAATTTTTTTTTGGCTGATTTCAACCTTAGTCATAGGTTACCTTGGGCCTGCATTAATTATTTGCTGAGCAACATCAAACTTTCTAAAATTCTCTTTGAATCTGATACATAATTTGTCACATTCCTCATCATAGTTTTCTACAGATTCCCAACAGTTTCTTGGATTTAGTAATTCTTGATTAACTCCTTTAATATCTTTTGGAACATTAAGGTTTAATTTCTCAAGATGCTCAACATCATCTGTATCGATCTTGTTGTCTTGAATGGCATTAATAATTGCTCTTGTTACAGGGATAGGGAATCTTTCGCCCACACCATAACTACCACCAGTCCAGCCAGTATTAACTAAAAAAACTTTTGTATTGTTTTTTTGCACTCTTTTAATTAGTAGATCTGCATACACTCCAGCTGGTCTTGGAAAGAATGGCGCTCCAAAGCATGTTGAAAAAGCAAAATCCATTGATTTTGTGCTGCCCATTTCAGTAGAACCAACCTTTGCTGTATAACCACTTAAAAAATGATAAGCCGCACTATTCTCATCTAATATACTTACTGGAGGCAGGACTCCAGACAGATCACAAGTAAGAAAAACTATATTGTCGGGTTCACCACCTTGATTTTCGGGAACTGACCCCTCGATAAAATCTCTTGGATAGCAAACTCTTGTGTTCTCTGTGTGTTTATCATCGTCATAATTTGGCACCCCATTTTCATCAATTACTACATTCTCTAAAATGCTTCCAAATTTTATAGCATCCCAAATTAATGGCTCATTTTCTTTAGAAAGCTTGATGCATTTGGCATAACAGCCGCCCTCTAAATTAAATACAGATCCATCACTCCAGCCATGTTCATCGTCTCCAATTAGAGCGCATTTAGGATCAGCTGATAATGTTGTTTTGCCAGTTCCAGACAATCCAAAAAATAGTGTAGTTCTTTTATCTTTAGTTTGATTAGCTGAACAATGCATAGGAAGAACATCTTTTTCTGGTAATAAGAAATTTTGGACAGCAAACATTGATTTTTTCATTTCACCTGCATACTTCATACCGGCAATTAATACTTTTCTTCTCAAGAAATTGATAATTACACAAGATTCAGAATTAGTATGATCAACTTCTGGATCACAAACATAATCAGCAGCTGTCATAATTTTCCAAGTTTCTTTTTCCTCTTCATTGAATACTTCAGGAACTATAAAAATAAGTTTTGAGAACAGGGAGTGCCATGCTTTCTCAGATTTAACTAGTACTGGAATATAGTGATCTTTATTAGAGCCTACATGGACTTCAGACATGTAGCAGTCCTTATTATCTAAATAATCGGAAACTTTGTTCCATAGATTATCAAAATGATCAGCTTCAAAAGGTATGTTTACTTCACCCCAATCAATTTTGTCAACTGTACTATTTTCTTGGACTATAAAGCGATCGCTTGGACTTCTTCCAGTTCTACTTCCGGTTAATGCTAAGAGTGCTCCTGTATTGGTAAGTTCGCCCTCACCATTAGCGATTGCTCTCTCAATTAATTTTGAATTAGTTAAATTAAGTTCTCGTGACATTAGTTATATCTATGGCCCTTTAAAATAATTAGAAGGTATCTTACCAGCATTAAACTTATCATTGAAGCAAAAAATACCATTGACCATTCAGCAATATTTAGACCTAAAAGCGACCAAGATTCTTCAGCGCATTTACTGCTTCCTTGAAAAACTTTTGACATAGCATCAAAGAATGGATACATATCAAATAACAGATAAAAAGGTGTATCACAATAACCAGCAGCTAATTGATCTTTAGGGATATTTTGAAGATAAATCTGTCTTCCGCTTGCTGAGATGCCAAATGCTAATACAAAGATTCCTAAACCATCGAAAAGAAATTTAAATTTTGGGACTAACATCTTAAAAAGGAATATCAAAAAAACTGCTTGAGCAGAGTATTTTTGCAATATACATAGATTGCATGGCTCAAGACCTACAATATTCTCAAGATAATATTGACCTCCAACAACAATTGCGGCACAAAAAGTTATAAAGAAATCTAAATAGTTTTCAAAAAATGCTTTCACTATTAAGTATTATATATATAAGTCCTATGATATTTAGACCAGACGTAATTTTAATTGATGGATCATCATATATATATAGAGCATTTCATGCTCTTCCGCCCTTGAGCACATCAAAAGGAAAACCAACAGGAGCAACACGAGGTGTGGCATCTATGTTGCGTAAACTTATCTCGACATATCCAGGTGTGCCAATGGTTATGGTTTTTGATGCAAAAGGGCCCACTTTTAGAAGCGACTATTATCAGGCATACAAAGCAAATAGACCATCTATGCCAAATGAGTTAAGAGTGCAGATTGATGATATTAAAAAACTTTCAAAACTATTTAATTTTTCAGTGCAAGAAGTTGCAGGGGTTGAGGCTGATGATGTTATAGCAACACTTGCAGCAAGACTAGGTAAAAAACTAAAAGTATTGATATCTTCTCCAGATAAAGATCTTACGCAGCTGGTAAAAAAGAATGTTATACAACATAACTCAGTATCTAATGAATTCTTTGATGAAAAATATGTAGAAGAAAAGTTCGGGGTGCTTCCAAATAAAATTGCTGAACTATTGGCATTGGTTGGAGATAAATCTGACAACATCCCTGGAATCACTAAAGTTGGCAACAAGACAGCTTCTAAATGGCTCAATCAATATGGTGATATTGATAATTTGCTTGCTAAATCAGATGAAGTGACGGGAGTTGTTGGTGAGAATCTAAGAAATGAGAAAGATATCTTACAGAGAAACCTTTTTTTAGTCTCGCTTAAAAAAGATCTGGAATTAAACTTAGAAATAGATTCTCTAAATATACCTGAAGCTGCAAATGATGAGTTAAAAGATTTCTATAAAGATCTGGAATTTAATTCATTTATAGAAGATAAAGCTGAGGAAAAGATATCCAAGAACTATATTTCCATTAAAAATATAAAACAGTTAGAAGAAATTGAGAAAGAGCTAGATAACTGTAAATATTTTTCTTTTGATACAGAAACAACATCTTTAATAGCTCATGAAGCCGAATTAGTTGGTTTTTCTTTTGCCCTAAAATCAAATACAGGTGCTTATGTGCCAATTAGACATAATGAACAAACAGACTTAGATGCTGATGAAACAACAAAATGGTTAAAAGCAATTCTAGAAAGAAACCAAGAAAAAATTGTGGGGCAAAATTTAAAATATGATTTAGCTGTACTTAAGAAATACGATATTGAGATTAGCAAGTTTTGTGCTGACACGATGTTAATGTCTTACGCCATTAATAGCACTGCTACAAGACATAACCTTGATGCTTTAGCTGAGCATTATTTAAATGTTCAAACTATAAAGTATGCCGATGTAATGGGTAAGGGAGCTAATAAATATAAAAGTTTTAGTGAAGTCCCCATAAAAGAGGCCACAAGCTATGCCGCCGAAGATGCTGATATAACTTTTCAGTTATATGAGAAATTTAAAGAGATAATAAATAAAGAAACTGAAAATTTACTAGAAGACATTGAGTATCCTTTAGTGCATGTTTTATTAGAAATGGAGAATAAAGGCGCATTAATTGATACAAACCATCTCAAAAAGCTTTCAAATGATTTTGGTTCAAAACTAATTGGTCTTACAAAAAAAATTCATGATACATCGGGCAGCGTTTTTAATATTGATTCTCCAAAACAGCTCAGTGAGGTTCTTTTTGAAAAAATGAAAATAGATTCTAAGGGTTTAAAAAAGACTTCTACTGGATACTATTCAACTTCAGAATCAGTTCTACAAAAATTATCAGCCGAAAATGAAGTTGTTAGAGATATTTTAGAGTATAGGACATTAGCCAAACTAAAGAATACTTATACTGATAAAATTTCTGATATATGTGATGCAAACTCAAGAGTTCATACATCTTATCACCAGGCAGTAACATCGACAGGCAGATTATCTTCATCTGACCCAAATTTACAAAATATTCCAATAAGAACTAATGAGGGGATAACAATAAGAGAAGCATTTATTGCTCCTAAAGGTAAAAAGCTTTTAGCTATGGATTATTCTCAAATTGAACTTCGACTTATGGCCCATTACTCTAAAGATCCAATAATGCTTGATTCATTTAGAAATGATGAAGATATTCACAAAAGAACAGCAGCAGAAATCTTCGGAGTTGAAATAGCTGATGTTGATGATCAGATGCGTAGAAGGGCAAAGACTATTAATTTTGGTCTTTTATATGGAATGAGCGCTTTTGGCTTATCTAACCAACTTGAAGTCTCAAGAGCTGAGGCTGATATTTTCTTAAATAATTATTTTGAAAGATATGCTGCTGTTAAAAGTTTTATGTCAAAGATAGTGGAAGAAGCAAAAAAAGATAAATTGGTAAAAACTTTATACAACAGAAAAATACATGTACCAAACATAGAAGCTGGAAACTATATGATGAGACAAGGATCAGAAAGAGCTGCTATCAACGGACCTTTACAGGGTAGTGCTGCAGATATCATTAAAATTGCAATGATTAAGATTCAAGATTTAATCAATAATGATAAGTCAGACATAAAAATGATCCTTCAGGTTCACGATGAATTAATCTTTGAAGTGCCTGCTGATTTTAGGGATGAAGATATAAAACCAATTATCTCAATTATGGAAGAAACCACTAAAATTAGCGTTCCACTAAAAGTTGAATATGGTTTTGGAGCTAATTGGAGAGAAGCACACTAATTTCTCTTCTTAAATTAACTATGCTGTCCTGATCTTTTGTTGAGAAAGAAATTACATCAGAAAATATTTTTTTATTATGGTCTTCAGAATCTTTTCTTTCAGTATCACTGACCTTATCAGATTTCGTTAAGACCACTTTAAAAGGCAATTTAAGATCTATTAACATTGAGACCATATCCAAATCTGACTCTTTCATGGGATGCCTTATATCAGTAAATATTAGAACCCCTATAAGGTTATCTCTGTATTGAAAATACTTAGGAATTTCTCTCGACCACTCTCTTTTTTGTGCTTTTGAAACTTTTGAGAATCCATATCCTGGGAAATCAACAATATAACCATGATTACATTTAAAAAAGTTAAATAATTTAGTCTTTCCTGGGGTCTTGCTTACTTTTGCAAGCTTCTTTTTGTTTGATAAAGCATTTATAGCTGATGATTTGCCGGCATTAGAAGCACCTACAAATGCAATTTCTTTGTCTTGATGGTCTAAGCACTGCTCATATAAAGCTGCACTTGTTATAAACTCAAGATTTAAATCCATATCCATTAATAAATTATAACTAACTTGTTATATAATCATGTTCGCATGAACAGCTTCTTTCTAAAACACATTTCAAAAACTTTATTTTTGCTATTTTCTTTAGCTGTAGTTGCTCAACCTCAATTAAATAAAGATTATGTACTAATTCCAGAAGGTCTTGTTAAAGATGAAGGCATAACAGAAATTTTTGGCTATTGGTGCCCTGCATGTTTCTCTTTTGAAAACACAGTCCAAGATATAAGAGATAGGCGCCCAGATATAGTAATTAATCAAGTTCCAGCTGGTAACGAAACTATAGCCAGGCTTTACTACACAATAAAAGCGTTAAACCTAGGAGAAGAAGCTCATATGAATGTTTACAAGGATTGGCAATTAAAAAGACAATCATTTAGAACGGAATCAGATATGGCCGCTTTTGCTAAGCGCCATGGATACAATGAACAGAAGTTTATGGAAGTCTACAGATCTTTTGGAGTAGGGTTGAAGGCCAAAAATGCTTTAAGGCTAGTAAACTCATTAGGCAATGCGGGATCGTTTGATGGCGTTCCAACTGTAATAGTAAATGGCAAATATAAAGTAATAAGAGGTAGAGATGTTGAAAAAAATATATTAAACATTATCTATCTTTCAGACAGCTAATTAAAAATGAAAAAATTTATATTCCTTCTGAGTGCAGTTTTTATTTCTTTGCAATTTTATTCAGCTCCTTATGAAGATGAAGTAAGAAAAAGACTCGGCCTTTTAAAAAATAAGCCAGTTGTTGCTATGAACACTTCAGAGAATTCAGATAGCATGGTTTCTGCAAGCAGATCTGGTGAGGCTGTCTATAATCTAGGGTGTGCAGCATGCCATACTGCTGGATTGGCTGGAGCACCAATGCTTGGCAATATTTCTCAATGGCAAGGAAGAGTTGAGAAAGGATTAGAAGCGCTAACAAATAATTCTTATAACGGATACAATGCTATGCCAGCAAAAGGCTTGTGCATGGATTGCACTAAAGAAGAAATGCAAAACGCAGTGCAATATATGCTTGATACCTTAACGGTAGAGTAAACTAAACTCTACTTTCTAGTTCACTTAATTTTTTTTCAAGGGAATCTATTCTATCTAGAGCTTTTTCAAGCTCTTCTTTTTTTACAAAACCAGACTCTTTCATAAATTTTTCTAAAGCAGGCTTTACCATCTTCTCCATCCCTTTTAGGTCTTTACCCATTCCAAACGGATTAAACATTACTCTTCTCCAAAATAAAATTTTTATTTATTGTTTGATAAAGATCTTTCCAAGATTTAGCTTGTAAATCGCAAGGAAAAATCTCATCCCATTTATTTTTATCACAATTGAACCATATGGTATTGAAATTACAATTTCTAGCTCCACCAATATCATTAACAGGACAGTCCCCAATATGTAAAGCTTCTTCAGGTTTGCAATTTGCAAGCTCTAGAGCTTTTAAGAAATGAGGAGGTGATGGCTTATTACTCTTTACATCTTTTGCACTCAAACTAAATTTAAAGAAATTAGATATTCCAATAATTTCTAAGTCTGCATTGCCATTTGAAAGGGTTCCAATTATTACTTTTCGATAAAGTCTCTCAAGAATTTTCTTTGCATCTGTATACAACTGAACTTTATTTCTTATTTTAAAAAACTCATTGAAGCTTTCGTTGCTGTAATAAATAGCATCAACACTATCAACTCCACTTCTTAGTAGGGTTTCTTTAATTACTTCTTTTCTAAATTTCGTTAAATCATTTTTTAAAGAAGGATCATCTTCAACAAGATCAACTCTAACTCTACTTAAAGACTCTTCACTAAATTCTTCTACAAGATTTGGGAATTTAGCAAGAATAAAGTTTAGCCATGCATTCTCAGCATCAACTATGACTTTTTTGTTAGGCCATAGAGTGTCATCTAGATCAAGTGTTATTAATTTTATTTTCTTTCTTGGCATGAGGATGCGATTTATCGTAAATTTTTGCTAATTGTTGGAAGTTTAATTTAGTGTAAATTTGTGTTGTACTCAAGCTGCTATGACCCAACATTTCTTGAATTGATCTTAAATCACCACTTGATTCCAGAATATGAGTAGCAAAACTGTGCCTTAACATATGAGGATTAACAGGAGGCATTCCTTGGCTAACTGATAGGTTATATAGCCTTTCTTGCATTGCTCTTACAGAAATTCTCTTTCCATATTTGTTCGTGAAAAGAGCATCTATATCAACATTCATAGATTCTCTAACTGCTAACCACTCTGCTATAGCATCACGAGCAAACTTACCTACTGGCAACATTCTTTCTTTCTTCCCCTTTCCCATAACTTTAATAAAACTAAAATCTGATTCAAAAGAAGAGATATTCACACTAACTGCTTCCGATACTCTCAATCCAGATGAATAAAGGAGCTCAAGAAACGCCTTATCCCTAAAATCAGAAGGTGTTTTTGGAACAAAAGATAATAATTTTTCAACATCTTCAGGTGTAAGAGCTTTTGGTAGCTTCTCTTCTACTTTAGGAGATTGTATTCCATCAAATGGGTTAGACTCTAACTCCTCATTTTTATACATGTATTTATAGAAGTTTCTTAAAGAAGATATATTTCTTTGAATTGATCTATTGCCTAACCCTTTCTTACGTAAAAAAATTATCCACTGAGTTAAAGTTGCTGGTAGCAAATCATAAGGATCAGCTTTCTTTTCTTCAAGAAAAATTAAGAAGCGATTTATGTCTCTTTCATAGTTTGAAATAGTATGCTGAGAATAATTTTTTATTCTTAGAAATTCTTTAAGCCTTTCTTTTAAATCATTCATTAAAGTCTGATGTTGAGAGTTCTCCTTCAAACTCTAGTTCATAAGCTGCTGTAGATAATAAGATTTTATTGCTTTCAAATAAAATCACAGAGTATCCACCTTCAGAAGAGAATTTGAATTCTTTTTCATTTGTATCAAGCGATAAAGCATAGGCTGTAGCTGCAGTTCCTGAGCCACAAGACTTTGTTTCTCCCACTCCACTTTCATAAGTTCTAATATTAATCATATCCTGAACTCTTTGGAAAATATTTAAATTGTAATTTGAAGGCAGGCCAAATTCTTTGGCCTTTTCTCTAAAACTTTTATATGAATTTTCTAAATTTTCATTAGCCACATCATTCGACTCTTTGACTATATGAAAATTGCCAATATCTACATAATAGAAGTCTTGTATTTTCTTGCCTTCGGGCATTTTGCTTAAAACAGTGGCTATTTTTTTAGAAGATTCCTTATCACGAATAACTGTAAATGTATTTTCAAAGATTTCTATCTCTTGCTCATCTCTAATTGAATAACTAGCCAAACATCTAAGGCCATTAAAACAGTTTCTTGCTTCTGATCC
>CEUS01059026.1_pt1 | contig 12520 bp, 12 predicted proteins | sample 427031 | NCBI WGS metagenome assembly CEUS01 (sample SAMEA2622837, study PRJEB7988) | marine metagenome | biome: marine biome (ENVO:00000447); feature: marine epipelagic mixed layer (ENVO:xxxxxxxxx); material: "saline water (ENVO:00002010), including plankton (ENVO:xxxxxxxx)" | depth 140 m | reverse complement strand
AGCAATTCCAAAATTTTTTCCATAATCTTCAAATGCTTTTATTTCTTTATCTTTTGCATTTCCAATAATTGCACCTGCCATACAAGAAAAACTTATCAAATTTGCAGTCTTTAATTCATGCATTTTATTAATTTCAAGAATGGAAAGGTTACTTTTTTTAGAATTAATATCTATCATTTGACCTCCAACCATTCCATCACTACCTATTTTCTTAGAAAATTCATTTATTAACATTACTTGTTTTTTTGAATCAAAATCTTCTATTGAATCTGATAAAATTTCAAAAGCCATGGCCTGAAGAGCATCTCCTGCCAATATGGCTGTAGCCTCACTAAATTTTATATGATTAGAAGGCTTATTTCTTCTTAAAGCATCATTATCCAAAGCCGGTAAATCATCGTGAATTAACGAATAAGAATGAACCAATTCTATTGCGCAAGCTACATTCAAGGCATGATTTTTTTTAGCTTTAAAGAATTTAGCAGTTTCTGAAGTTAAAAATCCTCTAATTCTTTTTCCTGAACCTATTGAGGAGTAATGTATCGCTTCTTTAAGAGCTCCTTCGATAGTTATTTTTTTTTCTAATATATTTTTTAAAATAACATCTATCTCTTCAGCAAAAAGAGTTAAATCATCTGTAAATTTGTTCATTTTAGATAATTAATCTTCGTATGATTCAGAAGAAAAATCCCCATCAGGTTGTGAAATTATTTTATCAACTTTCATTTTGGCTGACTCTAATTTCTTTTCGCAATGGTTTTTTAGCAATGTTCCTCTTTCATAAATATCGATAGAATCTTCGAGATCAATATCACCTTGTTCTAATTTTTCAACTATCTCCTCTAATTCGGACAAAGCCTCTTCAAAGGTAAGATTTTTAATATCGTTTTTTTTATTCATGAATTTTTACCATATTTATATTTTAAAATAATTTATAACACCTTTATCATCTCTTTTAGAGCATAATAAACCTCTATCTACTAAACAATTAAGATGGGCAATACTCTCTCCTGTTGCCATTAATAAAAGATCACTAGTTATTTTTCTTTTAAAAAGAACAGAAAAAACATCAATAGCTTTCTTTGGCTCTTCACAAAAATCTAAAAGCCTAGAAAGATTTTTTTCATGTCCATTTATTAAATGGTCTAACCTCTCATGTAACCCTCGAAATGGTTCATTATGCGAAGGAAGAACCAAAACATCATTAGGAACTCTTTTTTTAATGTACCTGCAACTCTCTAACCAATCCTTAAGGGGGTTAGATTTTGGTTCAGTTGGAAAAACACTTACATTAGAGGTAATCTTTGGCAAAACTTGATCGCCCGAAATAAACAACTTTAATTCTTCATTATACAAACATATATGTTCAGGACAATGCCCACTTCCAACAACAATTTCCCATACATAATTTCCTATTTGAATTTTATCATAATCTTTTAAGCGGTTATAACTATCAGGAAGCTTTGATATGGCACTTCCAAAACCACCAAACCTTTCAGCATATGAGTCTAATTCGTCCTCAGTAAAACCAGCTGATCGATACAAGCTTTTTCCTTCTTCAGGCGCCTCCCTCCCGGTATCAGAAACAAGCATTCTGCACATGAGATATTCCGATCTCGACATAAATAATGGTGAAGAAAATTTTCTATTCAGCCAGCCAGCAAGACCTATATGATCAGGGTGAAGATGTGTAACGATAATCTTTTTGACATTTAAGGACTTCATATCTCCAGAGAAACATGTTCGCCAATTCGATTTTATCTCTGCACTTGCAACACCTGTATCAATAATAGTCCAACCATCGCCATCCTCTAAAACCCATAAATTAATATGATTTAAAGCAAAAGGAAGATTCATTCGAACCCAATAAACTCCATCTGCCAATTTTAACATTCTTCCCGGTTGTGGAAGAATATCATATGGGTATACTAGGTTATGGGCACCTTTATTATTTTTTTCAACTAACTTATCCATAGTTACTAAGTAGAATATAATTACAAAAATGACTACAATAAAAAAAATAAACAAGACTAATATCGAAAAAGCAGTTGATATACTAAAAAATGGCGAGCTTGTTTCTTTTCCGACTGAAACTGTCTACGGTCTAGGTGCTGATGCCAGTAACGAATTAGCCATAGCTAAAATTTTTGAGTCTAAAAAAAGACCTAAATTTAATCCTTTAATTATTCATTTTTCATCATTTGATGAGATAAAAGAAAATTGTGAAACAAACAATATAATTGAAGAATTGAATCAATTATTTTGGCCGGGACCTTTAACAATAGTCCTTAAAAGAAAAAAAACCTCTAACTTAAGTTCTTTAGCTAGTGCGGGTTTAAATACTTTAGCTGTAAGAATACCGGATAATAATATTGCTTTAAAATTAATAGATAATTTAAAAAAGCCAATAGCTGCACCTAGCGCAAATAAATCAGGCTTACTAAGCCCCACTGAAGCAAGTCATGTATATAATTATTTTAGAAATGATAAAAACTTGTCCATAATACTTGATGGTGGGCCTACAATTATAGGAGTTGAAAGTACTGTAGTTAAAATTGATAATGGTAAAATTTATATCCTTAGACATGGTGGTATCTCTTTAGAAGAATTAGAAGACAAAACATCATACAAGATTTTTGACAATGAAAAAAAGAATGATAAGCATATAATTTCTCCAGGAATGTTGTCTCAACATTATTCTCCTTCAGTACCTTTGAGAATTAATGTAAAAAAAGCTAATGAAGGTGAATTACTTATTGGTTTTGGACCAGAATTTAGCGAACCTAATCTAAGTAAAAAAGGTGACCTAACTGAAGCTGCATCTAAATTATTTTCTATGTTATCTAAGCTTGAAAAAGAAACAGAAAGAATCGCCATTGCACCTATTCCCAATAAAGGCTTAGGAAGAGCTATAAATGATAGAATAAATAGAGCCTCGAATGACTAAGATGTTGGCAATTTATAATCAGAAAATTGTTCCCGTAAGGTTAATTTTTGAATTTTTCCAGTGGCTGTATGAGGAATGTCTTCTACAAAAACTACATCATCCGGCATCCACCATTTAGCTAATTTATCTTTTAGATATTCAAGCACATCTTCCTTCTTTGGATCACTTCCTTCTGAAGGGACACATATTAATAAAGGTCTTTCATCCCATTTAGGATGAACAATTCCAATAACTGCAGCCTCAGCTATTTCTGGATGGCCTACGGCTATATTTTCTAACTCTATTGATGAAATCCATTCACCTCCTGATTTAATAACATCTTTTGATCTATCTGTTATCTGCATAAAGCCCAATTCATCAATTGTTGCTACATCTCCTGTATCGAAAAACCCTTGATTATCAATTATCTGTCCGCCTTCACCCTTCATATATTTACTGGCTATAAAAGGTCCTCTTACTAACAAATGACCAAAGTCTTTTCCATTCCAAGGTAAATCATTTCCTTCATCATCAGTAATTTTCATTTCTACCATATAAGATGCTCTGCCTTGTTTAAGTTTAATGTCCATTTTTTCTTCAAAGCTTAAATCTTCCATTCCGCTTTTAAATGCACCAATTGTTCCAAGAGGTGACATTTCTGTCATCCCCCATGCATGCATAACAGATACATCATAGTTTTTTTCAAACTTTTCTAGCATCATTCTTGGAACTGCAGATCCACCTATGGCAACTCTTTCTAAATAAGGTAATTTTAAGTCATTTGCCTCTAAATATTGAAGAAGCATTAACCAAACAGTTGGGACCGCTGCAGTAAAAGATACTTTATGATCATTTAAAAGTTCGTAAATACTTTCACCATCCATATTCATTCCTGGCATAACTACTTTACATCCTGACATTGGCGCTGAAAAAGATAAACCCCATGCATTAGCGTGAAACATAGGAACAACAGGCATAACAACATCAGTTGATTTAATGCCCATTGCATCCGCAGAATTGGCAGCAAGAGTATGTAAGACATTTGATCTATGAGAATAAAGGACTCCTTTTGGGTTGCCTGTGGTTCCAGAAGTATAACATAATCCGCAAGCATCATTTTCATCTACTTTTACCCAATCAAAGGAGTCGTCTTGTGAAAGAACTAGATCCTCAAAGGAATAAACATTCTTTAATTTAGTTTCAGGCAAATTAGACTTATCGCAAAGGAAAATAAAACCTTCAACATTAGGAATTTTCTCTTGTAAATTTTCTAATAACTCAACAAAACTTATATCCGATATAATATATTTATTTTCAGCATGATTTATAATGTAATCAAGTTGTTCAATAAAAAGTCTAGGATTCAATGTGTGATAAACCGCACCCAAACCTGTTATGCCGTACCAAGATTCAAGATGCCTATGTGTATTCCAAGCCAAAGTCCCAATTACATCACCCTTTTTTACACCGAGTTCTTTAAGTGCTTTGGAAAATTTTTTAGATCTTGAAAAAATTTCAGAATAATTAGTTGTATGAATGTCCCCTTCTACCCTTCTAGTCACTATTTCACGTTCACCATGATGAATATTTGCATGATCTATAAATGTATGAACAAGCAAAGGCCATTCTTGCATTAATCCTTGCATCTTAAACTCTCCTTAATTTTAGATGAAATACTATTAATATTTTTCAAATGGTTCAATAGCTAGTAGATAAATAAATTAATAAAGAACTATCTCCAATTACTCTTTTATCTTGAAAATCAAAAAAATTTATTTCAGGTATTTCATTTTTTTGAGATGTTTCTATAAATAAATAAGCGTTATCATTCAACCAACCTTTATCAATTAGTTTATCAATAGCAACAATATTAAGATCATTATTAATATATGGAGGATCAGAAAAAATAATATCAAACTTACTTTCAGGAGCCCTACTGAACTTTGAAATTCTATTAACATCCGTTTTCAAACAGTTAGAATTAGATGAAATATCAAGAGTAATAATATTTTTCTGAATAGTTTCAATCGAAATTGATGATTTATCAATAAAAAGGCATGACTTAGCGCCTCGAGATATAGCCTCAATACCGAGAGAGCCTGAACCAGCAAAAACATCCAAAATATTTTTATCTTTTAAGTTAATTTTTAAACCATATTCAATAATATTGAATAAAGTTTCTTTAAATCTATCTGAAGTAGGTCTTATTCCCTTGCCTTTTGGTGAAGATATTTTCCTACCTGAAAATTTTCCAGAAATAACTCTCATATTAATTCTCCAAATTTTTAAAAAAATTACTCATATTTTTTTTTAGGAAAATGCTTGAAATCTCTTTAATTTCTCCCTTAAGAAGATTATCTAACTTAAATGGTCCGAATGAGTATCTAATAAGTCTATTAACCTCCAAATTCATTGACTTACAAATCTTTCTTATTTCTCTATTCTTACCTTCTTTAATAGAAAATTTTATCCAAGAATTAGACTTCTGTGTTTTTTCTAAGGTTGCCTTAATTGGCTTATATTTAATTCCATCAATTTCAACTCCTTTAGACAGCTCTAAAAGATTTTTCTCATTTACTTTTCCAAAAACTCTAACTTTATAGAGTCTTTCAAAATTATTATTAGGTAGTTCTAAAAATCTTGAAAAATCCCCATTATTAGTAAGTACGAGCAAACCTTCACTATTTAAATCTAACCTTCCTACCGAAATTATCTTATTTAATGAATTTGGTAATAAATCATAAATAGTTTTTCTTCCTTTAGGATCTCTTGAAGTTACAAGGTAACCTTTTGGTTTATAAAAAACCCAAACTCTAATTCTATTACTTTTTTCAATAATTTTTCCATCTACAGAAACAATGGAATCTTGATCAATATCTAAAGCAGGAGATAAAACTATATTTCCATTTAAAGAAACTCTTTTCTCTAAAATTAATTTCTCAGCCTCTCTCCTTGAAGCTATACCTGTATTAGAAATGAACTTTGCAATTCGTATTTTCGATTTTTTTGTTTTTTTATCCATTTTGAAGTTTTATACATAAATAGCAGACAAGGAAATAACATTGGACAAAAAAATCTCTAAAACAAAATATTTTATGAAATTAGCTATCGATCAAGCTATTCAAGCTAGGGACAGGCATGAAGTTCCGGTTGGAGCCATAATAACTAATGAAAGCAATGAAATAATATCTGCAAACGGTAACAGAATGATAGAATTAAATGATCCAACAGCTCACGCAGAAATACTAACAATAAGAGATGCTTGTCAAAAAATTAAAACGAATAAACTGTTTAATTTTTCTTTATTTACAACATTAGAGCCTTGTGCGATGTGCGCAATGGCAATCTCTCTTTCTGGTATTGAAAACCTTTATTTTGCTGCAGAGGACATAAAAAAAGGCAGTATTGAGAATGGGCTAAAAATTTATTCCAGTAATTCCTGTCATCACAAACCAAATGTTGTAATGGGTTTTTACAAAAAAGAATCTGAGAAGTTATTAAAAAGTTTCTTTTTAGATAAAAGATAATTGTATATTTCTAACTAGTAGTAGATAATCAAAATAGCTAATATTGATAAATTCAGGAGAATATAATGATTTTTGAACATAACGATAAAACCAAAGAATTAATCGCTCGAGTAGAAGCTTTTATGGATAAATATATTTATCCAAATGAAATCACTTACAACGAACAAATGGAAGCTTTTGGAGCGGATCGCTGGCAAGTTCCCCAAATATTAGAAGATTTAAAAGTTAAAGCTAAAGAAGAAGGATTATGGAACATGTTTCTTCCTGATTCAGAACGTGGTGGTGGTTTAACAAATGTAGAATATGCTCCGATATGTGAAATAATGGGTAGAGTTGGTTGGTCTTCTGAAGTTTTTAATTGTTCTGCACCTGATACAGGCAATATGGAATTAATTGAAAGATATGGAACAGAAGAACTAAAAGAAAAATGGCTTCAACCCCTTCTAGAAGGAAAAATAAGATCCGCATATCTAATGACTGAACCAGATGTAGCTTCATCTGATGCAACAAATATTTCTACTAAAATAGAAAGAGATGGAGATGATTATGTTATTAATGGCCGAAAATGGTGGTCATCAGGTGTAATGGATCCAAGATGCAAAGTTGCTATAGTAATGGGTAAAACTAATCCAGATGCTTCTCGTCATCAGCAACAAAGTCAAATTCTGGTACCAATGGATACGCCAGGGGTAGAAATTTTGAGACATCTTCCTGTTTTCGGATTTGATGATGCGCCTCATGGTCATTCCGAAGTTAAATTAGAAAATGTAAGAGTCCCAGCAGAAAATCTTTTCTTGGGTGAAGGTAGAGGTTTTGAGATCGCTCAAGGCCGTCTAGGCCCAGGAAGAATCCATCATTGCATGAGAGCAATAGGTGTAGCTGAAAGAACTCTAGAAAAGATGGCAAAAAGGCTTCTTTCAAGGGAAGCTTTTGGAAAACCAATTGCTGAACATTCAGTATGGGAAGAAAGAGTATCTAAAGCAAGAATTGAAATAGAATGCTCGAGGCTTCTTACTATGAAAGCTGCTTATATGATGGACACTGTTGGTAACAAGGTTGCAAGAGCAGAAATTGCTATGATTAAAGTAAAAGCTCCAAGAACTTTATTGGATATAATTGACGATGCAATACAGGCTCATGGTGGTGGTGGTGTGACAACGGATTTTGGGCTTGGAAAAGCCTACGCAGGAGCAAGAACACTAAGAATTGTTGATGGTCCTGATGAAGTTCATAATCGAGCTGTTGCCAGATTAGAATTTAAAAAATATCGAGAAGAACTAACTAAAGCAGCTGAATAAATATATTTTATATAATTATTGCTAAAAATCTTAGATAACACCCTTTTACCTATTTTTAGTTAAAAACCTTATTATTTTACAAAAATTTTAAATTTTATGGCAATAAATTTATATAAATTACTATTAATAGATAATTTAATGCTCTATAACGACTTTTCGATAAATTGGAGATCAGTATGACTAAAAATTGGTCAAAAGATAGCTGGAGAAAAAAACCTATTCTGCAAGTTCCGGAATATGATGATTTAGAGCAATTAAAAAAAGTTGAATCTCGCTTATCATCTTATCCACCTCTAGTTTTTGCTGGAGAAGCAAGAAGGTTAAAGGAAAACCTTGCTAAGGTATCACGTGGAGAAGCTTTTTTACTTCAAGGTGGTGATTGTGCAGAAAGCTTCGCCGAACATCATCCAGATAATATTCGAGACACATTTAGAGTCATGCTTCAAATGGCAATAGTTTTAACTTTTGGTGCAGGATGTCCGATTGTTAAAGTTGGAAGAATTGCTGGTCAATTTGCTAAACCAAGATCAGAACCTATTGAAAAACAAGGAGATATAGAATTGCCTAGTTATAGGGGCGATATAATTAATGATATATCTTTTGACGAATCATTAAGAAAGCCTGATCCAGAAAGACAAATTATGGCATATAGACAAGCTGCTTCTACATTAAATCTTTTAAGAGCTTTTGCTCAAGGTGGGTACGCTAATCTTGATCATGTCCATAGATGGAATATGGGTTTTGTAAAAGAAAGTAAACAAGGCGAACAATATGAAGCTTTAGCAAATAGAATATCTGAAACATTAGATTTTATGGATGCGGTAGGAATAAATTCTGAAACATCTCCAGAGTTGAGATCAGTAGAGTTTTTTACAAGCCATGAATCTCTTTTATTGGGTTACGAAGAATCCCTTACAAGAATAGATTCAACAAGCGGAGATTGGTATAACACCTCAGCTCACATGCTTTGGATTGGCGATAGAACTCGACAACCAGATGGAGCACATATTGAATTTGTTAGAGGCATAAATAACCCAATTGGGATAAAATGCGGACCTAGTATTGATCCAGATGAATTAATTAAATTAATAGATATTATCAACCCAACTAATGAAGAAGGAAAAATAACTCTAATATCAAGATTCGGTGTTGATAAAGTTGATAAACATCTACCGGCATTAATTAGAGCAGTTGAAGCAGAGGGGAAAAATGTGGTTTGGTGTTGTGATCCTGTGCACGGCAATACGATAAAAGCTTCTAATGGTTATAAAACAAGACATCTTGATACTTTACTAAGTGAAGTTAAGTCTTTTATTGATATTCATGAATCTGAAGGAACTTATGCAGGTGGGGTTCATATTGAAATGACAGGGCAAAATGTTACTGAATGTTGTGGAGGTTCTTTTGAAATTTTAGAAGAAGATTTATCTAGCAGATACCATACTCATTGTGATCCCAGACTTAATGCTAATCAATCATTGGATTTGGCGTTTCTAGTCTCTGAAAGACTAAAAGAAACCAGATCCTAAACTAACAATTTTAATTAATATTTACTACAACCCTACCCCTAACCTCGCCTTTTAGAATCTTGGCTGCTAAGGTTTCTAATTGATCTAAAGTTGTGTCTATAATCATTTCTTCTAATTTTTTTATATTAATATCGGAACTTAGTCTTAACCAAGCTCTTTCTCTTAAGTTCATGGGAGCCATAACAGAATCAATCCCTAATAATGAAACACCTCTAAGAATGAAAGGCATTACAGTAGATGGAAGGTCCATTCCTTGCGCAAGACCACAAGCTGAAACAGCGCCTCCATAAGATATTTGAGAAAGAATATTTGCGAGTGTTTGGCTTCCAACTGAATCAATTGCGCCTGACCATCTTTCTTTTCCTAAGGGTCGGGAAGGTTCAGATAATTCTGATCTATCTATAACTGATCCCGCTCCTAAACTATTCAAATAATCGGTCTCCTCTAATTTTCCAGTTGATGCCTCAACATTAAAACCAAGATCTGAAAGTAAAGATATTGCAACAGATCCAACACCGCCTGAAGCTCCAGATACTAAGATTGTACCATCAGCAGGGGTTATTCCATGATCTTCTAGAGCCAATACACATAACATAGCCGTATAACCAGCAGTACCAATTGCCATAGCTTGTTTATTGTTGATGTTTTCAGGTAATTTTAATAAATGATCAGAATTAACTCTGGCTCGTTCAGAGTAACCGCCAAAATGGCTTTCTGATAAACCGTAACCATTTAATACAACTCTATCACCTTCAGAAAATTTATCACTATCAGAATTTTTAACCACACCACTAAAATCAATTCCCGGTATCATTGGGAAAGTTCTAACAACTGGTGATGATCCTGTTAAAGCTAAACCGTCTTTAAAATTTAAAGTAGAATGAGTAATATCTACTAAAACATCACCTTCCATTAAATCATTTTCGTTTAATTCAACTAAATTTACTTTTTGCGTTTCATTATCTTTATCTATTCTAATGGCTTTAAAAGTATCTGACATATTTTCCTCCACTCAATTATCTTTTGAAATTCATTGGTCTACCAGATGGTTCTTGATCTACTTTACCCTCTCTCATAACCATTTTCCCTCTTATTATAGTCATAATTGGCCAACCCTTAACTTTCATTCCATCATATGGCGTCCAACCGCATTTACTATTAATCCAAGTATTTTCTATGATATTTTCTTTTTTCATATCCAGAACCGTAAAATCAGCATCATTTCCAATTTCAATAAACCCTTTATTCTTTATGCCAAAAAGCCTTGAAGGATTTGAGCTTGTTAATTGAACAAATCTATTCAAGGTTAATTTCCCATTATTGATATGATTTAACATTATTGGCACTAAAGTTTGAACACCTGGCATTCCTGAAGGTGAATTAGGGTACTCTTGATCTTTTTCTTCTTTTGAATGGGGCGCATGGTCAGAGCCAATAATATCAGCTACACCATTATTTATCGCTTCCCATAATTTTTCTTGGTGTTCAATTCCTCTAATTGGAGGATTCATTTGGGCATAATTACCCAACTCATTATAACAGTCTGGAGCTACTAATGTGAGATGCTGAGGAGTAATTTCTACTGATGCAATATCTTTATTTTGAGATAATAATTCTATTTCTTGTGATGTAGAAACATGAAGAACATGTACATTCTTATTATGTTTTCTTGCTAAATTTATAAGTCTTTTTGTTGCTATAAAGCATTGCTCATCATTTCTCCAAATTTCATGAGAATTAGTATCACCAGTCACTCTATATTTTTTTCTATCCTCTAAAGAATCCTGGTCTTCCGAATGAAAAGAAGCTCTATGATTGATTTTAGAAAGAATTTTATCAAGATCATCATCGCCTGAAACTAATAAAGAGCCTGTACTTAACCCCATAAACACCTTAACTCCACAACAACCTTCCACCTTTTCCAAAGAAGGTAACTCATCGCTATTATCTACGGTTCCTCCAACATAAAACGCATAATCACAAAAGGATCTCTTCTCAGCGCGGCTAAACTTATCTTTTAAAGCATTCAAATTGGTTGTAGAAGGATCGGTATTAGGCATCTCAAAAACACCGGTAACTCCACCTAGTATTGCCGCCTTAGTTCCTGAATTCAAGTCCTCTTTATGTTCAGCGCCTGGTTCCCGAAAATGTACCTGGCTATCAATAACTCCTGGAATTAAAGTTAGATTACTTAAATCAATAACATTATCTGAAAAATCTTTTAAATTTCCGATTTCAGAAATTTTTCCATCTTTAACCCCAATATCAGCACTAAAAGAAGAATCCTCATTGGTTATATTAGTATTTTTAAAGATGACATCGAATGACATTGTATCGGTATTCCTATTTCATTATAGTAATACATTAACACTTAATTTAAACATAAATTTTTATGAATAATGAAATTATACAATTAGACAATAGAATCGTTTTTTCTCTTAACGGAAAAGACTCTATTGATTTCTTACAATCAATCGTAACTATTGATTTGGAAAACACAAAACAAGATTTCTTTTCAAGTTGTTTATTAACTCCTCAAGGAAAGCTCTTTCATCATTTTTTTTTATTTAAGCAAAAAGACGGATTTTTGTTAGATGTACATCATAAATCATCAGAATCATTAAAAGAAAAAATAGGATTTTATAAACTTATGTCTAATATCAATATTGAAGATAGACCAGATCTTGAAGTTATATCCACAACTGAACAAATATTCCCAGATATGCGACTGGACCCAAGAAATAATAACCTAGGATGGAGAGGTATAAGAAAAAAAACTGGTGAAATTACTAACAATTTAAATTTATACGAAACGAAAAAAATATCTCTTTGTATTGTTGAGGATGGTGAAGATATCGCCCCAAGCGAATATTTTCCTATGGAATTAAATTACGATATTCTTAATACAATTTCTTTTAATAAAGGATGCTTTATTGGTCAGGAGGTAACTTCGAGAATGCATAGAAAAGGCAGAATAAAAAAAAGAATATTTCCATTTAAACACGAAGAACAAGATATAAAAAAAGGTGAAATACATTTTGAAAATAAAAAAATTGGGCAAATTATAAAAGTAACTCAAGATAATGGAATTGCACTACTTAGAACGGATAGCTTTAAATCAATTAAAGATCATTCTAATAAGGTTCTAGTTAATGGAGAGGAGTCTACATTAATATTCTCTATCCCAGATGGTTTAAATATAAATGTCCAATAATAGAAATGGATATTGTGAATGGGCAA
>CEUS01017173.1_pt1 | contig 12525 bp, 15 predicted proteins | sample 427031 | NCBI WGS metagenome assembly CEUS01 (sample SAMEA2622837, study PRJEB7988) | marine metagenome | biome: marine biome (ENVO:00000447); feature: marine epipelagic mixed layer (ENVO:xxxxxxxxx); material: "saline water (ENVO:00002010), including plankton (ENVO:xxxxxxxx)" | depth 140 m | reverse complement strand
AATGTCGTCGTACCAGCCTCATATGCGATCTGTGATGCCCGCCACGTCGCTGTGGATCCAAAACCGAATGTTTCAACCGTACCAGCCGCTTGCCGACCAAGCGCCTGAGTTTCTTGATCATCAGAATTCACAATAACCAACCCGCGGCGCGAAACTAATCCGACCAATCGACGGAATGCTAATCGTAATTCATCAAAATCTCGATAAATATCACCGTGATCAAACTCTAAATTATTAACTACAAGAATCTCCGGCAGATACTTCAGAAACTTCGCCGTCTTATCAAAAAAGGCACTGTCATATTCATCGCCTTCGATCACAAACACATCGCCCTGCCCAATTCGACCACTTGTGGATAAATTTGGCGAGATCCCTCCAATCAAGAATGACGGATCCACGCCGGCGTAAGTCAGAATCCATGCCAGCATCGAAGCCGTCGTTGTTTTTCCGTGGGTTCCAGAAATAACGACCGACCGGCGACTCCACAAAAATTCGTTCCTTACTACCTCTGGAAACGAGGAATAGCGAACTCGTTTATCTAGAACAGCTTCAAGTTCCACATTGCCACGAGAGACCGCATTGCCTACCACAACCAGGTCAAGTGACTTAGTAATATTCTCAGTCTTATATCCATCTAACAGAACGATCTCTCGCTCCCGTAATAAATCGCTCATAGGAGGATAAACATGTTCGTCAGAACCTTGTACGGAGAATCCCTGCTGTTTAAGCAACACCGCCAAAGTCGCCATGCCCGTTCCGCAGATTCCTATCAGGTGGACAGTTTTCACCGAACAGCATTCTCCTCAACGATAAGCTCTGGCCTTGGAGTCGTCTTCACGGAAACAGTAAGACCAAGCGGCAAGGTCCATACTGCTCCGGCCGTATGGCCGGTCGGAAAGCCGAAAAGAATTGGTCCCGAGAATCCTGACAGTCTTTCATGCACTACAATTCGAGCATCGTGACCGTGAGGATCTCGACATCCAGGAAACTCGGCGCACACCACCGCAACAGCACGGCGTAACACTCCTGCTTGCAGCAATTGTGTGAGCATTCGATCTAGCCGATAAGGAAGCTCCCCGACATCATCAAGAAGCAAAACATAATCGCTCGTCGGAGTAAAAGCGTACGGCGTCGAAAGTGAGGCGACCAATTGCGTTAACGTGCCGCCTAATAACGGTCCACGTACTTCCCCATGACTAATCACCTCAAGACCTTCCGGCACAAGTGAACCCATCGGCTGCGCCGTCGAAACCGCAGACAGCAGTGTGCGCCGATCGTAATCCTTGTCCGCCAGATTGATTAACATAGGTCCGTGAATTCCCACTAGTCCGCAACCGATCGTCAAGAACGTAAGCCAAGAGGTCAGGTCCGAACAACCAATAAACAGTTTTTCATTCTCCCGAATTAACTTCGAATCGATCAATGGCAACAGCTGCGCACTACCGTAGCCGCCCCGAACCGAAATAATTCCAGCGATAGACCTGTCAGACCACGCGTCGATCAATGATGCAGCGCGAGTTTCAATCGATCCGGCTAGGTACATTTGCTGTTGAAATATCCGATCGTCAAACACCGGCTCATAGCCGAGCTCAATCAACTCCGCAACTCCTTGCTCAAATGCTTCCGGCTGGAAAGGACTCGCGGGTGCTACGACTGCGACTCGATCCCCAGAGCGCAATGCTGGAGGTTTCGCAATCACGATCGATCCCTCAATTCATGGGCGACGGCCAGATGTTCCGCACACCCCAATATCGCTCGTAAAGGGTCGGACTGAAGAGGGTGCGACCGCTTCGTGTCGACTAAAAATCTAGCCTTTACCGAGTTAGACCGACGCAGAGCATCCTCCACTCGAGACAGCGGAACAATTTCCTTTTCGACAGCATGAATCAGAGCCTCAATTGTTCGCACCTGCCCCTCGATGTCAGGCTCGCAAAGCAGCAAAAGATCGCAGCCGGCGGCTATCGATTCGACAGCGGCATCCTCAACTGACCACTCTGATGTAAGAGCCTTCATCGTTAGATCGTCCGTAGCTACAACTCCCTTGAAGCCAAGTTCCTGACGAAGAACTTCGGTGATGACATTCTTAGAAATCGTGGCCGGCCGTTTTTCATCGAGCGCTGGATACAGGACATGGGCCGTCATAATCATCGCTACGTCAACGCTCACGGCAGTCCGGAACGGCACCAGTTCCACCTCCCGCAATCGTTCACTAGGCTGATTTACAACTGGTAGCTTTAAATGGGAATCAACATCAGTATCGCCGTGCCCTGGAAAGTGTTTCCCGCACGCGGCGACACCTTCTCCTTGAATTGCTTCAATAATCGCAGCACCAAAACGACTAACTTCCTCGGGTTTCTGTGAGAAAGCGCGGTCTCCGATTACCGGATTATCGTTGTTGGTGTGAACGTCAAGAACCGGTGCATAATTCAGCGACACGCCTACGGCCAGAAGTTCACGAGCCAACGCTCGCCCAAATCGTCTCGCAAGTTCGAGATCTCCATTTTCACCCAAGCAGCGCATCGCAGGCCAGACCGTGAACGGTTCCCGAAATCGTGCGACGGCTCCACCCTCTTGGTCGACACTTACCCACACCGGAATTTCTCCCGAGAGCTCTTGAGCATCACGGGAAAGCTCGGCAACCTGCTCAGGCTCTTCGATATTTCGGCTGAATAAAATAATGCCGCCTAAGTCATATTCCTTAGCCAACAAACGAAGATCGGCCGAAATCGATGAATCTGGAAACCCCAGCATGACCAGTTGACCAATCCGTTGGCGAATATATCTCGACACTAACTCTGACCTCAGAAAATATGGACGGTGCTATGCGAATATGAATCCATGCGCTGACACTCCATTATAATGTGGCGTGTTAGTCCACTCGTCAGCCCCAACCCGCCTTGATCTTGCCGGTGGGACACTTGATATTTGGCCCCTGTATCTATTCCACAGGAACTCCCAAACTCTCAATGCTGCACTTTCACTCAAAGCCGAGTGTACCGTTTCTACGAGTAAAGACCAGAGTTGGCACATCGAGTCACAAGACACCAATGAGACAATTGAGATTACCGAGCTCGAAAATTCTCACAACGCCTTCAGAAACAATCTTGTTTACCGTGTGCTTCAACATTTCAGGCCTAACCCGGTCACAATTACTACTCGCTCCGACTCTCCGATCGGGGCCGGTCTTGCGGGTTCCTCCGCGCTAACCGTCGCCCTCTGTGCAGCACTCAGCCAATATACAAAGACCGGCCATTCTCCAGAATCACTTATGAGCCTTGCGGCAAACCTCGAAGTTCAGGTATTAGGAGTACCTACCGGCGTGCAAGACTACCGTCCTGCCATGCATGGCGGCGTTTCGGCTGTCGAAATGGGACCAGCCGGAATAACTAGAACTGGACTAAAGGTAGACCCCAAGGAATTGTCTCAGCGACTCATCGTTGTATACACAGGCCAATCACGCAACTCTGGAGTAAATAACTGGGAAATCACAAAACGTCACATCAACGGAGATAGTGACATCATAGAATTGCTTGACGAAATTTCTCAGGTCGCCGTAGCGATGCGTGTGGCTCTTGAGGCAGCCGATTGGGCTCAAGTCAGCCGGCAGCTAGCTCATGAATGGAGCTTGCGTAAACGTCTCGCCCCAACAGTGACTACACCGCCCATCGAGAAATTGATTCAACACGGTCTAGCCGCCGGTGCTCAAGCGGCAAAGATCTGCGGCGCCGGCGGCGGTGGATGCATCTTGTTCATGGCAGAGCCTTTGGCCGTACCGTCTATTCGTAAAACTCTTGCAGAAAAAGGCGCCTCTGTGCTCGATACTCAGGTTAATACAGATGGGCTCCAAATTGATGTAGGGTAATTTAATTCCCAGACAGCCACACCTGCGCGTCTCACCATGAACAATCAACAGATTGCCACCATCTTCTCTGAAATTTCGGACTTACTCGAAATAAAGGGCGTCAACCCTTTCAAAATAAGGGCGTATCGTAACGCCGCCGAAACATTAACGACTCTAGATGAATCTGTCTCAGAAATGGATTCCAAAGCCTTGCTATCAATTCCTAGTATTGGAAAAGACCTAGCGAGTCGTATTCAAGAAATCTCTCGCACCGGAACTTCGCTGTTTTATACCGAACTCCTTGAAAACTATCCTCGGTCCCTTCTTGATCTCTTAAAGTTGCAGGGCCTCGGACCAAAAACCGTCTCGCTACTACACACTTCGCTAAACGTTACAAATATCGATGATCTTGAGCGCGCAATACAGACCGGGCAGCTCAACAAGCTCCGAGGACTCGGCCAAAAAAAACAGGCACTTATACTAAATGCCATTGCTGAACATCGGAAGTATTTAGGCCGTCAACTATCAGCCTCTGCCTGGGTAATCGCAAAAAGCGTGGTGGATTATCTACAGTCGGCTCACCCAAACGGAAGATTCCATGTTGTAGGAAGCCTGAGGCGTGGCTGTGAAACCTGCGGGGACATCGATATTTTGGCCGTTGATGCCAGCGAATCGACCCACGACACATTCATCTCGTTTCCCACTCTCGAGCGTGTCATCGTCAAAGGGAAGACTAAATCCAGCATCCTGTTACGCGACGGTTCACAGATTGATTTACGACTCGTTCCTCTAGAAAGTGAGGGCGCCGCGCTCCAGTATTTCACCGGCTCGCGATCCCATAATGTGAGCCTTAGAGACCGCGCTATTAAAAGAGGGCTTAAACTAAACGAGTACGGACTATTTCAAACATCAGACCAATCTCAGATTAAAACCGCCTCGGAAAGAGAGATCTACAGAGCGCTCGGCCTATCTGACATACCGCCTGAGCTACGAGAGAATCGTGGAGAGATCCAAGCTGCAGAATCCAACAATCTCCCATCTTTGGTTACGAGGAAGACGATTCGTGGCGATCTTCATAGTCACACTACCGCCACAGATGGCCAAGCCGACATCGAAACCATGGCAAGAGCGGCACAATCTGCGGGACTTGAATACCTTGGCATCACGGACCATAGTCAAGCCCTAGCCATGGCAAACGGACTCGACGAAACGAGGATGTTGAAACACGCAGACGCTATTAGAGAGATCGATAGACGTCTGCCGAACATAACTCTTCTCGCCGGCGTAGAGTGCGACATTCTCCCTGACGGCAAACTCGACCTGTCAGAGGATTGTCTGGCTCAATTGGACTTCGTGATCGCATCCGTCCATTCATCCTTTAAACAAGGCCAACGACAAATGACGGATCGTATTCTTCGTGCAATCGAGTCGCCCGTTGTAGATATTGTCGGACACCCTACCGGCCGGCTCCTGCTTCGCCGTGAACCCTACGACCTAGAGATTGATGAGGTAATTGAAGCAGCTGCTACTAACGGCGTTGCGCTTGAAATCAACTCACAACCTCAGCGACTCGATCTAAACGAGATCTATGCGAAACGAGCTCGTGATCGCGGTGTTAAACTCGTAATATCCACAGATGCGCATGCTCCGGATCAATTCAGCCTTCTCGACCGCGGACTCTTCGTAGCTCGACGGGCCTGGCTCGAACCCAGAGACATTCTTAACACCCAAACAATCACAGAACTTCGAGCGTCGCTTCGAAGATCTGGGCTAGGAAATACAATAAAGAATCAATGAGCTCACAAGTAATCAATCAGATTCGACGTCTCTACGAAAACACGACGCCACCCACCGTCGAACACGATCTAAAGCAGGCTGTCCAACTCCTGAAAAGGCTGCCCGATGACGAAAGCCGCTCAAGTGCTGCAGTGTTTATGGATGGTCTTTCTCAACTTCGGTCTGAATGGAGACTAAACCAGCAGACAAAAAAGAGACGATCGAATAAGACGTGGTCGCTTAAAAAGCCGAGACGAAAAACTTAACCATCTTCGGCGGTTCGTACTTTGAGCCCCATGTGCGCTTGATTTCAATCTCGTATGCGCAGTGACCGCTGTGAAATGAAACTTTTGTGATTAGTCCGGTTAATCTCCAGGGTTACAACCTGACCGTCCCCACCCAACGATCGACCAGGTTCCTCATTTATCGAAAATTTAATCGTCCCTGCATCGCCAAAGACACACCGGGAGCATCTATGTCTTCGTCAATTAGATCTGACGGCTCTACTCTGGAACCGAAGATGAACCACAAGATATCCGCGCTTAAGAAAGTCAGTGCCACGCCGAAAAACATCTTTGGTAGATTGAACACACTTCCCAAAGTCGACATTGTCTGTCTTGAGTCAAGGTAGAACTCATCTTGAGTCTGCGGCACCGCTTGCAAAAAGCGTCAACCATTTCATTGGGATCTAGACCGACCTCGCGGACATAAGTTCGAACAAATGCACGGCATACAGGGCTCCGGGCAATCGAGCTACACTGCCTTCCTCAAGACCGCGAAGAACCGCCGCTGCAATCTTGGTATTATCCGCAAGTTCCTGAAGCGAGACATCTCGACGCTCTCGAGCACCACGCAGAACCGCCCCAAATTCAAGCGCTGAGTTCCCAGACAACCGGACAACTATAGCAACCGTCCTCCTACTTTTTCGAATTCCTGTCGAAATCTACGGACGACCCCTCTCAAATCATTACCAGGCATAGTGAACTCGTCAAAGGCTGCAATCCCAGCGGCGCCGGTTTCCACAATCTCCCGCGCTCGGAAAACATTAATTCCACCTATTGCAATCACGGGGATCTCCACAGCCGACACGATCGCTTTCAAACCTTCCAGTCCAATCAATCTACAACCTGGCTTAGAGCGAGTCTTAAACACAGTTCCCGCGACGAGGTAATCAATAGCCCCACTCTGGGTCGCGCTCTCTGCTTCAGCGACGCTGTGAACGGACCGACCTATACAAGATAAGTCTGGCACTATTGCCCTTATTCGTTCAGCTGGCACGGACCTTTCCTTTAAATGAACACCATTCGCACCAGTTATTACGGCTATGTCAACTCTGTCATTAACAATAATCTTGGTTCCACTGCCACGAGCGACAGTCACCGCGCGAGATACGACTTCAACAAGCAGTCTATCAGACAGGCCTGGCTCTCGAATCTGAAGCAGATCAACGTCAGCTCTCACAGCCTCAGCCACTAGCGCCTCTAGTGCACTGATATCATCTGAACCGGTCTCGTTGCCAAGTCGGAGCCGGTCAGTCACCAGACAGACTATCGGAGATTTCTTAAACCAGGCCCTCTTCACTGATTTGTCCACGTAGGCAAACTGTTCTCTATCTTACGTAAAGGTTCATCAGAAAATTGCCATTGGAAAATGATGGCGACAAACAATCTGTCGAGAAAGTGACTAGGAAGAAGGTTGAGCAGATTTACCCAAAATCGAGTTAATCGGGGCAGCGAACTGCTCCGCCCTACGTCGAATTAGGATAGGTACGATTTCCAGTACACCTGCGACAAAAGCGACAACTCCAACTCCACTCACCAAGCCTCTTAGAATCGGATCAGTTAACGCAATCTCGAGAGAACCATTCATTCCCATAAAATAATTGCGATCCCAAAATTGGGTCCATGGCAAGACTACCAAGATCACTCCCGCGTCAAGCAGGTATAGGATTACAAGATTGCGAGTCACCCGTTTAATCTCGCCTCTTCCCCATTTCTTTAGATTTTAAACCGCCGCGAGTATTGATAGTATCAAACAGCGATCGAGGTCGAAACGACTTTCGGTGAATTACCGAATTTCCGAACTTAGCTACCGCCGCTATATGTTGGGGAGTCGGATAGCCCTTATGTCGATCGAATCCATATCGAGGGTCATTCAGGTGCTCACCGACCATCAGTCGGTCGCGCGTCACCTTTGCAACAATGGATGCCGCAGCAATCACTGTACATTTTCGGTCCCCGCCCACGATCCCCCTCTGGGGTAAAGATAAGTTTGGAATCTCAAAACCATCCACTAAGAGAAAATCGGGGTGTGGCTTTAATTTAATAACAGCTCTGTGCATGGCCTCCAAAGTGGCTTTGTGTACATTCAAACGGTCTATCTCAGAAGGTCCAGCATCGGCTATAGCGTATGCCAGCGATTTCTGAACGATTTCGTCGAATAGTCGTGTTCTTGCGGTAGGGGTTAAAAGTTTGGAATCGCGAACCCCGACGATTGGACAATCGGGATCAAGTATCACCACAGCTACTACGACCGGCCCTGCCAAACAACCTCGGCCTACTTCGTCTACACCAGCAACACGGGAAAATCCAAGTCGCCGGACAGAGTTTTCAATAGCCCTTGAAGCTATTCGGCGAGTCACGGTCGAATCTAATTACGTCTCCGTCGCTCTCGCATCCGAGCCGCTTTGCCTCGAAGTTTCCTGAGAAAATATAACTTTGCGCGACGAACCCTCGCCGACCTCACAATTTCAATCTTGTCAATTATCGGAGAATGCAGTGGGAAAATCCGTTCTACGCCTTGGCCAAAGGATACCTTTCGAACCGTAAACGTAGCCCGTGCCCCTCCGCGATGCTGCGCGATTACCAGTCCTTCGAATACCTGAATTCTTTCTTTTTCACCTTCGCGCACCTTTACATGAACCCGAACGGTGTCTCCAGGCTGCATGTCAGGACGATCCTGAAGTTGAGTTTCTTCGATTGCTTCAATGGACTTCATGCGTCTGCCCTCACTTTTCGTGCTAAGTCTATATTCTGTAGGGTCTCCAAGATCCTTTTCTCTTCCTCATCAAGCAGCTGACATCCTTCATCCAACAGATCCGGGCGTCGCTCAAGCGTACGTTTCACAGATTCACACTTTCTCCATGTCCGGATCTCTTCATGATTGCCTGACAATAGGACTTCCGGAACCCTCGCGCCATTAACGTCGGCAGGACGGGTGTAATGTGGATGATCTAAAAGCCCCCGTTCGAATGACTCATTCTTGACCGACTCCACGTCACCTACTACGCCATCAGCGAGACGAGCAACAGCCTCTAAAACTACTAGCGCAGGAACTTCTCCACCGGTCAACACGTAATCACCTATTGAGATTTCCTCAGAGACTACGGAATCAACCACCCGTTCATCCACCGCTTCGTAACGTCCACACAGCAAGACAATGTGATTCAATTGACTCAAACTTCGAACCTTCGCTTGATTTAATCGTTTCCCTTGGGGTGACACTAAGATTACCGCCTCTGGTTCACCCCTATCTGTCTTAATCTTCTCCATGGCCTGCATGAACGGTTCCGGCTTCATTACCATTCCTGGACCACCACCGTACGGCATATCATCAACTTTCTTATGTCGATTCTTTGAAAATTCTCTAAGGTCGTGTACCACAATGTCTAGCAGTTTTCGACGGTTGGCCCGGCCTATTACACCTTCCTCCAAAAACGCCAGCACCATTGACGGAAAGATCGTCACAACGTCAAACTTCAAGGACACTCAAGATTCCCTATCGTAACTGCAGGACTAACGTTCGCGGTTTAGGTCCAATAATCCCAAGGGCGGATCTATCACCACACTCTTCTGTTCCAGTTCGATACTTACACAAATGGGTTGAGCCAAGGGAATTTGAATCTCCTCCCCTTGCTCAACCCCCTCTACGACCAACCGGCTCGATCCGGAGGCTCCTTGTACACCGACAATCACGCCAACCCGTTTACCATCTACTGTAATTACTTCACATCCCACAAGCGAGTACTCGTAGTAGCTACCTTCTGGTAGTGCAATTTGATCCGAGACGGGAACACGTAGCTGTTTACCAATCAGCGGCTCAGCTTCCGAAATAGACTCAACACCCTCTATGGTCACGATCGGTCGACCCGAATGGAAGCGGGCCTCTAAAATCCTTAACGCTTCGACACCAGATGCGCCATTGACGTATACAACCGCATCCTTGCAAAAGCGTTTCTCAGGAAAGTCAGACTCAATATTTACGACAATCTCGCCACGGAGGCCATGCGTACGAGCGACTTGACCCACAAGAACCATCCCGGTCCAGTGTGTTTCCGCTAACTCGTCGGTCACTCACTTACGCTCGTCCACAAAATCGACTATTGTTCGCCGTCCGTCTATCTCAGCGGTGACGGTCGCCAGGGTTCGAATTGCAGTCGCGGTTCTTCCCTGACGCCCGATCAGCTTACCCAGATCATTTGGCGCCGTTCGAACCTTCACGTGTGACTCGTCCGGCCCATCGATCTCGGTCACCTCAACCATGTCTGGTTGATCCACCAAAGTTTTGGCGACAACTTGCACCACTTCTTTCGCTCGACTCACGAATCACTCGCCTGGTTTACAGACTCCGATTCGCTCACTCCACCCAATGACGAAGAAGACTCCGGAGCCACCTCTGCAACCACCTCGGATGTCTCTGCACTCGAAGAAGACAGAACGGCACCCGCCATCTGACGTTTCAGTAAAGTTCGCACAGTACTGCTCGGCTGGGCTCCGCGGGTTGTCCAATAGTTCAGACGTTCTCGATCAAGATCGAAAGACTCTGGCTCTGTGGTCGGATTGTAGTGCCCTATTACTTCAAGGGCTCGTCCATCACGCGCCGCATGAGAATCGATCACAACTATCCGAAAAAACGGGCGTTTCTTCGCACCCAGCCGACGCATTCGAATTGCTAACATTCTTAGTCCTACCTTATTTTCTCTAAAGCCCCATCCAACATGAAGCTCATTTCAAGTAATTTACCTTCACTGTAACGTCTACCGCCCAATAGATTGAGGAAACCCGATACGCCCAAGACGCCTGGCGCCAGCACGCTTACGCTTCACATTAGCACCCTTGACCATTTTGAGCATCTTACGCATCTGGCTAAACTGTTTCAGCAGGCGATTAACGTCTTGTACCTCCGTCCCGCTCCCGCATGCTATTCGTTTCCGACGACTTCCATTAATTACAGCCGGGTTCCGTCGCTCAACCACCGTCATTGAATCAATAATCGCAGCCGTACGAACCAACTGGCCTTGATCCATATCGCCATCATTTCTCGAATTATTCATACGCCGTAACCCGGGAATCATCTCAATCATCTGTTCTAACGACCCCATGTTACTAACAGTGTCCACCTGATCACGCAAGTCTTCTAGCGAAAAATCCTGATGTCGGAGTTTCTCTGTGAGGCGAGTTGTCTCTCTCTCTCCTATTGCCTTTTCCGCTCGTTCAACAAGGGTCAAAATATCACCCATACCCAAAATTCTGGAAACAAGTCGTTCAGGCTGAAAGATCTCTAAATCCTCTAGCCGCTCACCGATACCACTGAAAAGTATGGGTACGCCTACTACTGACACCATTGAAAGCGCAGCACCGGCTTTCGCATCCCCGTCCATCTTGCTTAGCACAAGACCAGTAATACCGACCCGACGATGAAATTCACCCGCACTCTTGATAGCATCTTGCCCCGTCATCGCATCAGCAACATATAAGAGCTCCGCCGGTTTGACGGCATCCCTTATGACTTCAAGCTCACCCATCAACTCCTCATCAAGATGAATACGTCCCGCCGTGTCAACAATCACGGTGTCAAATCCAAAATCTCTTGCCTCATCAATCGCTGTCTTAGCCCGCTGAACCGGGTCGACTGAGCCACCCGGGTCATGGACACGTAAGCCAGCGGACTCACACAGCAAATTTAACTGGGAAATAGCTGCGGCTCGCCTCACATCCGTCGACACAAGCATTGGATGCCTACCCTCACGTTTACACCACTCGCCAAGTTTCGCACTCGTCGTTGTCTTCCCAGAACCCTGGAGACCCAGAATAAGAATAACTTGAGGATGATTAGTCGCTTTTGAAAGTCCTGTAGCCCCTTGCCCAAACAAAGCCAACATCTCGTCACGGACAATTCCGACCACCTGTTGAGTCGAAGTCAGACTGTCTAAAACCTTCTGATCGATCGCCCGATCACGAACACGATTAACAAAAGCCTTAACGACTTTGAAGTTAACATCCGCCTCCAGTAGGGCTACCCGAATGTCCTTCAGAGCCGCTTCGACAGTTTCTGGTGTTAAACGAACTTCTCCCCGAAGCGATTCAAAAACATTCTGAAACCGGTCGGCAAGGGAATTAAACATGGTAAAAACGCGCAAGACAAAAATCTATGTATTACGATAAATGCTTTAATAACAGTCGCTTATGGTAACTGACCCGCTCGATCGCTGTCAACGATCCGAGCCCTAGACCGATGAAAGTTTGTGTCCAAGCTTTTCTTTCTTAGCCTTCAAATAGGCCTTCGAAAACTGAGAAGCAGGAACCTCAAGAGGAAGCGACTCCACAACAGCGAGTCCATAACCTTCTAGACCTATAAACTTTCGCGGATTATTCGTCAACAGTCGCATGGTTTGCACACCAAGATCACCCAAAATCTGAGCCCCAATCCCATAGTCTCGTTGGTCCGCCTTGAACCCAAGTTGCTCATTCGCCTCGACCGTATCCAAACCGTCATCCTGTAACTGATAAGCCCGAATCTTATTAGCTAAACCAATGCCTCTACCTTCCTGATTAAGATAGAGCAAGATACCGCGACCTTCGGAAGCGATTCGTCGCATAGCCACCGCCAACTGGTGGCCGCAGTCACAA
>CEUS01257057.1_pt1 | contig 12532 bp, 7 predicted proteins | sample 427031 | NCBI WGS metagenome assembly CEUS01 (sample SAMEA2622837, study PRJEB7988) | marine metagenome | biome: marine biome (ENVO:00000447); feature: marine epipelagic mixed layer (ENVO:xxxxxxxxx); material: "saline water (ENVO:00002010), including plankton (ENVO:xxxxxxxx)" | depth 140 m | reverse complement strand
AAAATAAAAGAAAATATTACAGCAATGATAGCTAAAAAATTTAACTCCGCGCTTCCTTCTTTAAATATATTGTAAATTCCTATAATGCTAGCTGCAGTCAAAGTAGGAATTGATAAAAAAAATGAAATTCTTGCAGAATCAAATCTGTTAAATCCTAACATTCTTCCTGAAGTAATAGTAATACCCGATCTACTAACTCCTGGTATTAATGACAACACTTGAAACAATCCAATAAATAAAGCAGATTTATTTGTAAAATTTGCATCTATTTTTTTTGTAACTTTTGACCTATCGCTTATGTAAAGGAGAATACCAAATATTAAGCTCATCCAACCAATGACTTCTAAATTTCTCAGCTGATCAATTAATCTTGTTTGGTATAGTATGTAGCCGACAGGAATTACCGGAATAGTTCCGACTAATATTTTAATTAAGAAATTTTTATTTTTAACGAAATGAAACAAATCATTTCTAAAGTATACTATGATCGCTATTAAGGATCCTAAGTGTAAGCAGATATCAATGAGTAAATTTTGGTTTGTGAAAGCATAATATTTTGAAACCAAAACAAGGTGAGCAGCAGAACTAACAGGTAAAAACTCGGAAATGCCCTGTATAGCTGATAGTATTAAAATTTCTACAGAAGAAAGCATGAAATCTACTAATGCATAACAGCTATGCAATATAAATCAATATTTTACTAGATTTTTTAAAATATAGGTCAACTTAACTGTCCTAAATATGCTTTTAGCTATATATATATTGATATAAAACATTAAATATTATGTCAGAAAAAATGCTTAAATTTGTAAAAATTGAGCAAGAAACTCCTAATAAAAGAAAGGTCGATAATCGATTAGAAGATTTTCGTGAGATTTATGACCAGTTCATTAATGATCGAGCAAAAGAACAATCTAGCAGATGTTCACAGTGTGGGGTGCCTTTTTGCCAAGTTCACTGTCCGTTACATAACAATATTCCTGATTGGTTAAAACTTACAGCAGAAGGAAGACTTCAAGAAGCCAGTGAGCTGGCTCATTCCACAAACAATATGCCAGAAGTTTGTGGTCGAATATGTCCCCAAGATAGATTATGTGAAGGAAACTGTGTGATTGAACAGTCAGGCCATGGAACGGTAACAATTGGGTCTGTTGAAAAATATATTACAGATAATGCCTGGGAAAAAGGTTGGATTAAACCTGTCAAACCTAATAAAGAAATTAATCAGTCAATCGGAATAATTGGAGCTGGACCAGCTGGCTTATCATGTGCAGAAGAGTTAAGAAAATTAGGTTACAAAGTAACGGTTTACGATAGATATGATAGACCTGGAGGATTATTAATATATGGTATACCAAATTTCAAATTAGAAAAATTTGTAGTAGAGAGACGCACCAATCTCCTTAAAAAAAGTGGAATAAAATTTATACAAAATATAGAAATCGGAAAAGATAAATCTTTTGAAGAAATAAGAAGAGAACATGATGCATTGCTAATAGCTACTGGAGTCTACAAGGCTAGAGAAGTAAATTTACCAGGTCAAGATTTAAAAAATATTTTTCCCGCAATGGAATTTTTGACAGCGTCTAATCGTAAAGGCTTAGGTGACAAGGTTGAAAAATTTGATAAAGGAATACTCAATGCTGAAAATAAAAATGTAGTTGTTATCGGTGGAGGTGATACAGCAATGGATTGTGTACGAACAGCAGTTAGACAAAATGCAAAAACTGTAAAGTGCCTATATAGACGAGATAGAGAAAATATGCCTGGATCAACCAGAGAAGTATATAATGCAGAAGAAGAAGGCGTAAAGTTTATTTGGTTATCAAATCCAAAAAAATTTATCGGCCAAGATACAATTTCATCAGTAATAGTTGAAAAAATGAAACTTGGTACTCCAGATTCTTCAGGAAGAAATACCCCAGAGTCAGTTTCAAATTCTGATTTTGAAATTAAAGCAGATTTAATAATTAAAGCTCTAGGATTTGATCCTGAAAACTTACCCAAATTATTTAATAATTCTAACCTCGAGGTTTCTAAATGGGGAACAATTAAGATTAATTTAAAAACAATGGAAACAAATTTACCTGGAGTGTTTGCTGCTGGAGATATAGCAAGAGGAGCATCGCTAGTTGTGTGGGCAATTAGGGATGGAAGAGATGCCTCAATATCAATTGAAAAATATTTAAAAAGAAAAAAAATAAATAAAGAAATAGCAGCTTAAAATGACCTTATACAAAAAAAATTTAAAAAAATTAATTGAATGTGGCGTATACAAGTCATCTTTCGAACATGATGCTTGTGGAGTAGGCTTTGTAGCATCGACAGAGGGTAAAAAATCAAGAGATGTTGTTGAATTTGGTATACAAGCATTAAAAGCAGTTTGGCATCGTGGAGCTGTAGACGCAGATGGGAAAACAGGGGATGGAGCAGGAATCCATATTGAGATACCTAAGGATTTTTTTATAGAAAGAATTGAAAATGCTGGCCGTAGACACGAAACAGGAGATATCTGTGTAGGGATGATTTTTCTTCCAAAAAATGACTATGCTTCTCAAGAGAAGTGTAAAACTTTGGTCGAAAATGAGCTTTTAAGTAGAAATTACTATATATATCGCTGGAGGCAAGTTCCAGTTAATACCAAAGTTCTTGGAGTAAAAGCGGAGAATAACAGACCAGAAATTGTTCAATTAATTTTCAAATCTAATGATATCAATCTCAAAGAAGATAATTTGGAAAGAGATTTATTTATTGCTAGGAAAAAAATAGAAAAATCATCTAATACTTTAAAATTAAAAGATTTTTATATTTGTTCTTTAAGTTCTAGATCAATTATTTACAAGGGAATGTTTTTGGCAGAGGCCTTATCAGAATTTTATCCTGATTTAATGGACAAGCGTTTTATTTCTAGATTTGCAATTTTTCATCAAAGATATTCTACCAATACTTTTCCAAGTTGGGATTTGGCGCAACCTTTCAGAACTTTGGCGCATAATGGTGAAATAAATACAATTAAAGGCAATATTAATTGGATGAAAATTCATGAACAGGATATGAAAAGTAAATTTTTTGAAGATATTGAGTCATTAAAACCAGTTATTACAGAAGGGAATTCAGATTCTGCAGCTTTAGATAATGTATTTGAATTATTAGTTAGATCAGGAAAATCTGTACCATTAACAAAATTAATGTTAATCCCAGATGCCTGGTCAAAAAGAAGAAAAACTGTTTCAAAATCTAATCAACAGTTGTTTAATTTTTTAAACAGTACTATAGAACCCTGGGATGGCCCAGCCGCAATTTCTGCTACTGATGGAAAGTGGATTATTGCAGCACAAGATAGAAATGGACTTAGACCTTTAAGATACACAATTACTTCTGATAAACTTTTATTTGCCGGATCGGAAACTGGAATGATTCCATTTTCAAATAAAAAAATTATTTTTAAGGGTCGATTGGGGCCTGGTCAAGCTATAGCAATTGATCTTGATAAAGGTCAAATATATGACAGCAAAAGTTTAAAGAATAAAATTTCCAAAGATTATAAAAAATACAATAAACAAATTATAGATTTAGATAAAAAATTTAACATTACAAAAGAAAAGTTCTTTTATAAAACCGAAGAACTAAGAAGAAGACAGTTTTTAGCGGGAATTAATATAGAAGACTTGGAGCTTATATTGCATCCAATGGTCGAGGATGAGAAGGAAGCAGTAGGATCAATGGGGGATGATACACCTACAGCAGTTTTATCAGATCAATATAGACCTTTGTCACACTTTTTTAGACAAAATTTTAGTCAAGTTACAAATCCTCCAATTGATTCCTTGAGGGAAAATGAAGTAATGAGTTTAAGAACAAGATTTGGAAATTTGGGTAACATTCTTGATTTTGAAAATTTAACTAAAGAAAATATATATGTATTGGAAAGCCCAGTATTGTCCAACGCACAATTTGAAAAATTTATAGAATTTTTTAGAAAAGACATTAAAATTTTGGACTGTACATTTGATTTTCTAGAAAGTTTGAAGGAAGGATTAGATAAGATTACCTTAGAAGCAGAAATTGCGGTTAGAGAAGGAAAAAAGCATCTAATTTTAACTGACACGAAAGTTAGCGAGAAAAGAATACAAATTCCATTAATATTAGCAATTGGTTCGATTAATTCACGACTTACTAATTTGGGTATAAGAGGCTTTGCTTCAATAAATGTTCAAACAAGTGAAGTTTTAGATACCCATTCCTTTGCTGTTTTATTAGGTGTGGGAGCAACCACTATTAATCCTTACATTGCTTTTGATTCCATATTTCAGAGATATGAAAAAAAATTGTTTGGAAAATTAAGTTTTGAAGAGTGTGTAAGGAAATATATTAAATCAATAGATAATGGATTGTTAAAAATTATGTCTAAAATGGGCATATCAGTGTTAAGCGCATACAGAGGAGGGTGCAACTTTGAATCTGTTGGATTAAGCAGGGCTCTCGTAGCTAAATATTTTCCTGGAATGGTATCCAGAATATCTGGCATAGGAATTTTTGGTATACAAAAAAAAATAAAAAAATTACATGAAAGAGCGTTTCAAAAAAATATAACTATTCTTCCGATTGGAGGAATTTATAAGTACAGAAAAAATGGTGAAACACATCAGTATCAAGGCCATTTAATTCACATGTTACAAAATGCTGTATCTACAAACTCTTATGAAATGTACAAAAAATACGCAAAAGGTATTTATGATATGCCAGTAATTAATTTGAGAGACCTGCTAGATTTTAAAAAATTAAATAAAGCTATTAGCATTAACGAAGTTGAGTCTATTACTAGTTTAAGAAAACGTTTTGGAAGCGGAAGCATGTCCCATGGCGCTTTATCATCGGAAGCCCACGAAACATTAGCAATTGGTATGAATAGAATAGAAGCCGCTTCATGTAGTGGTGAAGGAGGAGAAGATCCTAAAAGATTTTTTAAAATGGAGAATGGAGACAGTTCCAATTCTAAAGTGAAACAGATTGCATCAGCTAGATTTGGTGTAACAATTGAATATTTAAATAATTGTAGTGAAATTGAAATAAAAATTGCTCAAGGTGCTAAACCCGGCGAGGGAGGACAATTGCCAGGATTTAAAGTTTCAAAAGAAATTGCAAAATTAAGGCATTCTACACCAGGAGTGACATTAATATCTCCACCACCTCATCATGATATATATTCTATTGAAGATTTAGCTCAACTTATTTACGATTTAAAACAATCCAATCCAAAAGCAAGAGTGGGAGTCAAATTGGTTGCATCAACTGGGGTAGGAACTATTGCTGCAGGAGTTGCAAAAGCAAAAGCAGATGTAATATTAATATCCGGACATTCTGGAGGCACCGGAGCTAGTCCACAAACTAGCGTAAAATATGTCGGCATACCCTGGGAAATGGGACTCACAGAAGCAAATCAAATTTTAACTTTGAATGGTCTTAGACACAAAGTTACTTTAAGAACTGACGGAGGAATAAAAACAGGTAGAGATGTTGTAATTGCTGCAATGATGGGTGCCGAAGAGTTTGGTATTGGTACCACTTCTTTAGTAGCTATGGGCTGCATAATGGTAAGACAATGTCACTCTAATACATGTCCAGTTGGGGTTTGTACACAAGACGAAAATTTAAGAAAAAAATTTACAGGAACTCCTGAAAAGGTTGTAAATTTATTTTCATTTATAGCAGAAGAAGTTAGAGAAATATTAGCAGAATTAGGATTTAAAACATTAAACGAAATTGTAGGAAGAACAGATCTCTTAAAGCAGGTAAGCAGAGGAACATCTGATTTAGACGATTTAGATTTAAGCCCTTTACTAGTTCAGGCGGATCCAGGCGAAGAAAAGAGATATTGTGAATCTGGCTTAATAAATAAAGTTCCAGAAACGTTAGATGAAAAAATTTATAATGATATTAAAAATTTAATAGGACAAAAAAATTCAATCGAAGTAAATTATGATGTAAAAAATACTCATCGAGCTGTTGGTACTCGGTTATCACACTATATTTATAAAAAATATGAAAAAAAACAACTTAGTGAAAATTATCTCACAATTAATTTATTTGGTTCAGCAGGTCAATCACTAGGAGCATTTGGGATTAAAGGTTTAAAATTAAAGGTAGAAGGAGATTCGAATGACTATGTTGGAAAAGGTCTTTCAGGAGCAACAATAGTTATTAAGCCTCCAAGAGAAAGTAATTTAATTAGCAGCGAAAATACAATTATTGGTAACACAGTACTTTACGGCGCTACAGCTGGTAAACTTTTTGCATCTGGCCAATCAGGAGAAAGATTTGCTGTTAGAAATTCTGGCGCTAGTGCAGTGATAGAAGGGTGTGATTCAAATGGCTGTGAGTATATGACTAATGGCACCATTGTTATTTTAGGTAAAATCGGTGATAATTTTGCTGCGGGAATGACAGGGGGAATGGCATTTATTTACGATCCAAATAATGAATTTGAAAATTATGTAAACCCAAACTCAGTAATATGGCAAATTCCCGAAACTGATTATTGGAAAAATCACTTGAAAAATTTAATTATAGAACATTTTAAGGAAACTGGTTCAAAAATAGCTGACTTAATTCTAAAAAACTATGACGATGAGATAAAAAACTTCAAACAAGTTTGCCCAAAAGAAATGTTAGACAAGTTACCAAATCCATTAAAATTAAATACAAAGATTTTAAAGGCGATTTAAATAAGATATTTTTATCTACTTTTCTATCTTTTTTCTAAAATTATATATCCATCTAATTCATGATATTTTCTGTAATTGGACATTATATATAAATCAACTAACTTAATTCTTTCATAAATTTCTAGTCCATCCCATTTTTGTTCCAAAGAATAATACAGAATGTATTTTGGCTGTGCTTTTTTAAGTTGATTAATATAGTCCTTTTGAAGTTTAGCTGGGCTTGCTAGCCAAGATGCCCAATATTTTGTACAAGAAGGTTTTTTAAGAAGATAAGGAATTGAATCTTCATATGTAATATGCTCAACGCAATTATCTTTTTCTGTAAGTTTTTTATAGTATTTAATTAAATTAATTGTTTTTTGATCAAGAAAAATTTCATCCTCTAAGTTTATAAAGTGTGTGAAATTTTTATTATAATTCTTAACATTATTAAGATTAAAATGATTCTGATTAGAAACATAATAGAATAATAAAAAAATTATAGATAGAGAAAGAAATGGTTTATAGGATAGAAATTTTCCAGTTAAAAATTTTTTTTCTACTGAAATAAATAAATAATTTAAAATAAAAAAAATATTTAGCAAAATAGGTATATCATGTGAACCACGTATGTGCGCAGCATCAGATCTGCCAAGGGCATTTTTAAATATTATTAAACTTAATAAAAATAAAAAAATAAATAATATTTTTTTTGAACTGAGCATTTTATTTTCATTTGAAATTAAATAATGTAAAACAAATAATCCTGCAGTTAGTTGAAGTATTAGTGCCCTGGTAGCTCTTGCTCCATCTGAATCGCTTGCCATCGAAAGAAAGGGCGTGGGGTACTTCAAGCCGTGAATTAACTCTCCTGAGGCGACGATTGTTTTGGTGTTATTCAAAAAACTTTTAAATTCATCAAGACCTATTATGGCTACCGAAAGTATCCAGCAAGCTCCTAGACATAAAAAAATTAGAAAAATTTTATTATATTTTTTAGCAAGAAATAAATAAACTAAATAAATAAACAAAATAAAAAAAATGTATGCGCCTCTATCAATTTGAAGAAATATTGAAATAGTTGCAATTGCACAAATTAAAATTGTAGATATTAATCTAAATTTTGATTGCACAAATAATTCAATAAAAAAAATTAAAAATAAAATAATATAAATATCTTTATGAGAAAAATAATAACCAGATCCCGAAAAACTATATTTACTCATAGAAATAATTATTGAAGTAAAAACAGTAAAAAATAAAATTTTTGCATTTTTATTTAAGTTAGTAATTTTTGTAAGTTGATAAGAAAGTAAAACAGATAAAAGTTTGATCAATAAAATTAAAAAAATACGAGAAGTTCTAGTAGCTCCTATTGTTTCAGCTCCAAAAATTTTCCATATTATTGAAGGATAAAATATATCAGCAGCACCATGTGTTAAATAAGAAGATATCCAAATATTTTTTGTAAGCCAATAATTTTGAGTAGGAGTAAGATAGTTGCCATCGTGAAAACTATCTAGTACGTAATTGGAGAAAGAAAATTTTATTGATAAAAATTCAAAAAAAATAAAAATCAAAAATATAAGTAATAATAAAACAAGAATTGATGAATGGTTTTCAATTTTTTTACTTTTCTCAAAAATTAACTCATTAAAATTTATATTTTTTTGATAAAGTTTTTGGTTTAAAAAAAGATAGATAATAAGTGGCAAGGATATAAAAAAAATATACCTTATTGTGTCGTTATTAGGATTATAATTTTCAGACGATAATGGTCCCGTTGTGGCAGCAATATTATTTAATGGTAATGCTATTTTTTCCCATAATAGTGTAGCAATTAAAATAGAGACAATAACTGAAAAAAAAATAAAAAAATTTTTCTGCAAATTATTTAATTTCATTTTTTTATTACTTATAATACATTATATTTATAAAAACTAACAAATAATTCTATTTTATGAAGCCAGATCAGAAAAAAAAGATAAGAAATAAAATTTTAAAATTAGTAAAAAATTATTCTGATTTGGCTTTTAAAAAAAGAAAATTTATACCTGGAAAAACTACTATACCCCCAACAGGTAAAGTAATTGGTGATATCGAATTAAAAAATATGGTTGAAGCATCTTTAGATGGTTGGTTAACGGCCGGAAGATTTAATAAGGAATTTGAAAAAAAGCTTTCTAAATTTATTGGGGTTAAGCAGTTAATAACAGTGAATTCTGGTTCTTCTGCTAATTTAATTGCTTTCTCAACTTTAACTTCACCAAAGTTAAAGGAAAGAGCAATTAATCCATTAGATGAAGTAATAACAGTTGCGGCCGGATTTCCAACAACCATAAATCCAATAATACAATTTGGAGCTATTCCAGTTTTTGTTGATGTCAAAATTCCTACTTACAATATTGATGAAAACGCTATCGAAGAAGCTATTACTCCTAAAACCAAAGCTATTATGATTGCACATACGCTAGGAAACCCATTTAATTTAGAAGTTGTAAAATCTATTTGTGAAAAAAAAAATCTTTGGTTGATCGAAGATAGTTGTGATGCATTAGGATCAACATATAAAAAACAAATGGTAGGTACATTTGGAGATATTGCTACGCTAAGTTTTTATCCAGCTCATCATATTACTATGGGAGAAGGAGGAGCAGTTTTTACTAATAGTATAAGGCTGAAAATGATAGCTCAATCTTTTAGAGACTGGGGAAGAGATTGTTATTGTGAACCTGGAAAAGAAAATACTTGTGGAAAGCGTTTTGACTGGAAACTTGGAGATTTGCCAAAAGGATATGATCATAAATATATATATTCTCATGCTGGTTACAATATGAAAATAACAGATATGCAAGCAGCTTGTGGGCTGGCACAAATTAATAGAGTAAAAAAATTTATTGAAATAAGAAAAAAAAATTTTAAATATATTTATAACAAATTAAAATCACATGAAGAATTTTTAATTTTGCCAGAAGCAACCGAAAATTCAGATCCTTCCTGGTTTGGTTTTCCTATTACTATTAGAGATAATTTGTCAATTACTCGCGATGATTTATTAAGGCATCTTGATAAAAATAAGATTGGATTTCGCCTACTTTTTTCTGGTAACGCAACAAAACAGCCGTATATGCAAAAAAAACAATTTCGTATAGTAGGTACTTTAAAAAATACTTCAACCATTATGAATAATACTTTTTGGATTGGTGTATATCCAAATTTAACACATCAAGAATTGGATTTTGTAACTGATAAAATAAAAGAATTTTTGAATTAAAAATTATTATGATCGAGGGTATTAAAATAACTCCACTTAAGCAAATTGAGGATGAAAGAGGAAAAGTAATGCATATGTTACGTAATAATCAAAAGCATTTTTCTAAATTTGGAGAAATTTATTTTTCTACTGTTCATCCAAATAAAATAAAAGGATGGCACCTACATTCAAAAATGACATTAAATTATGCAATAATTTTAGGGGAAATAAAACTTGTTCTATATGATGTTAGACCTGAGAGCAAAACAAAGGGAGAGGTACAAGAATTTTTTTTATCACCAAAAAATTATAAATTAATTACTGTTCCTCCACTAATATGGAATGGTTTTATGGGAATCGGTGATAAAACTGCGATTGTAGCAAATTGCGCTGACTTGCCATACGATGATACTGAAATTAAAAGAAAATCTGCCTTTGATAAGGAGATACCTTATAATTGGAATAAAAACATTGCTAAAAAAATATTTGATTAATGGTTCAACTTAGAAATAGTTCTATACTTATTGTTGGTGGCACTGGATTTATAGGTATAAATCTTACTAAAAAATTACTAAAGCTTGGTGCAAAGGTCACTTGTCTTTCTTTAAAAAGAAAAAAAATTCAATTAACTCATAAGAATCTAAAATATGTATTTTGTGATTATACAAAATTTGAAATATTAAAAAAAAAAGTGAACAAACCATTTCAATATATCATTAACTTAGGCGGCTATATTGATCACAGTAAATTTTTTAGCAAAGGCAGAAAAGGAAAACTAGTAATAGACAGTCATTTTACATCAACAATGAATTTATTGTTATCAATTAAAAAAGAAAAATTAAAAAGATATTTGCACATAGGTACCTGTGATGAATATGGAGCTAATATTTCACCTGTAAAAGAAAGTTTTAAAGAGGATCCAATCACCTCTTACGCTCTAGCAAAGTTAGCAAGTATTAATTTATTAATCATGTTATATAAGACAGAAAATTTACCAGTTACTATGTTGAGGCTTTTCTTAGTTTATGGTCCCCATCAAAAAAATGATAGACTAGTTCCCCAGGTAATAAATGGATGTTTAAAAAAAAAATTTTTCCCCGTTTCTAAAGGCAATCAATTAAGAGATTTTTGTTATGTAGACGACGTAGTAGAAGCAATGATTTTATCACTAACTAATAAAAAAGCTTTGGGCGAGGTATTTAATATAGGTTATGGAAAACCTATTTCAGTCAAGTTTATAATTAGTAGAATTAGTCAAATAATCAAGAAAGGAAAACCTCAGTTTAATAAGATACCATTTAGAAAGAATGAAAATCTAAAATTATACCCTTCAATTAAAAAGGTAAGGAAAATTTTAGGATGGAGGCCCAAAACCAATTTAAATCAAGGACTTGTAAAAACAATAAACTATTATAAAACAATTAAAGAAAAGTAATTTTATGATCAATAGTATATCAGTGGTTATCCCCTCATATAACGAATCCAAAAATATTAATGAAATTTATAAAAGAACAACTCAAGTTATAGAAAAACTTAATATTAAAAATTATGAGATTATTTTTGTAGAAAATGGATCTAAAGATAATAGTCTTGAACTACTCAAAAAGATAAATTCAGAAAATAAATCCGTAAAAATAATCTCACTTTCAAGAAATTTTGGATATCAATCTGCGATAGCTGTTGGTTTAAAGTATTCTGAAAATGATTATGTTTGTGTTATGGATGGAGATTTACAGGATCCACCTGAAATTATTTCAAAACTTGTTAATAAAATTACCGAAGGATATGAAGTAGTTTATGGAATTAGAGCTAAAAGAAAATCTAATTTTATTAAGAAATTTTTTTACAATTTATTCTATGAAATTTATTCAAGATTAAGTGAAATTGATGTTCCAAAAAAAGGTGGAGATTTTTGTTTAATGAGCAAAAAGGTAGTTAAGAATCTAAATAGCCTAAGCGAAAAGAATTTATTTATACGAGGACTAAGATCATGGGTTGGTTTTAAACAGACCGGTGTTGAGTATGAGAGAGATGAAAGATATGCAGGCAAGACCAATTTTTCCTTTTTAGGTGCCACCGCTCTAGCTCTAGATGGCTTTGTGTCATTTTCTTTAATACCTTTAAGATTTATTTTAATTACAGGGACCATTATTTCTTTTTTTTCTTTTTTATTTTTTATATATTTTGTTTTAGTAAAAATTTTACACACACTAGGAATTTTTGATTTTAGTTATTTACAGTTGCCAAAAGGTTTAACTGTTACAAACTCAATACTATCTTTATCTTTAGGTTTAGTTTTATTTACTTTAGGAATTATTGGAGAATATGTTGGTAGAATTTATTTTGAAGTAAAAAATCGGCCAAATTATGTAATTAACGAAATTATTCTTTAGGCTTTAAATTATAAAAAATTATAGACTTTAGTTCTTTACATATTTTTTTTAAATCACTTTTTCTTGACAAGCTGTGGTCACCATTTTTAATTTTAATTAACTTTTTTTTTGATTTAGTAAAAATTTTTAGTATTTTTCTTGAAAATGATACAGGTACAACTTCGTCATTTAAACCATGAAAG
>CEUS01282898.1_pt1 | contig 12537 bp, 11 predicted proteins | sample 427031 | NCBI WGS metagenome assembly CEUS01 (sample SAMEA2622837, study PRJEB7988) | marine metagenome | biome: marine biome (ENVO:00000447); feature: marine epipelagic mixed layer (ENVO:xxxxxxxxx); material: "saline water (ENVO:00002010), including plankton (ENVO:xxxxxxxx)" | depth 140 m | reverse complement strand
GCCATTCTTGGGGGCGAGGTTGAAGCCCCAACTCTCTCGGGGCAGGTCATACTCACCATACCGCCACTTACACAAAACGGCCGACGTTTTCGACTGAGCGGCAAGGGTATGCCCGTTCTGGGCAGCCAAGGCCACCGGGGCGACCTCGTAGCACGTGTAAACGTGATGCTTCCAGACGAGCTAACAGAAGTTGAACGCGCCCTTTTTGAGGAGCTTCGCCAGACTAAAACAACCGCACAGGCAGCAAGCTAACAAGGAAGGACGATGATGCCTCGCCGCCGACCAACGACCGAACCTCTGCCCGATGACGAACCCTGTTACGTAATCTCTATTGCTTCGCGACTGGTAGGGCTGCATCAACAGACACTGCGCTATTACGAACGTGCCGGACTCATTCGCCCACATCGCACAACCGGCAACATCCGCATGTACTCCAATGCTGACATTTACCGCATTAGACAGGCCCAGCGCCTCATCGAAGAACTGGGTGTGAACCTTGCTGGCGTGGAAGTAGTTCTTCGCATGAGTGACCAGCTGCGTACCCTCCAGTCCGAGCTGGACGAGATACGTACCGAACTCGACAGCTTGCGTCAGACACAACTCCCCGCGTCAACCATCGACAGCGAGGGCCACCCCGCGCACTGATTTAAGGGGAACCACCCGTCCCTGAAGACCCCGCCCGCGGGGCAGGAGGAATAACCATCATGATGAGACAGGACCGATTTACTGAGCAGGCACAAGAAGTGCTCGCCTCCTCCCAGGAGGCTGTACGAACCCGCCGACACAGTCAGTGGGGCGTTCCGCACGTGCTATTTGCACTATCCGACCTTGATGGCGGGCTAGCCCTGCAGGTTTTGGAAAAGCTAGAAGTGAATGTTGCTAGGCTGAAGGCCCGTGTTGACGAGGAGCTAAAAAACCAACCGCGCCTCCAGCACGAAGTCGTGCAGATCTATACCACTCCGGAAGTGGTGAGGATGCTAGAAGTAGCGAATGCCGAGGCGGAACGATTGAAAGATGAATACGTAGGGGTAGAGCACCTGCTAATCGCAATCGCCGATAACGAGGAAAGCGGGGCTGCCGGTCTACTTGCAGAGCTCGGTGTTACCAAAGAGGGCATCTATCGTGCCTTAAGGGAAATCCGTGGCAGCGCGCGAGTGACCAGTCCAACAGCTGAGAGCAGCTATCAGAGCCTAGAGCGCTTCAGCACCGATCTCACATTACTAGCCAAAGAGGGCAAGTTAGATCCAGTTATCGGGCGGGAGACCGAAGTACGGCGAGTAATGCAGATCCTTAACCGCCGTACGAAGAACAACCCAGTAGTGATCGGAGAGGCCGGAGTAGGGAAAACAGCCATTATCGAAGGACTTGCTCAGCGGATTGCAGACGGAGATATTCCAGAAAACCTCCAAGACAAGTCGCTTCGAGCACTAGATATGGGAGCTCTATTGGCCGGAGCCAAGTTTAGGGGAGAGTTTGAGGAACGCCTGAAGACCGTAATGGAGGAGGTCCGCCAGAGTGATGGTGGCATCATCCTCTTCATTGACGAGCTCCATACCGTCATGGGCGCTGGGGGTGCTGAGGGTGCTATCGACGCCAGCAACTTGATGAAGCCAGCATTAGCACGGGGGGAGCTAAGGGCTATCGGGGCGACCACACTCGACGAGTATCGGCACATTGAGAAGGACCCGGCACTGGAGCGCCGCTTCGCGCCCGTCCATGTAGACGAACCCTCTGAGGCGGACACGATCGCAATACTGGAGGGACTTCGGTCGCGCTACGAAGACCACCACAAGGTCGAGATTTGCGACGACGCCCTTCGCGCCGCAGTACGCCTATCCTCCCGCTATGTAACCGAGCGACATCTTCCAGATAAAGCTATCGACCTAATCGACGAAGCTGCCAGCAAACATGTCATCGACGCTCAGGAGACATCCCCAGAGGTTCGGGCCATTTCCAAACGACTGGACTCCCTAGCACAGGAGGCGGAGACCGCCGTCGATAAGGAAGACCACGAACGCGCTGCCAAAATCAAACAGGAACTACTGCACCTCCAAGATGAGTACGCAATGCTTCGTGCGGAAGACGCCTCCGGTCGACCTTCAGAAATGCGCATATCGGAAGAGGACATTGCCAACCTCATAGGACAAATGACGGGAATACCTATTTCAAGGCTGGAGGAGAGCGAGAATGAGAAACTGCTGCGCATGGAAGAAACTCTGCACAAGCGGGTGATGGGACAGGAGCGGGCAATTCAAGCCCTCAGCGATGCCGTCCGCAGAGCTCGAGCAGGACTAAAGGACCCCAATCGTCCCATCGGTTCATTTATCTTCCTAGGACCTACTGGTGTAGGAAAAACAGAACTGGCGAAGGCCCTGGCCCAATGCCTATTCGACGATGAGGAGGCGATGATCCGACTGGACATGTCGGAGTACCAAGAGCGCCACACAGTAAGTCGCTTAGTCGGCTCACCCCCCGGGTACGTAGGACATGACGAAGGGGGTGGCCTTACCGAACAGGTACGACATCGTCCCTATCGTGTCGTCCTTTTCGACGAAATCGAAAAAGCACACCCGGATGTCTTCAACACGCTCCTGCAGATCCTCGATGATGGGCGCTTAACAGATGGTCATGGCCGAACTGCGGACTTCCGAAACACAGTTCTCATCATGACCAGCAACTTGGGAACAGGTGCCCAAAATCGCCTCACGATGGGATTCACCCAGCGCAGTGAAGAGAGTGGTGCCAGCGAACAGGTGCGCGAATCAGCGGAAAGAGCGTTACGTGAGCACTTTAGACCCGAGTTCCTGAATCGTATTGACGAAACCATCGTCTTCGAGCCACTGACTCAGCGGGAGCTCTCGGAAATAGTCAACTTGCTCGTTGCTGAGGTTCGCAGTCGCCTAGCAGAGCGAGAGATCGATATCGAACTGACCGCGAACGCGCGCCAAGAACTGGTTCGGGAAGGCTATGACCCCGAGCTGGGCGCACGCCCCCTCCGGCGGACGGTCGAACGACGAGTAGAGAACGAGCTAGCGAGGCGCATTCTTGCAGGAGAATTCCATCAGGGGCAGAAAATCAAGATCGATTATGAGAACGGGAAATTCACCTTTGCTAGCTATATGCAGGTGAGGGAGCCAGCGCTCGCGGGGTAGGTCGGCCGGACCTAACCTGGTGCGGTGGAGTTGTTCGATCCTGGACGAACACCCCGAATCTGGGGCAACGCCAGAATAATTACTGCTGACAGCCCAAGGGTTGTCCAGCCTAAAGCAGAAACAACAATCGGGAGGCCCAATTGCTGGGCGAACGCACTGATTGGGAACGTAAGAAGCATGGCAACCCCATTGGTGAGAGGGAATAGGGCCATAACCCGCCCCCGCATTCCCTCCACCACTTTTTCCTGAACGATGACGGAAGCACTTACCGTCGAGGCTGAGAGAGAGACCCCCAAGCCGACATTCGTGATTGCTGTGAACCAGAGCGACCGAGAGTAGGCGAACAAGATCGCGCTCACCGCGAAGCAAATGGCGGCCAACACTAGAGTCCATCCTCGGCCGGCAACATCGGGGCGTTGAGCAAAGTACAAAGACCCAACAACGGCACCCCCGCCCCAACCAAGAGCCATGAGAGCGAATCCTTTTTCGCCGGCATCCAATACTTCAGTAGCCCAGATCACACCGAGATTGCCAACACCAGGCATGCCAACACCATGCATCACGAAAACGAGCGCCACCGCTGCAAAGATCACGACATGGCGGCGCGTGTACCGCAGGCCATCAGACACGGCACGAAGGACCTGTCGACCGGCTCCTCCGCGACTCTCGTAATCAAGCATTGCAATGAGGGGAATTATGCCGAGCCAAACTAGGAGCGAACCTGCATAAAGAGCTCCAGGACCGAATTGCGAATTCAGGACAGCCGCAACGGGAATTGTGATAGGAATCATCAGTTGCTGGGCGGCAGAATTCAGGCTGATCGCATTTCCGAGATCTTCCATACCCACTACAGCCGGGATACTCGCCTGCCTAGCGGGATGGTCAATAGCCTGGGTTGCCGAAGCAAGAAAAGTGAGCGCAACCACCCCAAAGAACGTGGCATCACCAAAGGGCATCAACAACATGAAGAGGGCAACAAAAACATTGAGGACTAGCGTGGTCGACTCGCAGGAAAGGAGCACAAGACGCCGCTCAAAACGATCGGCGAAGGCTCCACCGATGAGACTGAAAAGGAGCGTAGCCACGCCCCGCGCACCCATGAGTACCCCCGTGTAAATGATCTGTTGGTCCTCGTAAACATCCTGAACCCAGAAGATCTGTGTGACGAAATGGAGGGGTCCAACAAGACCAACGAGCACTGTCCCGGCAAGCAGCAGCCGAAAGTTACGATGATGAAAGGCGCGAAAAGCAGAAAGGGTGAGGAGGGATTGAAGAACGCGAGGGGATCGGAGGGGCAGAGGGGGCATCAGACCCGGAGTTTACGTTTCTTTGGCGTCACATCTATGCTCTGCTGATCGTAGACCAACGTTTATTACCTATTCATTTTGACTCTCGGCATCTGATTTTCCAGGCCACTGAACTAATAAAAAGCTTACTAGGGCTTGGCGAGCCCACCCTGGATCGGCCAGAATCAGGGCCCTTGCTTAGCAGGGGCAGGAGGAAAACCATGTTGCTTGAGGGAAAAACTGCCGTAATTACTGGGGCAGCAGTAGGAATTGGTCGCGGGATCGCAGTAGCGCTCGCAGAGAACGGCGCAGACATCGCTAGCTTCGACATAGACGCCGTCCACAACGCAGAGACAGCTGCCCAGGTGCGGGCAACAGGGCAGCAGGGAATCGCCATCGACTGTGACGTAGCAGACAAAACACAGGTACGACGCGCAATGAACAGCGCCCTACAGCGCTTGGGGCGCATTGACATACTCGTAAATAACGCCGCCATATATGCAGATACCACTCTTACCAACGGTACCTACGAGTCCCAAACTACCGCCTATGAGAGCTCCCTAGACATCTGCGCTATGGGAAGCTTCTACTGCGCCCGAGCAGCCACCCCGGCCATGCAGGCGGTTGGCGGCGGCGAAATCATCAACGTCATCACGGAACACATCAAGGAAGGGCACCTGATGACGGGAGGGGCTGCCAGTGGTTACGACTGCGCCAAATGGGTGCAGTGGCGCCAGGTAGAGACCTGGGCAATCGAACTGGCAGAACACAACATCCGCGTGAATGGCCTTTGCATGGGCGCAACCGATACACCAATGCTACGCGCCGTCTCGGCTGCAGCAGCGGAAGCAGGGATGCGACCCGAAGACTTAGGGCAGGCCGTCATCAATATCCTTTCTCATGGATCCGATGGTCCTAGCGGAGAAACCTTCGTGTTCGGAACCTCAGGCACACCACGAGCTCAGAGCCTTGAGGAAATCGCGGCCCTCGCCCCTGCCTAAAAAATGCCCACGCGCGTTGACAGCGCAGGTAGGATTGTTGAGAAGTAAGCGCGAATGGTGCACGCCACCTTCTGGCGAGCACATTGCACAGGGAGAAATCGCATGGTCCTCCAGTCTGTTGCCCACCAAACGCCCACCGCAAAGGCCTCCGAGCCAATCCTCGGCACAGACCTAATCCCGAAAGAGCGCTATGTCTCCAAGGAGTTCATGGATCTCGAGTGGGAGCGCATGTGGACAAAGGTCTGGAACATCGCCGGCCGGGAGCAGGACATAGCGAACATTGGTGATTACTTCACAACTGAGCTAGGACCAGAGTCATTTCTGGTGGTACGCGAGGCAGAAGATAGGGTCCGGGCGTTCTACAACGTCTGTCCCCACCGCGGAAACCAGATCCGCAACCCAGGCATGGGACATGCCGAGAGCTTCCAGTGCGCATACCATTTCTTTGAATTCAACCTCGATGGCTCCAAGAAGTTCGTCCCCGACGAGGACACATTCACCCAGGGGGTACCTCAAGAAACAGCACTAATCGAGGTGCCATGCGACACCTGGGGTGGGTGGGTCTGGTTCAACATGAACCCTGAGGCTGAACCCTTGAGGGAGTTCCTTGGTGAGATTCCAGAGCACCTGGACCCCTACCACTTTGACGAGCAGTACATCGTGCAGGATCGAACGATCGAGTGGGATTGCAACTGGAAAACTTCAGTGGACGCCTTTAACGAGGTGTATCACGTGCAGGGTATCCATCCACAAATCCTCGAGAACATCGATGACATACACGTGCAGATTGACCTGTACGAGCGGCACAACCGCTACTTAGTCCCATTTGGACTGCTGAGCCCACGCTACCCGAACCAGACCGAACTAACCCGCTCGCTAAAGGAAATGTTGCACGCAGCCGGGATCGATTCGGAAACATTCAAGGGTGGCCCGGCAGCCGTAAGGCCGGCAATTCAGAAGAAGGTCAAGGAGCACGCTGCTACCCATGGCATCGATCTGTCAGACTTAAACGACGATCAACTGACTGATGACTACCACTATTACCTCTTCCCAAATATCACTCTGAACACTCACCACTCGGGTGTGATGCTCTTTCGTCAGCGGCCACATGCATCTGATCCGAACAAGATGTACTACGACCTTCAGAGCTATGTGCGCATCCCGGAGGGCTCAGACCCACCGCCACGACCTATACACACAACACACAAACACGGAGAGATCTCCCTCGGGCTAGGACTCGACCAAGACTCATACAACCTGCCACGTGTACAAAAAGGGATGAACTCGCGGTCGTTTAAAGGATTACTTATTAACTATCGGGAGCGTCGCATTCGCCACATGCATAAGGTTATCGACGACTACCTGGATGGGCCCGACCGCTAAGCCCTCTAGTCCCCCGTTGAGAAATACCGCGAAACGTGCCAGGTGACTTCTTGCTGTAGGCTGCGCTCTCCACGAGGAGGGCCATCGACATGAAAGATTTCGCCGGCAAAGTAGCTGTGATCACAGGTGGGGCGAGTGGCATTGGGCTCGGCATGGCTCACCGGTTTGCTGCCGAAGGGATGCGTATCGTCCTCTCCGATATCGAGGAAGATGCCCTCGAAGGAGCAGCCCAAGGCTTACGCGAGAGCGGCACCGAAGTCCTAACGGTTAAAACGGATGCAGGAGATGCAGCTTCCATGGACAACCTTGGTGAGCGCACTCTTGAACATTTCGGTGCCGTCCATGTGGTCTGCAATAACGCAGGCGTAGGGATTCGAGGTCGATTGTGGGAATTGACCACCAACGACTGGGAGTTTGTGCTGCGTGTAAACCTTTGGGGGGTGATTCACGGGGTTCGTGTGTTCGCACCGCATCTAGTTGAGCAGGACGAGGGACACATCGTGAATACTGCCTCTATGGCCGGCCTCGTTTCCGTTGCCGGATCGGGACCCTACAACGTTAGCAAGCACGGCGTCGTTACTCTCTCAGAGACGCTGCATTCCGAGCTACAGGATGCCAACTCAAATGTCGGGGTATCAGTGCTCTGCCCAGGAGTCGTAGCAACGAACCTGCGGAACTCCGACCGCAATCGCCCAGCTTCCCTGCGGGACCTAAACACAGAGGAACTAGAGGAGCGCGCACAGAGCACACCTGGATTTAGTCCTGCGGGGGGTCTACCTACCCTCACGACCGACTGGGCGGCGGAGTGTGTACTAGAAGCTATCAAGATAGACCGCTTCTACATCCTCACACATGAGGATCACGAAGGGCAGATCCAGAGGCGTATGCAGAATATCCTCGAGGACGGAACACCTGCTGTCGTCCGGCCCACAGTCTTCGCAGGCGGCCCAAAGGAACTCAATTAGGATTGCTTCTCAGAACTAAGTACTTCCTGAGCAAGGTCAGTAATGACGGTGGCAAGGTCACGATGTGTGCCGGCTGGCTCCGTATACCGGATGCCAGCGGCACCTTCAGCAGCAACCTGTCCGACATGCCATCCCTCTGAGACGAAAAACGGCACTATCGTTGCAGCTCTCCCCTGGGCAAGATCCAGAACAGACCTAATATTGGGCTCTTGATCAGTAAAGACAGCGAAGACCTCTGCGAAACGATCCAGCGTGCTCACTCGCTTAATTTGCTGGTGAACACTGTTCGACGAGTCGACGTTGCGATCTGTCCCATGCCCTAGCACGAAGACCACATCGACCGGTTTGGTACCCACCTCCAGTGCCCGCTCAACAATGATGTCAGCAAGTGCAGGATGCACACCTACGGGGTCCGTACACCGAACCGTTCTGCCCCTGCGCCGGGTCACAGGCCCTTCAAGATCCATTTCGGTGGGAATGACATCGCTTGTGAAGTAGCCCTCCGACATGAAAACTGGAACAACTGTTACGTCTTCAGCCACACAGCCATCCAGCGCACGCGCTAAGGAAGGTTCTTCCTTCCAAAATGCAACCCGCACCTCATCCCAAACACCAGTGCTTGCCAACTTTCGAGCATGAGCTCGCACTGCTTCGCTAGATCGGGAGTTCAAATGAGATCCGTGACCAGCCAGGAGGAGTGCTTTACTCACTGCACGTCCTCCAAGGCTTCGATGACAGCACGAACTAATTCCTCAAGTCCTGGAGCGGTAGCTTCGTAATCGACGCGCCCGAAGCACTCAACTAGTGCACTTGAAGTGCTGGGTCCGATACTGATTAGCGCACCGCCAAGGTTTGCCTCCTGGCCAAGGGCCTGATGTAAATTCTGTGCCGTCGAGCTGCTGGTAAAGGTAACTGCGTCAGCTTCGCTCAAAGCAGCTTCCTGGTCCTTGGTCAGAGGTACTGCCCTGTTCTCATAAGCAGTCACCGAGAGAACGGCCAGCCCTCGCGCCTTCAGTGCGAGAAGAAGGTCTGGCGGTGAAAGATTGGATTGGAAAATGGTGACCTTATCACCGGACTCAGCCGGGAGATTCGCAAGGGCAGCTGACCACGAATCCTCTGGAACAAAGTCAGCCCTCAGGCCATAACGACTTAGCGCAGCAGCAGTCGCATCGCCTACAGCGGCTAGCTGAATACCAGCAAGAGCCCGCGAATCCAGCCCTCCTAAAAACAGTGTCTGCATAGCTGCCTCAACACCGTTCGCGCTACTGAAAGCCCACCAATCAGCTGGTTTGGTAACAGCCTCCCAAAGCTCGGGGGAGCTGTTCCGCGAGACGAGTTCGATAGTAGGTGCCTCGGTCACAATTGCCCCCTCCGCCTCAAGCAGGTTCACTAATTCGCTCGCCTGAGTGCGAGATCGGGTAACCGCAATACGGCGACCGGCTAGAGCCCCAGGATGGAACCACGCTAGGTCTTCCGCTAGAGCGGCAACCTTCCCGACAACAGTCACCAATGGGCTATCAAGACCCGCTTCAGTCATCCTGTCAGCGATGTCACCAAGACTACCCTTCACAAGCCTCTGGTCTGACCGGGTTCCCCACTGTATAGAAGCAGCGGGATTCTCGGCGGAGCGCCCCTCCTTTATGAGTCGGTCGGTACACTCGGCCAGGGTATAAGCTCCCATTAGCATCACAAGAGTGTCGACCTCTGCGGCAGCGCGCCAACTAGTGCGCCCATCACCGAGACTTCGCGCGTTGATGACCATAAAAGCACCTGACAAGCCACGATGTGTCACTGGAATCCCTGCATAGGCGAGAGCTCCGATGGCAGACGTAACACCCGGCACCACCGTGCAGGGAATACCCGCCTGATGACAGGCCTTCAACTCCTCAGCTCCACGTCCAAACACAAAGGGGTCACCGCCCTTTAGCCGGACAACCTGCTTGCCTTCTTTCGCCCGCGCCAACATGAGGGTTTCGATTTCAGCCTGGCTCGCAGTATGGGCACCAACGCGCTTACCAACGGCCATTAGCTCTGCGTCAGCTGAGGCCTCCCTGAGAAGCGACTGGGGTGCCAAGGCATCGTAGAGAACGACGTCCGCGGTGCGCACTGCTTCAAGGCCCGCAAGGGTAATCAAGCCGGGATCACCCGGACCAGCGCCCACAAGCCAAACTCTACCGCTCACAGAAACTCCCTGCGCCTGCTGTCGCGCCTTCGTATGGTAGGGCACCCGAGGGGGAACCAGTTCAGAACCTCTACAAGCCCCAGAGGTTGCACTCGTCCAACTGGTCCAGGAAAACGAGGTCGGTCATCCAGAACGCATTATCTCATTGGCTAGAAAGCACCCTCGTACTGCAGGACGCAAAAAAACTGTACCCAGGACTCGCAAAACCAGACCGACCCCGATTGCGGGGCACAGCGCACAGCCGTACCCTCGCGCGGCAGACGGAGGACACGCGTGAGCGAAGCTGACCAAGAGATCGCAAATAACGAAGTGCTCTTCGCTGTTCTGGTCGAACTAGGAGTTACCAATGCCCGCACTCTTGGCCTTGACCACCCTGGCATCACAGCGCTCTGTGATGCGCACCGACAGCTAGAGAATGGGAAGCCTGGTCTTGCGATGCACACGCTCGAGGTGGAGCTAGGAGAGCCTGAAACACCCATGCCGATCGAAGTGGGAGCAGCTGCCTTTGTCCTGCGTGGGAAGGCACACGAGGCACAGAACCGGGCCTACCACGCACGCATTGACTACGAGTACGCCCTCAAGATGAGGCCAAACCTTCCCTTTGCAACCGAAGCTATTCGACGGATCGACCGCAGCTAGCAAGCTAGGCTCTTCCTAGTCCCATAGAATTGCGCAACCAGTTGGTGGGAGGCCCCCTATGGTGCGAGCCGAAATCATCGAACGAAGCAAAGTACTCCAGGAAACCGCACCACCCCTCGAGCGCCTTCAGGGAATGAAGGAAGCACTTCTGAAGGCCGGAGACGAAGCCCAGGAAATTCGACACCTTCCGTCGTGGGCCTCGAACGAGATCGCCGACCAGGGGCTCTACCGTTTCGCATTGCCACAAGAGCTGGGCGGGGAGGATCTGCGTGCCCGGGAGCAGATCGAAATCGTCGAGGCAGCCTCTGCCATCGACGGATCAGTGGGCTGGTGCATCCACATCAACTCCGAAATCAATGCCCTTGTGCTTCGGCGTATGACCGTCGACTTCGCCCATGAGTACTACGACGATTGGCGAGTTCTTACCTGTGGAGGCGTAGGCCCAGGGCTTCAAAATGCCCGTGCCCGACGGGAGGAAGGCGGCTGGCGACTCTGGTGCCAAGGCTCCTTTGGAAGCGGCTGTCACAATGCCACCTGGACACTCGTTCACACAGGTTCTGTTGGAGTACCACGAGAGGGTGGAGGTTCTTCCGAAAAGGCTTTCCTCATTCCTCGAGACGACTGGGAAATCGTCGACACGTGGGACACAGCCGGACTTCGTGGTTCGGGAAGTCACGATGTAAAAGTTGATGGCGCATTCATCCCAGAGCAGGCAACCCTGCCAATGGACCTCTTCAGCACCTGTGAAACCTTCCCCAATCCAACCTATCGCAACCCGATGCAGGCCCACTACAACAAAGGTGCAGTTGCACTCGGAATCTGCCGTGGGGCTATTGACGACCTGATCGCATTGGCAATGACGAAGACCCCTTGGACGTCAGGAAGTCTGTTGGCCGATCAGCCAGAGTTGCAATACCGGTTAGGCGAAGCCCAGGCCACTTACAGAGCGGCGCGTTCCTTCCTAATCGAAGCCCAGGAGGAGACGGAAGAGCACCTTGGGCCACTGGCAAAGGATGGCGGACGGGCGCGCCCGGAATGGCCTGTACTACAGCGCAATTATCTCTCCTGCGTGCACGCAGCTCAATCCACTCGGCATATCGTTGACATGATTCATAACACAGCAGGGACCACTGCTAGTCGAATGGAATCACCGCTGGAGCGCCGCCTACGAGACGCTCACCAGGCTGCCTCGCACGCAGCAATTTCTTGGCGACACTATCGGAAGCTAGGCAGCACTTATCTTGGCGACGATCCTCCAGCGTTCGGTGTAATCGCCCGGGCCTAAAGGGGATAGAGCTCAGGATCCCTTAGGGGGCTTTTGGCGGAAAAACTTCCCCACAGCGCTTCCAAGGAACGGGCGCAACGGCCGGGGCAACATGCGCCATGCAATTGCCTCGCCGGCAACACCTCCTACTTGTCTAAGCTCCTCCTCGTGGTCACGAACATAGCGTGCCGCCCGCTCAACTGCCGGACGAGAGGCTTCAATTGCTTCCTGTGCAAAGTGTTCCGCCTCAGGCCTGGCCGCCTCGACAGTTTCTTTCACCAGTTTTGCAGCACGACGGGCCATTTGGTCGGCCGCAGGCTGAGCCTCTAGCGCGGCATCGTGCGCCTTCCGCACAAATTGTCCGAGGGAACGCCCGATCTCTTGAGCCCTATCCTCCCTAGGGGATGATTTGTTGCCTTCCACCATGACGAACCTCCACCATCACTCTAGCGCAAGCAGCCATTGACAGGACGGCGTACCATCAGCGCACGTCTCATTGCCATCGGAGGAAAATATGGTTCAGGAAAAGATCGGAAACAAGACTCCCACAGAAAAAGCTCCCGAACCTCTCCTCGGGACAGAGCTGATTCCCAAGGAGCGCTACACCTCGAAGGAATTCATGGATCTCGAGTGGGAGCGCATGTGGACCAAAGTTTGGAATATGG
>CEUS01063306.1_pt1 | contig 12560 bp, 8 predicted proteins | sample 427031 | NCBI WGS metagenome assembly CEUS01 (sample SAMEA2622837, study PRJEB7988) | marine metagenome | biome: marine biome (ENVO:00000447); feature: marine epipelagic mixed layer (ENVO:xxxxxxxxx); material: "saline water (ENVO:00002010), including plankton (ENVO:xxxxxxxx)" | depth 140 m | reverse complement strand
AACTGAGTAAAAAATCCAATAATTAATACTGCTAGAGCTTCTATAGCCACAAATACTGTGCCAACGCCTAAAAGCCTAACCCAATCTCGCTTTACTAAATACCAACTCCTCACCAGAGCTTCCATAGGTCCTTTCTTGTCCAGAACGACAGCCTGAACATAAAAGCCCCAAACAAGCAGGATGAATATTACTATCGGAATACCAATACCTATGGTACTTAACAATAGTGCGACCAACATTGCTGTTGAAAATATAACCGTGTTGGACAAAAGTGAACGCGATGTTCTAATGGCTTCTTGATACCCCATCAAAGCTGTGCATTTGTAACCAAGGTATCTAGTCGCAACGATATATGTTGTCGCGGCATTCGCAAATTGACCTATCAAGAATCCAAATATTACAACCACAAAAAACAATGTCAGAGATGCAGTAGTAGGCAAAAAGACCGTTAACAAAAATGGGAGGTTCGCAATCACAGATACCTTCAGCAACATCGCTAAGTTGAGCCAATATATCCTAAGCGTCTCAGTTACTAAAACTCCGATATCTTTCGGGCGGAGAGATTCATCTGTGCTATCTAGTATGGGAACAGGAGGAAGGGTATACAATGGTTCTGGCCCACCCCCATCAAACTCATCCGACGACAACCGCACACCGCATTGGCGACAATAGTCAGCTTTGTCACTATTTTCAAATTCACAAATTAAGCAGTTCAGACTTTCAACCTCTTCGTTGGAAGTATCGTGGTTAGACTATCCCTTCTTCTCGCATATTCGAAAAGCCTTCCTCGTAGGCTGCAATAGTGAAGTCGATATCAGCCTCCTGATGCTTCGCCGATACAATCATCGTTTTCCACATTGGGTCTACTCCAGCATTGAGCAGACTGATTTTTATACCACTAAGTTTTTCTGGAGTCATTGCTGCCCGTATTTCTGAATGGGGCATATCATTTATGGCTTCAGGGTCCGTTGGAGTACCCATAGTCAGGTGCACCAGAGAAGCGACTCCATAAGCACACCCTGGAATTTCCAATCTAGCCATCACATTGTTAATGCCAGACTTAAGTCTTGTCGCCATAGCCTCAGCATGAGCATTAGCATTGGTATTAGCTACCAACTCCAAAGCGGTGGACCCAGCAGCAGCTGACAATGGATTAGCATTGAAAGTGCCCGGGTGAGGAACTCGCCTATTAGAATCCCAATCCGCATCTCCTCTGCGTTGGATCATGTCTAATATTCCACTCTTTCCAGCAACGGCTCCTCCTGGTAAGCCTCCACCCAATACCTTAGCTAGCGATGTAAGATCAGGAGTCACACCAAATCTAGCCTGTGCTCCACCTGGTGATGAACGGAAGCCTGTTACTACTTCATCAAATAGTAAAACTACTCCCCGTTGTTCGGTTATTGCCCTCAATTCCTCCAAAAAAGCAGGCTTTATAGGTGAAACTCCCATATGGGCACCAGTGGGCTCCAAAATTATAGCCGCTATATCATCATCAGCATCGAGTGCCATTTCAACAGCGTTAATATCATTGACTTCAGGAAGAACAATCATGCTTTCCCAGGTACTTGCGGGTATTCCAGGTCCAAATTCATTACCATTAGCCGCTGCATAGTCGTGCCAACCATGAAAGTGATCAAAGAATTTTATGATCTTGTTCTTGCCTGTGTAAGCACGCGCAAGCCTCATTGCCATCATAGTCGCTTCCGTACCCGAACTTGTAAACCGTACTTTTTCGGCAGAGGGTATCAATTTGGTTACAAGCTCTCCCCATTTTATTTCGACCTCAGTATTGGCACCGAAATGCGTACCACGCGCGACGTGGTCACTAACCGCTTTAACGATTGCAGGATGGGAATGCCCTAACAAGAGTGAGCCATGTCCAGAGACATAGTCAATGTATTCATTGCCGTCAACGTCCCACTTTCTAGCGCCTTCGGCGTGAGTAGCGTAAATGGGGAAAGGAGCTAGATAGCGGGTCTCATGTGTTACCCCATCCGGGAAAAGCCCTTTTGAGCGCTCCTCATACAATTGTCTTGAAGTAGGATGAAGATCGTAGAACCTCTCAGTTATGCTAGCCATTTGCCCCTCCTAAAGAAATCAAAGCTTTCGACACAACAACTCAGATTTCGTTATTGTAGAACACGTAGGTGGACTTGGGAAGAGCGATATGAGTTCATGAAAGGCAGTTATGATATTATTGAAATCTGACAACATAATGCGGCTACTTGTCACTTAGCAGTTATTGACAGATAGGAATGCTCACAATATGATCGTCTCAATTTACTGGCAGTCAACCTGACAACTTGCGAAAACGCAGGCACGGCATAAGGAGGCATCTATGGCTGAGTCTAAGGAAGTCAAACAGTGGGTGGGCCTTCTCACATCAAAAGAAGACTCGCGCCAATCAAAAATGAAAGCCAGATACACTGAGCTAGCTGGCTTATCCGAAGAGGACCGGGTCAAACAGGTAACTGATATGGCTCGAGCAGAGCATGAACTAGATGAAGATAAACTGCATGTGTTCACTAAGAGCAGGCTCGAGACCTGGATTTCAATGGATGCTGACAAGGCAGAATCGGTAGCTAGGGCTTATGACGAAGCGATGAAAAACCTACCTGGCACATTAGCTATGCGTCGAGTAGGCGCCGTACAAACCATAGCAAGAGATTTAGAAACGGAAAAAGTGGAAAGGCTGTACGAATTACTTCCATCTCTGCTCAAAGAAAACCCTAGAGCTGTAATCACCTCACTGGGCACTTCGGTTGAAAAGAAGCCAAAGCCGGAGAAAAAGACTAAGCGCAAATTCTTGTTTTTTTAGTAAGTAACCTCTGAGGTGCAAACAGTGTTAAGATACCCCACGGGGTCTTCGGCTTCTGGTTATTCGAGAATCAAGTTTATTCGCATTTAGTACTATGAAACCACCCATCATTCTGGGCGTTGACATCGGTGGCACCAAAGTAATTGCGAGTCTCGTTTCTGCGACAGGCGAAGTCGTGGCAACAACGAGTTTCCCAAGCGGTTATGAATTTTCCGTAGTTCAGTTCACGGAATGCATCTCAACCAGTTTAACGCACCTTCAAGCAGTATCTGGAGAAAATCCTGTAGCTGTAGGAGTTGGAGCAGCCGGCCTGATTGAAAAAAACAGTGGAGTGATTACAACTTCCCCAAACCTTAAGAATTGGACAGGGGTTCCTCTGAAACAAATTCTACAAGATGCTTTCAGCATCCCTAGCTTAGTAACAAATGATGTGCATGCTGCAGCATTCTCAGAATGGAATATCGGATCTGGCAAAGATACGAACGACGTAGCCTGTTTATTTGTTGGTACCGGTATCGGTTGTGGAATAGTAACGGAAGGTAGACTGCTACTTGGCAAATCAGGCCATGCAGGAGAATTAGGCCATGCCACGATTGATGTTAACGGACCAATTTGTAGATGCGGAAACCGAGGTTGCTTAGAATCACTCGCAGGGGGATGGGGGATAGGATCCAGAGCACAGAAAGCAGTGAAACTAGACAAGGTAGCTGGCACCACCATGCTCGAAATCGCCCATGGAAAAATCGAGGATGTAAGTGCCAAAACTGTATCTCAAGCATTCCAACAAAATGATCTATTAGCTACAGAGATAATGAATAATACTGCGGAATACTTGGCCGTAGGAGTTAAGTCTATCGTAAACATTTTCAATCCAAGTAAAATCGTTCTCGGTGGCGGAGTTATAGAAGGCACAGAAAAACTAATAGACATGATAAGAGATCGTTCGATTAACGCACTAGATGACGAAGTTGAAATTGTGAAAAGCGAACTAGGCAGTTTTGCAACCGTAGTAGGAGCTGCCTTAATGGCAACAGCGGTTATTACAACTCAGTAAAAAAATTATCAGAATATACCAATTGTCACATAAATCAATTTCAATCTTAAATAATGGTACAATTGCGACCTTGGATTGAATCATGATTACCTACAACAGCGATACAGAATTCCCAAAAGCGTATGACCACCATCTCGTTGAGGAGAAGCTCTATCAATTTTGGCAGGACAAGGGCTACTTTACTCCTATTATAGATCGAGGTAAGAATCCGTTTGTAATTATCATGCCCCCACCCAATGTCACTGGACAACTGCACTTGGGACATGCATTAACGGCTTCAATCCAAGATGCGATGGCCCGTTGGCACCGAATGAAAGGAGACCCTACTTTATGGCTACCCGGCACAGATCACGCCGGCATTGCGACTCAAGTTGTGGTGGAACGGACTATTTTAGGAAATGAAGGCAAAACCCGGCACGAACTTGGTCGAGAAAAGTTTACAGAAAAAGTCTGGGACTGGGTGTCGGAATATGGCAACACAATTGACAGGCAACATCAACGTCTTGGTGCTTCTTGTGACTGGACTCGGAAAAGGTTTACCCTCGATCCAGCACCTAGCAAAGCCGTCCTACATACTTTTGTAAATTTGTACCGTAAAGGGTTAATTTACCAAGGTGAGCGTATAATCAACTGGTGTCCACGCTGTGAGACTGCTCTGTCCGATTTAGAGGTAAAGCACCAAGATGAGGATGGAAACCTAGTACACATCCGTTACCCTATACAAGACAGCAAACAACATATCATCGTAGCAACAACCCGCCCCGAAACAATGTTAGGAGATACGGCAATCGCGGTGCATCCAGATAATCTGGAATACGCAAATCTCGTTGGAAAGAAAGTAGTACTGCCTATAACCCAAAGAGTAGTTCCTATCATTGCAGATGAAGCTGTGGAGATAGGATTTGGAACGGGGGCCCTTAAAGTCACGCCAGGGCATGATCCTGTAGACTTCGAAATAGGTCAAAGACATAATCTTTCAATAGTAAATATCATGAACCAAGACGGGACCCTTAATGAAGAAGCTGGCCCCTACGTTGGTCTGAACATCCAGGATGCACGTAAGGCTGTAATGGAAAGACTCAGCCAGGAAGGACTATTAGACAAAACTGAAGCCCATCAAATGTCCATAGGCCATTGTGACCGTTGTGACTCGGTTGTGGAACCAGTAGTTAGTAAACAGTGGTTTATGAAAATGAAGCCGCTTGCTAAACCAGCAATAGAAGCGATTAACGATGGCAGTATAAGCATCGTCCCACAACGCTTTACACGTGTTTACCTAAATTGGATGGAAAACATAAGGGACTGGTGTATAAGTCGGCAAATATGGTGGGGACATAGAATACCAGTCTGGTATTGCGAAACATGTGAAGAGATCACCGTTGAAATAGAAACTCCAATACAGTGCGAGAGTTGCGGGTCAACTGCAATTAAACAAGATCCTGACGTTTTGGATACTTGGTTTAGCTCGGGATTGTGGACTCACTCCACTTTAGGGTGGCCCGAAAAAACAGAAGATCTGAGTTACTTTTATCCATCCACAGTGATGGAGACAGGCCATGACATTTTGTTCTTTTGGGTTGCCAGGATGATAATGCTGGGCCTAGAGAATACTGGCAAAATTCCATTCAAAACAATTTATCTGCATGGCTTGGTATTGGATGCTCAAGGATCCAAAATGAGCAAGAGTAGAGGCAATGTGCTGGATCCCCTGCAGCTAATTGAAACATACGGAGCAGATGCTTTGCGTTTTGCTCTAACAACAGGTACTACACCAGGAAATGATAGTCGTCTGAGTGATGACAAGCTAGATGGGGCACGCAATTTCGCCAACAAGCTATGGAACATAAGCCGATTCGTGGTGGGCTCATTGAAACAGGCAAGAACACTTTCTGGATGGGCTACCTTACAAAACTTAACACACCGTGAAGATAGATGGATACTAAGCAGGCATAACAGATTGATTGAGAGGGTAGATCAACTCATTAGTGACTTTCAATTTGGGGAGGCTCAAAGAGAGCTTTACAGCTTTGTATGGGCTGAGTTCGCTGATTGGTATATCGAAATGGCTAAAGTGAGGATAGGCGAAGGGGATCAACAGCCGGCCATCGTGCTCGGTCATGTTTTGGAAAGTACCCTAAGGCTTTTGCATCCTTTTATGCCATTCCTAACCGAGGAACTTTGGCAAAGATTAACGAGCGTACTTCCTAAAGATGAATCTGAATCTGAATCTGAATCAATCTCCATAGCTCCATATCCTCTTCATATGAATACCTTCATTGAAACAGAGGCGGAACATGAACTTGAAACAATAATAGGAATAATTCATGGTGTGCGAAATCTCCGAGCTGAACTAAAAGTAGAGGCTCAACATACATTAGAAGCCATAATTACAACTGATTCTGCCATCACAACAATAAGCGAAGAGTGTGAGGCGATAAGAAAACTAGCCCGTATTAACGTGATAGATATCATTCCATCGAGTCAAGAATTTGATAAAAGTGGGGCCGTTTCACTAGTAGTAGGAAATGCTACTGTGTTCATCTATATGCCAGATACCTTCGATTTAAGTTCTGAACAGAATCGGCTGAAACAAGAGCTTCTAGCAACAGAGAAGTTGAGTAAAAGCCTAAATACCAGAATTAATGACACTAATTTCACGTCTCGCGCGCCAATCGAAGTGGTAGAACGAGAACGAGAACGTTTAGAAACATCGCTTGAAAGGGAAAACCGCATAAGAGAACTTATTATACAATTGGGTGTGTGAGGATAAATTACTTCAGATATTTATTCCTTCAGTTAACATTCTACAAACGGGAAGTTTTAAGAATGGTCAAGCATCAGAGACAACCTGACTAACCCTTTCTTTGTATCACTAGCAACCCTGGCGCTTTCAGAAGATTGAACTCTTCTACTGAATAACCAATATGTAAACTCTTTCAGTTCTGTAATCGTCGTGGAATTTCGGTCAGTTCGCCCCAATTCCTTCCGGAAGGATCTAAATAGAACCCTTTGTGTATCACCGTAAATATACTCAAACGCCTTGTCAGATATGTCATCCAAATCGGGCAGGCTAAGCGAGCGACGCTCCTTTCTAATCGAATCCTCAATTGACAAGATAAGAGCCTGTTCAACCGTGATTCCATAATAGTAATTTAGTAAAGGAACTCGCTTCTCAGAACCGATCAATTTATCAAAGCCCTCCTCTGTAAATTGATCTGGGAAATGACCATCGAACAATAGAGCCGTCTTCTCATCCTCCGGGACCAGATCGTTGATATCATCTAGGAGTCTCGCGGCAAGAGTAAGCCAATCGAACGCCTCACCGAGCAAAAGATATTTATAATGAACGCCTTTAACCTTCTCTTCTGCTAAAGGCCACTCCCTAACGGCATTTAGTAGAGCTTCAGGCCAAGCAATACCGCTAACTATAGCAACTCTCAAATCACTTATAATATCGCGGGGCATCAATCCGACCACTTCGGTTTTTTCGGAGTTAATAACTATTGTCATCGTTCAATAAAATCTTTAAAAGGAAAACCCAATACTGCCTCAATGAAGAATGGGCCGTCAATCAACCCCCATTCTTAGACTCTAGACCGTCGCGGCATGGCATTTTTTAAACTTCTTACCGCTTCCACATGGGCACGCGTCATTACGGCCAACTTTACCAAAGCCCGACGACGATACACTACTTCCGTTGAGAGGAGGCTTTGTATCAGATTGGCTTAACTGGAATTTGGGCGGCCTCATAGTGCCTCGTCTGGAACTGCCACGGCTTGAATGCTCATTCGTTGATGCTATCCCAACACGAAATATCGTATGTACGACATCATGCTGTATTCGACCAAGAAGATCTCCAAATTGTACATGTGCTTCTTTCTTGTACATAACCAATGGATCCCTCTGACCATACGCTTGTAGACCTATTCCTTGGCGCAAATTTTGCATACTTGTAAGATGTTCAACCCAATGAGAATCTATAACCCTCAACATCAATGCCCTCTCTAAGGCTCTCATATCATCCGCACCAATCTTCCCTTCGTTCTCTTCGTAAAGCGCATCCGCATGCTCACACAATGCATCAAAAATTTCTGACGGATGCATATTTTCCAAGCTCTCTGAGCTGATATGATCTGGGAGTGGCATTATTGTAGCCATTTCCGCTTCCATAGCATCAATTGACCAATTTTCGTGATCACTATCGTTGGTATGTGACCCAATTATTGCGTCAAGTTCATTGTGAATCATATCCTTTATGTTTTGTTTAAGATCCGCTTCCGATAGTGCCCTATGTCGGTCCGAATAGATTACGTCGCGGTGGGCGTTGGCAACATCGTCATATTCAACAAGATGTTTCCTCACGTCAAAATTAAAAGCTTCAACTTTAACTTGGGAACTCTCTATCGCCTTGGATACCATTCGAGATTCAACCGGCACATCTTCCTCCAAGCCAGCCCACTCCATTATTTTTTTTACGCGCTCCCCCCCAAATCTACGCATTAACTCATCTTCAAGAGATACATAGAACTTGGTGCTTCCGGGATCCCCTTGTCTACCAGAGCGCCCTCTAAGTTGATTGTCAATTCGCCTTGCCTCATGTCGTTCCGTTCCTATAATGTATAAACCGCCAAGGTCAATAACCGATCTGTTTTCCTCTTCCCAATCTTGCGGCTCTCTACCTTCTGGGGATCCTCCCAATACTATGTCTGTTCCCCTACCCGCCATGTTAGTAGCAACGGTAACAGAACCCAAACGACCCGCCTCAGCAATGATAGAAGCTTCTTTTTCATGTTGCTTGGCATTAAGTATCTGATGCGCAACACCACGACGTTTAAGTATATTGCTTAACATTTCAGAAGCTTCTATTGAAGTAGTGCCAACCAATACTGGCCTTCCTTCTTTGTTCAACTCATCTACTTTGTTAGCGACCGCCCGAAACTTGGAGTCTTCATTTTTATATATAGCATCGCGAAGATCCTCTCTAATCATTGTCTTATGGGTTGGGATAGGGATAACATCTAGCTTATATATCTTCCAAAATTCCTCTCCCTCTGTAGAAGCTGTTCCAGTCATGCCAGAAAGCTTAGAGTACATTCGGAAGTAATTCTGTAAAGTTATAGTCGCGTAACTCAGGCTTTCTTGCCTGACTTGAATGTTCTCTTTTGCTTCAATTGCCTGATGCAGTCCCTCAGCGTAGCGTCTCCCAGGCATTAGGCGACCAGTGAACTCGTCTACTATGATCACCTCACCTTGTTGCACCACGTAGTCTTTATCCCTTTGGTATGCGACATTAGCCCTCAGTGCGTTCTCGACATAATGCGTTAGAACGTAATTCTGAGGATCATACAAGTTCCCCACGTTCAGTATGCGCTCCAAATTGGACATGCCATCCTCTGTGAGAACGACAGAGCGTTCCTTTTCATCAAAGTTATAATCTTCCCCAATTCGCAACCTAGGCACCATCTTGGCCATGGTGTAGTACATTTTTGTAGATTGTCTAGCAGGGCCACTGATAATTAAGGGTGTTCTGGCCTCATCAATTAAGATATTGTCTACTTCATCAACTATGGCAAAATTCAACTGCCTCTGGACGACATCCTTAATAGCAACGGCCATATTGTCTCTCAGATAGTCAAACCCAAATTCGTTATTAGTCCCATAGGTTATATCTGCAGCATAGGCCTCTTGTCTGGTAACTGGTCGAAGATGCTTAAAGTTAGAATTGGCACCATCAAATTCTGGATCATAAAGAAACGAAGCATTGTGTTGTAAGGTTGCCAAGGTCAAACCCAAAGAATTATATATCGGTCCCATCCATTGAGCATCACGCCTTGCCAAATAGTCGTTGACAGTAATCAAATGTGCCCCATTCCCTTGTATAGCATTTAGATAAAGGGGCAACGTCGCGACGAGAGTCTTACCCTCTCCAGTTCTCATTTCGGCGATCTTTCCCTGATGTAGTACTAGGCCACCCATCAACTGTACGTCGTAATGCCTCATGGCAATAGTTCTTTTAGATGCCTCTCTAACAGCAGCAAAGGCCTCAGGCAAAATATCGTCAAGCGTTTTACCACTTGCAAGCGAATCGGAAAGCCTAATCGACGTTTTCTTAAGGTCAGCGTCCGAAAGCTTCTCGAATGATGGCTCCAACAAGTTAATTTGATCTGCGACCTGCCTAAGTCGCTTGATCTGACCATCACTCGAACCAGCTATTTTACTAAGTAGGCCAGTTAAAATACTCAAGTTATCTTATGCATCGACGGATTCCAGATATTCCAGTGACTGCGCCATAAACAGCCCTATTGGAACATCGCGCCGACGGACATACCTCCGTGAATACGGTGTATTGCCTCTCCCAATAATGGCGCGACAGACAGCACAGTTATTCTTTCTGATTCGCCTCCGTTGATTACAGGCAAAGTGTCAGTCGTTATAAGTTCTTTTAGGTTACTATTAGACAGTTTTTCCTTCGCAGTTCCAGATAGTACCCCGTGAGTACAACAAGCATAAACTTCTTTTACGCCTTGTTCTTGGAGGGTTTCAACTGTTGATAATAGAGACCCTCCTGTATCTATTTCATCGTCCAAGGCTATTGCTATCTTGCCCTTAACATCTCCTATTACATTTAAGGTCTCTGTCCTATCTTCATTGCCGATCCTTCTTTTCTCTATAATCGCCAGTGGAGCACCTATGCGTTGAGCAAGATCTCTTGCTCTCTTTATAGCGCCCAAATCCACACCCACAACAACTGGGTCAATAATCGCTTTATCCTTAATGTATCGCGCCAATATTGGAAGTGCGGTAAGCTCATCTACTGGAACATCGAAGAATCCTTGTATCTGTCCTGCGTGTAAATCTACAGTAAGTACTCTATCCGCACCCGCAGTAGAAATTAGATCAGATATAAGCCTGGCTGTAATTGGCACCCTAGGCTGGTCTTTTTTATCGGTTCTTCCATAAGCGAAATAAGGGATAACAGCAGTAATTCTACCCGCAGAAGCTCTCTTAGCAGCATCTATCATAATCAGGAGTTCCATAATGTTCTCATTGACAGGAGTAGAGAACGGCTGTACCAAAAAAACATCCCGCTGTCGAATATTCTCCTTGAACTGAACAAAAGTGTTGTCGTTAGCAAACTTATAAACGTCTGCCTCTCCAAGAGATTGTCCCAAATATTCGCATATAGAACGAGCTAACGCCTGGTGGGCGTTACCGGAAAACACTCTCAACTCTTCAAAGTTTGGCATAATCTGAAAACTAAAACCGATCCAAAATCTCGATATCGGGATCAAGCATGTTGCGCCTTTATCTCATTTTACATGCAGACACCCATTGTCAGGATTATAACATAGCAATAGCAGGCTCTAAAGAACAATTTCAGTGAGTTTGACACCCAGAACCGAAGCAAGGAAAATGCCATCAACCACACCAAAATCCACAGCCTAGGAGTCAAACATGCAACGGTCAGTTATCGTATCTGGAGCGCGGACGCCCATCGGCAAATTCGGAGGGGCATTCAAATCTTTGAGCGCTTCTGATTTAGGTGCAGTAGCCATTAAAGCTGCCTTAGAACGTTCAAGCATTTCTCCTGAAATCGTAGACGAGATTATTATTGGTAACGTTCTTCAGACAGCTGAAGCCGGCTATTCACCTCGCCTTGCTGCCCTAAAGTCCGGTATACCCCAAGAAGTTCCTGTAATAGGTATAAATAGACAATGTGCCTCTGGATTGGACGCAATAAATATCGCGTCCGATGCTATACGGACCGGGAGAGCAGAAGTGATAGTAGCTGGTGGAATTGAAAATATGAGCCTCGCTCCATATGTTATCCGGAACATTAGATGGAGTGGGATAAGAATGGGTGAGCATCAAATGAGCGACTCATTAGTTGAAGGACTAAGTTGTCCAGTGAATTACTACCACATGGGGATTACCGCCGAAAACATAGCAGCTAAATACAAAGTTAGCAGATTGAATCAAGATGAATTAGCCCTGCTTAGCCACCAGCGTGCTTCTCAAGCACTTCAACAAGGTCTATTTGCAAGTCAGATTTCGCCCGTCACATTAGAGGATGAAAATGGTGAAGTTTCCCAAGTAGAACAAGATGAAGGCCCTCGAGCTGACGCCACCATGCAACAGCTCGCTGAATTACAACCCATATTCAAAGAAAATGGGACCGTTACAGCAGGCAATGCCTCATCGATTAACGATGGGGCTGCAGCCGTGGTTGTAATGTCTAAACAAAAAGCCGACCAATTAGGAATAGAGTCACAACTTGAATTTATTTCTAGCGCTGTAGTAGGTGTAGATCCAGCTTATATGGGAACTGGGCCAATTCCAGCAGTACACAAAACTCTTGAACGTGGGGGATTATCTATCAATGATATAGATCTTTTCGAAATCAACGAGGCGTTCGCCGCCCAAGCGATTTACTGTATCGATGAACTGGGGTTAGATTTATCCAAAACTAATGTGAACGGAAGCGGGATATCGTTGGGCCATCCAATAGGTGCAACTGGAGCAATAATGACAGTAAAGCTGATGGACATGCTTTTTACTAGGGACTTAGAACATGGAATCGTTACCATGTGCGTCGGAGGCGGTCAAGGATGTGCCACAGCATTTCGTAGGTTACGCTAAAAATCACTCCTAAATTAAAAAATCATGCCCAGAGTATCTTCCAAC
>CEUS01276908.1_pt1 | contig 12564 bp, 16 predicted proteins | sample 427031 | NCBI WGS metagenome assembly CEUS01 (sample SAMEA2622837, study PRJEB7988) | marine metagenome | biome: marine biome (ENVO:00000447); feature: marine epipelagic mixed layer (ENVO:xxxxxxxxx); material: "saline water (ENVO:00002010), including plankton (ENVO:xxxxxxxx)" | depth 140 m | reverse complement strand
AAAAAAAAAAAAAAATAAAACAAAAAAGAAAAAAAAGTCTTGACAATGCTGGCGGAATTTGAGATAATATACTTAAACGATGAGAGATTAACCACCACCAGGGACACCAATGTGACTACCGCTGACTGTTAGAAATAGGGTATGGACACCAGATGTCCTATTCCCCCCTCTCCGGCCCCCTACCAAGGGTGACTGCCGATGCCGGAAGGGAGCGAGAGCAAAGTTTTTACACACCAGGGGAGGTACTAAGCGTGCTTGGGCCTCCCCTGAAGCGTTGAGTTGGGAGGGATAGGCGGTACAAACTCACCACAATAGGAGGAATATGAAGACAATGATTCACGCTAAATGTATCGATGCCAAGGTGAGGTTAGCCCTCTATGGTATGTTAGAGTATTCCGCAATGAAATTATTCCCTCGGAGAATGAAGAAAGTCTCTATTAAATTGCACCTGAAACACTATGATTATGAAGGGGAAGCAATGATCGAAGAGGGTACCAGCACACATAGACCACGATCCTTTAAGATTGTCATTGATCCATATAGGATGGAGAGAGATGAATGGGGTAGGGAATTGAACTATTCCGAGTGGGTATCTAAGCTCCTTAAGACAGTCGGACACGAAATGGTACATATTAAACAGTATATAATGGGTGAACTGACCTTCCCTAAGGGTGCGTATATGGCCTGGAAGGGACAAAAGATTGGTTGGATGACTGAAGACGAATACTATTCCTCCCCACACGAAGTAGAAGCATATGGTAAAGAGAAGTGGCTCCAATTAGGATTCATTACTGTATGGAATGAAATAGAAAGCCGGGAAGGGAATAAGCTACAGATACTATGAAACTATTCCCTAAAAAGAAGGAATTCACCCACAAAATACCTGGAGCACCAAAATGGTCTGCCTCCGGTGTATTATCCGAGATTGAATTATTACAGGTACGACAGAGAATGGAGAATAATTTCCGGGCTACATTCTATAAAGACCCTAAGTTTCCATTCCTACAATCATTAGGAGTAACTCACGTAATACAATCATTTGAAGTAGATAACGTAGGGTATATAGGTATGCTCCACCTGTGGTGGGTACCGCCCAAAAATCCGCAAATTTCCGCCATATGGGAGTCCGAATGGATAGATGACCCCTATGAGGGAGTTAAATTAGCTATTTCCCTAGATGAAAAGCGTGGCTATGAGGTCCATAAGCTCCGGGAAGTGCATAAGAACTATATTGAAGACCACAAAAGGAGAAAGGATATGAAGGCGGCAGAGGAGGCTATGCTTAAGGAGCAGGAGGAAATGAGCAAAAAGGTGCTCTGGAATTAACCGTCCTCCGAAAGGCGGATCGCACCAAAAGTATATGGACCGAGGACCGGGATTTCGGATTTGGAGCGTAAATTTTTTCGGCAAATTTTTTCTGAAATGGCTTCCTGATGAGGCATTTGAAACTACATTGGAGACTCTATTTAATATTGGGATCTATCCTCCTCGGCCTGATCGCAGGCAAGATTATGTCAATAATCTACATTTAGTTCGCTTTTTTCTCATTTTCTACTTGACATTTACCCTCATTCCTGAGATAATATACCTATGATGAGAGAGATTGAAAATACCGCTAACTTTCACGAAATAAAAGAAATGGACATTTTTGAAGGCGATGTTGTCGTACTGCGTGGCATTTCAAGACACGGTAAGAATCGAATCCGAGAAAACGGGCATATGTGGAGAGTTATTTCCCTGGACGGAAAAGATTCTTCCATCCTTTCTACTAAAGTCTGTGTAAGACCTTTAGAACTGGATAGAGTGGATAATTGGCGATGGATCGACCTTCCTGAAGACAGAGATATGAGGATAGAAGATATATTATGAACGCTAGGGGTCCTATGAAAATTTATTTAGATATGGATGGAGTCATTGCTGACTTCTTTGGAGCTATAGAAACGAGACACGGAGTTTCCCACTGGAAAGAAGTCGATATCGACAAGTCCGTTTGGGAAATTGCTGAGGCGTCTGATGATTTCTTTAATACGCTTCCTATCTTTCCTACTAGTGCCGAATTGGTAGAGTATGTGAGAGAGATAGCGGATAGACTGGACTCTGTAGAATACGGAATTTGTTCCACTCCTCTACGAGGCGATCGGAAGAATTCCTCCCATTGGAAACGAGTCTGGCTGGAAAGGCACGGACTCCTCCCGGATCGAAGCGAGAACATAGTTTTCGTGGTTCGGAAAGATAAATATGCGACGGAGGAAGACGGATCTCCCAACATTTTGATCGATGATAAACCTAAAAATATAGCCGCCTGGAACAAAAAAGGCGGAATTGGTATTCTCTACCAGGCTAATGAGAACAGTCTGGAAGACTTGAAAAGAAGCATTAATGATGCTTTGGTGACTGCATAAAGGGTGATTGTGTTATAAATATCTTCACATTCACCCTTTCCGTCTATTTTTGTTATGATAACTAATTTATCGCAAAGGAGCTTGCAATGAAATTCTACGAAAAAGCACTCTGCCTATCCTGGTAGGGTTTATCCCTTTTATATAATTAAGAACTATAAGTGGGAAGATGTTCACGGCATCTTCTCGAATATATAATATACATTCTAGAGGAATATGGAAACACGATAAAAAGAACCAAGTGAAAAAACATCTGTCTATTGTTACGAATACCGTGGATTGTTTTATCTCAATATTCGGGTGATATATGATTTTTTACTAGGAAGAATTTATGATACACAAAATAACTTTTATTCCACTTTTATTACCTACGGTCTTTCTGGTTGTATCGGTACTTGTCTGGGCAGGGACTGTATGTCCTACTCCAGATGATAAAACGAAACTGGTCAAAGCTAGAGAAGAACTAAAAAGCAAAAATACCGTAGCGGAAAATAAAGCTATTCTAACTTATAAACCTATAAATTCGGGGGAGCATTGGCGACCCGATGAGAATCTAACTGCTTTTATTAAGAGCATTGAGAATCATCCACTAGCGAATGGAAAAGCAAAATTGGTCAGCTATAAAGATTACGGTTATATAGCAAAAGGATATGGTACACGGGCTAAACACTTTAAGAAACATACTGTGGAAGAAGCCGAACAGATTATGATACACGAACTTAGGCTTAGTAACAAAGTCGTTGACCAACACGTTAAAATTAAACTTAATCAGCACCAGAGAAATGCTTTAGTTTCCCTGGTGTATAACATAGGACCATATGCTTTTAGAACTTCGGCAGCCTTAAAGGCGTTAAATGCCGGAGATATCGAAGAGTTTAAAATACAAGCATTTGATCCCAGAAAAGGATTTGTATGTGCTGGTGGAAGACACAACAAAGGACTTATTGTCCGAAGGGCACACGAAAAAGCAATCTGGGACAAAGGAAAGTATTATTCACAATTAATGTGACTGTGACCGAGTGGCTTAGGTAGTGGTCTGCAAAACCATTTACGTCGGTTCGAATCCGACCAGTCACTCCAGAGGCAAGGTGGTGATAAACCAAGTAAGCGGTCAGGGGATGTGACCGCCTTAGATAAAAACAACCCGTTCACCACCTCCATACAGATCATTAGTGTTAATGGTAGCACGTTGGTCTCCAAAACCAAAAGTATGGGTTCAAATCCTATATGATCTGCCAAAAAAAGACTTGACAAAGACTTTAGTTTAATGTATAATGGTGAAAATTAATTGAAAAAGGTATTTAATTATGAGTGAAAAAAAGCTAAAAGTAGAAGTAGAAGAGTCAGCAGATTATGACAATTACCTAGGGGAAGTCAAGGACGAAAGTCTTCCGACTTCCCTTGGTGCTTTTATGGAGGATGGTGAAGACGGTATAAATGAAGAAGCGGATATCGAAGAGTGGAGAAAACACTGGAAGAATATGCCTTCTTTCACACAAGAACCGAACGAGCCATATTGTCGAGTTATTATGACCTTCAGAAACAAAGAGGATTTCGAGGACTTTCAAAAGAAGATCGGACAAAGACTCACGGAAAAGACCAAGACCGCTTGGCATCCCCAACTAGATATAACGGCTAATTCACTCCTCCGCTGGATGGAGGAAGAGAATGATTGACCGCATCTATATTCCTACAATACGAAGAGCCGACAATCAAATAACATTTGAGAGTCTTCCCAAAACATTACAAGAAAAAGTAGTTATGGTCGTAGAGCCTGGTGAACGCCACCTCTATAACTATGATTGTGAATATCTAGAACTCCCAGAAGATATCGTAGGAGATTGGTACCAGCTGGCTAGAACGAGACATTTTATTCACGAACACGCTAGATCCGGCCCATTTTCAATCAAATATTGTGTATCTGATGATGACCTAACCATTCTGAGGAGAAACTCTAAGTATTGGACCGATGAATCTAATATGGACACAAGCAGGAGACAAGCATCTCCTGAAGAAATATTACTTGCATTTGATAAGTTTAGCGACTGGCTAGACGAAGAAGATATCGGAATTGTTGGCTTATCCACAGGAGAAGCTCCACCAGCCGACGAAGAATATGTAGATACTAAAGGTGTTTTTGGAATGATTTTTATTGATGGAAGAATGCTGTCACAGCACCTGGATGATATGGATATTACCTCTATCAGAGTAGCAGAAGATGTCCTGTTTATCTATGAATGTCTATCAAGAGGAATCAATACTCGGCAGTCTACAGAATGGATGTATGCGAATGGATCGCTGAAAAAAGATATGCAGAGTACAAGAGTTATATGGACGGATATGCACAAGGTTCAACCGAAGGATCATTTTCAGACGGACGAGCATTATGGTGCCCTCGCCTATATACAACATAAGTTCCCAGAAGGGATTAAAATTTACGAAAAAGATGGTAAACGTAAAAACACTAAATACTGGAAAAAGGTTTATAAGCCTTCCCAGGCAACTTCATTAAGCGAATGGATGTAAATAAACATTACCCCAAATATCCTTTGTATATAGCATCCAAAGGACGGGCAGACAGTATGATTACTTCTAAGAGTTTATCTCGGATGAAGATTCATCACTATATTTCAATTGAACCTCAGGATGAAGAACCTTATGAAAAAGCCCTTGATAAATTTAAACTTCGGCCGTATGCTAAACTTCTTTTACTCCCTTTTTCTAACCATGGTGACGGTCCGGGTCGTGCTAGAAATTGGTGTTGGGATCACTCAAAAGATGTTCTAGGAGCAGAGTGGCATTGGGTGATGGATGATAACATTGCCGACTTCTATAGACTCCACGAAAATTTCAGATACAGAGTAGAGAACGGAGCTTTGTTTAGATCCTGCGAAGATTTTTGCGATAGATATGAGAATGTGCAGATGGCTGGACCACAGTATCGATTTTTTATAGCACCTAATCAAAAATATCCTCCGTATGTCAAGAATACACGAGTATACTCTTGTAATTTGATCAAGAATTCAGGAATACATCGATGGAGAGGTAGATATAACGAAGATACAGACCTATCACTAAGAATACTCAAAGACGGAGATTGTACAATTCAATTCAATCATTTCCTTCAAGGTAAATGTGCGAATCAGACTGTAAAGGGTGGTAATACGGAAGAATTCTACCACGTACAAGCTACCGATAATGAAGAGTTTCAAGAGACTGGATGGAACGCTGAGGGTACTATTAAGAAGAGTCAAATGCTGGTGGATATGCACCCAGATGTATGCAGAATCGTATGGAAATATAGGAGATGGCACCACTATTGCGATTATGGTCCATTTAAGAAGAACAAGCTGAAATTCAAGAAAGGGTTACAGCCGATTCCTAAAGGCGATAATAATTATGGGCTTGTCCTGACGAATACTGACAAGAAGGGTAATCGTGTATAATATCAATCGATGGTATTATTTTATTCAAGCTATTGATCAGAAAACTTGTGATAAAATCCGAATGACGGGTGAGGGCAAGTGGATGGATGCAGAAACAAAATCCCTCCAGCCTGATATTAGAAATAGTAGCGTAGCGTGGGTTAAAGACCAGTGGTTAATGGATTATGTATTTACCTTTATGAGGACGGCTAATGAATGTGCTGGATGGAAATATGCTATTGAAGCCGCAGAAAATATACAAATAACCCGTTATCAACCGGGAGATTATTTTAATTGGCACAGGGACGGAAGGGGAGATCACCCTTCAAAATATAAAGGAAATAATTCCATTATAGGAGGTAGGGTTAGAAAATTATCGATGACTATTCTCCTGAATGATGATTATGATGGTGGAGATTTTCAATTTGCTACATATGCTAAAGAGCAATGTGAGGTCGTTACACCAGAGTATAATAAACAAGGAACAGTAATTGTGTTTCCTTCTGATATGGAGCATAGAGTTTTGCCTGTAACAAAAGGAATTAGATATTCACTAGTAACGTGGTTCTTAGGACCACCTTTCCAATAAATCAAAATGAGAGAACAAAAAGGAATTTTCGTTCCAGACGAAGATACGGCTAAATTTTGGGGTAAGAATTTTGAAGTAAGAGAATATAATAAAATAGCACCTAAGGGTAAGCTGGCACTAGATATAGGAGCACACGTAGGTATCTGGACTAGCCGACTTGCTAATGATTTTGAAGAGGTTATTGCTTTTGAACCTCTCAAAAAACATATAGACTGTCATAAGAAGAATTGCGAAGGACTAGAAAATGTTACCTTACACGAGATAGCATTATCAGATAAGAAGCACACCGCAGTTATGACAACAAAGGACATCAATTCGGGTATGTCTACATTAAGTGAAACCAAGTGGAAGAGTGATTCATATCCACAGATGGTTGAAACACGAACTCTGGATAGCTATAAGTTTCCAAAGATTGATTTCATTAAGATAGATGTAGAGGGTTGGGAAGAGTATGTTCTGGAAGGTGCAATGCAAACTATCCTGAAAGATAGACCCAGGATGTATATTGAAATATGGAAGAAAAATTTTACGTATATTACTAGTATGTTAGCCCAAAAAATGGGATATGATTATCATCAAGTTAGCAAATTAAATTATATTTGTGAACCTATGGAACATCGAAGAAATCAAAATACATAAATAGTTTTATTCAAATTATTTAAGAATACAAGAACAATTGAGTTGAAGGAACTATGAGAAATGACCGAAGATAAAGAGAAAGTAGTAAGAAAAAGAGATGGAACCACTGAGCCGTTAAATTATGATAAGATTCACAAAATGTTGGAGTATTGTTCGGATGGACTGAACGTATCGATATCAGAAACAGCAATTAATGCCCATATAAAAATAACAAACAAGATATCCTCTGCCGACATACAACAAACGCTTATCAAAAGTGCCGCAGAGAAGATATCTGTGGAAGAACCTGATTACGACATTTTTGCTGGACGTTTGTTGATGACCGATATGAGAAAGGAAGTCTATCAGGACATACATCCTACAAATTTTTTAGAGTATATTAAGAGCAGAGTAGACCGTAAACTATACTCACCAGATATACTGAAGAAATATACAGAAGATGAAATCACAAATTTAGGAACTTTTTTAGACTATAGTAACGATATGAATCGCGGATATGCTTCCGTTGTTCAATTATGTAGTAAGTATCTAATAAGGGACAGTAAGAGAAAAGACAAACTTCTGGAGATGCCACAGGAAACGTTTATGATCATTCCTATGGTTATCTTTGCAGACGAAGAACAGAACCGTCAGCAACTGGTTCTAGATTTCTATTCGGCATTAAAGAATGATGAGATTAGTCTACCTACACCGATTATTTCGGGAGTACGTACTAAGCTAAAAATGTTTAGTTCCTGTTGTAAGATCAAGATGGGCGATACTGCCGAATCTATTCTTGCGACTGAATATGCAACATCACTAATGACTAGCCAGAGGGCTGGCATTGGAATTGATATGGGACTTGTCCGTGGTGTATTGGCACCAGTTAAGCAGGGGACAGTCAAGCACACGGGTGCATTACCCATTCTAAAAGCAATCGAATCGGTATCGAAACAGTTTACACAGAACTCATTGAGAACTGGTGCTACTGTAGTTTGTTATCCGATTTTTAATTGGGAGATTATGGATGTTCTTGAGTATAAGAACAATCAAGGTTCTAATACTACAAGAGCCAGATTCATTGATTATTCAATTGGTGTTCCTGATATCTTTATTGATAGATTGATGAAGAAAGAGGACTTTACTTTGTTTAGTTCCGAAGATGTACCTGAATTGTTCGAGCATTATGGCGACAGTAAAAAGTTCGAGAAAGCGTACTTGCAATATGAGAATAGGCGCAATATTAGAAAAAAGACCGTACCAGCAGTAGAACTTTTCAATAAACTAGTTAAGGAACGAGTAGGAACTGGTCGTATTTATATCCATTTTGTTGATAATATCAATAGACAGGGGATGTTTGTAGAGCCAGTTACTCAGACCAATCTATGTTCAGAAATATTCTTACCCACTAAACCGATGGGTTTTGAGGGAATGAAAAGAACAGAGAAAGAGAACATACACGATTATGATCCAAATAATGGTATGATTTCTCTCTGTATTCTGGGTTGTGTAAATTTCGGTAAGCTGGCGAACATTACTAGAATGGATGCTCTTACTAGCCTAATGGTTCGATTCTTGGACAATCTAATCGACATACAAGAATATCCATTGGACGCGGCTGAATATCCCACAAGAGCATATCGATTCTTGGGGATCGGCATCTCGGATTTTGCACATTTTCTAGCAAAGAATGAAGCCCGTCTTGGCACTATTAAAGCTACAGAATTAGCACACAAATGGGCAGAAAGATTTCAGTATGGACTAATCAATGCCTCGATGAAACTAGCAAAAGAACGAGGTCCTTGCGAAGCGTTTCATTTGAGTAAGTATTCGGAAGGTAAGCTACCTATCGATACGTATAATAAGAATGTGGATCAAATTACTGATATGAAATTGTTATGTGATTGGGAGCATTTAAGAAAAGAGATAGCAGAACACGGAATGCGAAATACGACTTTATCAGCAATTCCACCAACCGCTTCCTCTAGTTTAGTATCGAATTCCACACAAGGAATCGATCCAATACAATCAGTAAACGATACATTTGAATCCGCAGTATATACAGTAAGAAGTCTAGTACCAGATCACGAGAAAGAATCGTATTATATGAAAGCGTGGGATATGCCAGATAACACTTCTTCAGAGTATATCAAGTTGATGGCTATCTTGCAGAAATTCATTGATCAAGGGATGAGTGTTAATCAATGGTATGACCTCACTAAAATAAACGGAAAAGTATTGGATTCTAATCGAGTTAAGAGGGATATCCTCACAGCATACAAATACGGATTGAAAAGTTTGTATTATATTCGTTCTAAAGATAGGGAAAATATTAGCGAAACTATTACCACAAATAAAGTAACCTTAGGAGATGATATAGAAATGAACGATATCCCAATAAATACTGAAATGGCTTGTGAAGATGGAGCTTGTGCCATATGAGCAAAATATTCTCATTAGGCGAAACAGTTAACTCTAAGAGGACTAGGCTGTTTCTTGGACCCAATGCAGATCACCGAAATATACAGACATATCACGATCCCAAATATCCTTGGATTCTCGACTTTGCAGAAGAACTAAGGGCGATTGGAAATTGGAGCAAGAATGAAATAGACTTGTCCAAAGAGAAAACGGACTACGATGGACTTGACGAAGCAGGGCGCCATATTTACGAAGCTGGGCTCAAGTTTGCAATAACGCTAGATTCTTGTGCGGGAAGAGCCCCACTCCAATTATTCAATAACGGTGGTATATCCAATAATCCTGAATGGGAATTGTATATCACAAATCACCAGAATAACGAACTACTCCATTCAGAATCATACACGGAGATGGTTAGAGCCATCTATAATAATGTAGATGATTTTATCGAATCAATTATAAAGGATGAACATATCCAAGCAAGAGCAAAAACTATTCTGGCTAATTTCGATTATTCTAATGAAATATTTGAGAAAAATGAAGCTAACCAAACAGCCTTCATACACGGTAAGAAACCTCTATTTGAAATAACTGAAAAAGAAATAAAGACTGCCATATACAAGGCGGCTTTGGTAATCAATATGTTTGAGGGAATTCGATTCTTTGCAACATTTGTAGCCAACTGGTCATTCTCTGAACAGCCTGTTAAGCTAATGCAGGGAAGTTCCAACATATTTAAACTGATAGCACGGGATGAAATGATTCACCTTGATGTGTTTCAGAAAATAATCAATATGTTGAATAATGATGTAGAAGAAGGTTTCGTAGAATTAGCGAAAGAACTTGAACCAGAAACTTATGAAATGTTTGCAACCGCATATGAGGAAGAGAAAGTATGGATAGAGTATCTATTCTCAAAAGGATCACCTCTTATTGGTATGAATGCTCACATCCTTCAAGATTATATGGACTATATATTCGCAATCAGAATGACGAATATCGGATTAGACCCAAAGAAAATTGGGTTAACTAATGGAAATTATAACCCGTGTCAATGGGTAGATAATTACCTAGACTCCTCCAACGTAAAGTCGGCTCCGCAGGAGATTGAGTCAGTAAATTACGTAGCCGCCATCGATAGTAGTAAAGATGAAGAATTTAGTTTAGACGAATTATGAATAGAGCCGAAAAAGAGACTCTATGCTTGTTTATAGCGTGGTTCACAATTTGGACTCATTGGTTTATTGGACTGATGGGTCTATATTAAAGGTAGCATATGATTGAAAGATATGATAATGGATTTGCAGACTTAACCAATACTAATATGAGTTATCCTTGCGAGTATTGCCAGCAGGGATATAAAAGAATAACCTCCTTGAGACAAATAGCTTTAGAGTATTTCATATGTCATAAATGTATTAAATATTACAAATTGACATATGAAGTGGTCAAAAGTCTCCAGTACGTGGAAACCAGAGAAGAATGGAAGAACGCGGCCTGGTGCGAGAGTAAATTGTTTTTTCCTTATCCACTGGGATTTGATGATCCTGAACAAGATATTAATACTGATTATGACCGATGATAAATAATCCTTATGTTCAAACGATAGCGGGTTTAGTAATATTTTATGTTGGCTTGAAAATGTTTTCAGGAGGAATGAAGTCCTTAGGAAATTTAGAACATCTCTCATATTTTTTAGGAAACCCTTACTATATGTTTCTTGGAGGAATAATATGTACCCTCCTTTGGCAATCTTCCTCACTTTCTACAACTGCAATCATCGGACTCGTTGCTTCAGGCGCATTACCACTTCCGTCTGCGATTGCCGCTGTTTTGGGTGCGAATATCGGAACGACAGGCACAATTTGGATTGCCGGCATAATGGTATCGGACGGAATGCCGACCGGAATAACTAAACAAATCGCCTTAATTCATACAGGCGTAAACGCATTGATGGCTGTGGCTCTCCTTCCTTTCATCCAACCAATCGCACGATTTATTTCTAAATTTTAACTTGACAATATCCTTTAATTAGCGTATAATACATACTGTATTGTTAATTGAAAGGAGTAATATTATGAAAAAAATATTGTTGGGTATTCTAGCTACCACAATGGCTAGCACGGTTCTTGCAGGATCAGCACACGTTTCTGGAAGTAAGGCACATTATGTAACTTATGCTAATGTTGTGGATATTGAGCCGGTTTATCGAACCACCAAAGTTAAACGATATGGAGATTGTAGAGAAATCCATACCAATGGTGGATTAGAAACTATATGTGACAAAGTGGAGTGGGTATCCAAAAACGAACACGTTAAGTGGTATAGAGTAACATATGAACTCCACGGAGAAACTTTTACTTTACGTGAGATGCACCGTCCACTTGGAAATAAGAAAAGAATGACGGTATCAGTAACTCCTTATCGATAGAGAATGATTGAAGATAGAAAGACTGGAGCTGGCTCCAGTATGGCATCGAAAATAAGATACAAGACTCCAGAGAACTTTTTCCCTGTGGTCGTTGACAATTTCTTTAGTGATCCTGAGGAGATGGTCAAGCTGGGAAGAAAATTACAAAAAACGGTAATCGGGCGACAACCTGGGACCAGATCAAAACAACTCTGGGAAATAGATGATAAATTATATAATACGATATTAGAAAAATGTTTAAGTTGTTATTATGATCTGGATTATGTCAGTCTTACTTGGAAAGCCAGTAATATGTGCTTTCACGATATTCCAAGATTTTCTGGAGATAAGAACGACATACGAAACAGAGGGTGGATTCATCAAGACGGGAATGTTGCTTGTGCAGGATTGATATATCTTACACCGGATATTGATCCAGATTCTGGTACATCATTATGGACTTTAAAGCCTAATGTAGAACTAAAAGTACAAGCGAACTCTTATTATGATCAGTACAAAAAAGGATGGTATCTTGATGATGGTACTCCTTCTGAAGGAGATGAATACATAGAAGAATATTTGGAACAGCAAAAACATCTTACAGAAAAAATGCGATTTCAGAACGTTTTTAATCGAATGATAATGTATGATTCGATGGAGTGGCACGGAGCGAATTCCTACTATCACGGTGACGGGAAAATG
>CEUS01023728.1_pt1 | contig 12567 bp, 12 predicted proteins | sample 427031 | NCBI WGS metagenome assembly CEUS01 (sample SAMEA2622837, study PRJEB7988) | marine metagenome | biome: marine biome (ENVO:00000447); feature: marine epipelagic mixed layer (ENVO:xxxxxxxxx); material: "saline water (ENVO:00002010), including plankton (ENVO:xxxxxxxx)" | depth 140 m | reverse complement strand
GAAGGTAGGTACGGTTCACCTGAGGTTGTTACAGATACGATAGCTCACGGCTCTGATGCGCACTCGAGTGACGCTCATTCAAATGATCATGGACACAAGGATACGTCAGCTAAGGCAGAAACTACGGCAAGTCACGATGCTAGTACAACATCAGATCATGCCGATACAAAAGCGGCTGTAACCTCTAAAGATTTATCTGCGGCCTCGACTATGACAATAGAGATTGGCACAAAGGGCGATCAATTATTTTTTGACCAGGAGACAATGTCTGGTAAAGCAGACGATCATATAACTGTGAAATTGGTAAACAGTGCTGGAGCTCAACAACATAACTGGGTATTGGTTCCTGCGGGACCGGCAAGGCTTGAAATAGCCACAGCTGGTATGATTGCAGCTACTACAGGTTGGATTCCTAGTGACGACCGCATTGTTGCTCACACGGATCTGATAAACCCTGGCGAATCTGGAGAAGTTACTTTCCAAGTACCTTCCGAAGGTAAATACGAATTCGTATGTACATTCCCTGGCCATAGCTTCACTATGTTTGGCGCATTCGAGATAACCCAGTAAATTTGGGGTAGTTAGTTATGTCTGAGGATTCATTCTCTATATGGTATTGGCACTGGCACCCAGATTTATATTCGGGAGTAGCCCTTCTACTAGGAACTTACCTAATTCTTGTTGGTCCTCTGAGAGAGAAAATAACTGCTCAGGATAATATACCAACCAAGCGACACGTTATCTGCTTCACTTTTGGATGTATGTTAATGTTGTTTGCTTTGGCAGGACCAGTCCACGAGCTTGCCGAAGGTTATTTTTTCGGGGCTCACATGTTGCAGCATATATTGATAACATTGATAGTCCCACCTTTACTTTTGCTTGGTACTCCTGGATGGCTTATTAGCCCTGTGCTTAAGTATCGTTATAATATGTCGATGGCGAAATTCTTGACTCATCCAATTATTGCATTTATATCTTTTAATATAGTCTTTGATATTTGGCATTTTCCATCACTTTACGATGGAGCTCTAAAGATACATTTTGTGCACATATTGGAGCATATATTCTTTATGGTTACAGCTGTAATAATGTGGTGGCCAATATTAAGCCCCGTTCCAGAATTACCTAGGTTGTCTTACCAGTTGCAGATGCTGTATTTGATACTCATATCATTAGTGCAAACGCCATTATTTGCAGTAATAACATTTTCGAATATAGCTATTTACGGGTTTTATGAGAATACACCCAAGTTATGGGGGATAACACACTTGGCTGACCAACAAATTGGAGGCATAATAATGAAGCTCTCTTGGTTGATAATTTTTGTACCCGCTATAGGAGTGGTGTTCTATAAGTGGTACCAGCAAGAAGAGTCTAAGGATACATGAGAATTGGGAATTTCGGGAAGGTCATATTGAGTTATATAAAGTTTAAATTAGGAAATTCTTTCCACATGATCAAGTGGGCTGCATTAATATCAGCTTTAATGGCTGCGACTATGGGAGGCGTAGTTAGAGTAACTGGTTCAGGCCTTGGCTGTCCAGATTGGCCTTTGTGTTATGGCCAGATAATTCCGCCAATGGATATCACAGCATGGATAGAATATATTCATAGATTATCAGGAGCCCTCGCAGGAGTATTTATATTGTTTCTTTTTGCTTCTGGTCTCGCCAGATACTCTATGCAGGACATGATTCTAAAGCTCATTGTCTTTACCCCAATAATAGTTATAGTACAGGGATTATTTGGTGCCTACACTGTTCTTACGGAAATATCTCCTATGGTTGCACTCATACATACCGGTATTGCTACGGCATTGGTTGGTCTTCTTGCAATAATAGTGGCACTGTCATATGACTATCACGATGCTAAATTGGGCGAGGGTGTAATGGATTGGGTTGGCAGTTATTGGAGAATAATACTTTGGTTGTTATTTCTTACATATGTATTGATACTGTCTGGTGCGTATGTAACCCGGACAGGATCTTCATTGGCTTGTCAAGCAATTCCTCTATGCGGTGTGCCATTTGCAGATATGGCTGAGATACAATGGAATCACATGATTCATAGAGTTTTTGCATTCATCGTTTTTATTTTGGCGTTTGTGGTGTTATTCAGGGCATGGCAGATAAAATATGTTCCTATAAATAAAATTGCCAGAGCACTGATGTACGTGCTTTCAGTACAAATATTGCTTGGTATAGGTAATGTTGTTATGGGATTGCCTGCAGAACTCAGGGCATTACATCTTACTACAGCCGCAGTATTCTTTGCTGTTTCCTCCTCATTGGTTGGGGTATTGTGGGGCATTAAGATGTATAATCTAGAAGACGTACCCATAAGTGATTCGGAAAGGCACAAATGATTTCATATTTTGAACTCACTAAACCCAAGATAGGATTGTTACTTATGATTAGCACAGCTGCTGGTATGTTAGCGGCTAGTGGAGAGATACGTGCACTGCCACCCCTAAGTGTTTCGTTAGCACTATTGATTGGAGGATACCTATGTTCTGGGGGTGCTGGTGCTTTCAATTGTTATTTAGATCGGGAACTTGATACAGTCATGAAGCGGACTCGCAATAGACCTCTTCCTTCTGGCAAGTTAACTCCGACTAGAGTGTTGATTTTCAGCCTTGTTATCAGCGTTATTTCTATACCTATGCTTTGGTATGTGAATCCATTGGTAGCTTATCTGTCGGTAGTGGCATGGGTATATTACGTTGTTCTATATAGTATATATCTGAAAAGGAGATCCGATCAGAACATCGTGATTGGTGGCGCTGCTGGGGCGTTCCCGCCGTTAATAGGTTGGGTCGCCATTACTGGGAACATAGACGCAATGGCAATAATACTTTTTCTTATAGTATTCTTCTGGACTCCTCCTCACGCTTATGCCTTGATGCTGATAGTCAAAGAAGATTATGAAAAAGTTAATATTCCAATGCTGCCTGTAGTTAGAGGCGAGCAAGTTACAATCCGCCATTCTCTTATATATTCCCTGATACTCATAGGAGTAACTTTTATACCATTGACGATGCAATTGGCAAGTAACATATACGCAGCATTCTCGATACCACTTGGGATTGTTTTTGTTTATATTGCCGTCAAGCTCTATATGACAGCTGAGAATGTATGGGCTCTTAGGCTATTTAAATATTCTACGTATTATCTGGGTATATTATTTCTTGGATTGGTTATAGATAAAGCACTAATAGTGTAGTTTTATAGGGCAAATGATTATCAAGAAAAATATTACCAAATTACTTATACTTGTCATCTTAGTACTGTTGTCTGTGGTCTACGGTTGTCAAGATCAGGAACCTAAATTGGATATTTACGGTACGTTGCCGGACTTTAACCTGGTAGATCAGCACGGGTATAAGTATGGCAAAATAGACACGGAAGGAAAGGTAGTACTGGCGAATTTTGTATTTACCAGTTGTACTCAGTCTTGTCCTGTTTTGACACCAAGATTCGGAATAGTGCAGGACTTGATTTCTTTTAATGATAAGCTGTCTAATCGCGTAATACTACTTTCTTTTAGTGTAGATCCTGAGCATGATTCCCCTAGTGTCTTATCTGACTACGGGATGAAACACGGAGTAGATTATAATCATTGGAGATTCTTGACCGGTGATCTTGAAGATATTAGAGATGTAGTTAACGAAGGATTCAAACTTTCTTTCCAAAAATTGACTAAATCATTTGATCATGTACACGACGATGGTTCTGTTCACGTACATGGATATGATATAGCGCACACAAATAAGGTAGTTTTGATTGACACCGAAGGCAAAATAAGAGCTTTCTATAGTGGTGTGGATTTTGGAGATGAATCAGATTGGGATGTAGATAAAGTAATTACTGAATTGGAATACTTGTCACAGTAGGTGCATCGTTAATATACTGCATGTAGTCTAGCTATGTCTCTGTTGACTGTATATGGTAGTCGATTTATACTACTTGCAGCTTACCGTCTGGGGAGTTCCAATGAAATTATCGTGTCTGCAGGAAAATCTTAATAGAGGGCTCGCACTTGTGAGTCGGGCAGTTGCTACAAGGACTACACTTCCAATAACTCAGAACGTTTTGATAGAGACTGATAAATCTATGTTGAAACTATCTGCAACCAACTTGGAATTGGCTGTCACTACATGGGTAGGGGCTCAGATAGAACAAGAGGGCTCAGTTACAATACCTGCTCGGTTACTTACAGATTTCGTGGGTTCTTTGCCTAACGATAAAATAGAGTTAGAGCAGACATCCAGACCAGCAGGAATCCATTTTAAGTGTGCGAGATTTGAGGCGCAGATAAATGGTACGGAATCGAGTGAGTTCCCGCCTATACCGTCTGTTGAAGACGGAGTCGCTGCTCTTATAGACCCTCAAATTCTTCGAACTGCTATTAGCAGGGTAGCTTTGGCGGCTGCCACAGAAGAAACTCGGCCTGTACTGACAGGAATAAAGCTTGAAATATCTGGCCAACAATTCACTATGGCAGGTGCCGACGGCTTCAGGCTTGCTGTATATAAAGGACCGTTGATTGAACCTATAGAAGAGGACATTGAGGCTATAGTTCCTGCTAAGACGCTCAGTGAAGTGCAGAGATTGCTTGGCGACCAAGAGGAGCCTGCAAAGCTGATGGTGACTCCTTCGAGAAGCCAGATAATGATACATCTCAATAACATTGAGGTAGTATCACAACTAATTCAGGGCACGTTTCCGAACTATTCACAATTAATACCTCAAGACTACACCTCTAGAGCGGTTGTAGACCTCCAAGAGTTTACTAGGGCGACTAGAGCAGCATCTATTTTCGCTAGAGATGGAGGAGGGATAATTAGGTTGCATATAGTACCTGGATCAGATAGTAGCCCAGGTAAGATATCTGTTGCATCAAGAGCTGAGGAGAGTGGAGATAATCACGGTGACATTGATGCCTCTGTAGAAGGCGAAGAATCTAAGATAGCCTTTAGTGCGAGGTACTTGACTGAGGTACTTGGTGTGCTCGGGCGAGGTGAGATCGCCTTAGAAACTACTACAGCCTCTAGTCCAGGTGTTCTGAAACCGATTGGATCTGAAGACTATGTACATGTAGTTATGCCGATGTTCGTTCAGTGGTAAGAGCAGGCTAAGGACTTATAACGATGGAACTCTGGATTCCCATTACTTTAACGGCTGCTTTTGCCCAAACAATTAGAACTGCCATTCAGAGGCAGATGAAAGGTCCTCTAGGTGACTACGGGGCGTCGGCTATCAGATTTATATATGCCATACCTTTCGCATGGCTCTGGTTCTTCCTAGTGTTCACAAATTCCGATGATCCTTTCCCGATGCCTTCCGCTGTATCAGTTGGGTGGCTTTTTGTGGGTGGCATAGCTCAGATAATATTTACAGTTTTACTAGTTAAACTTTTTAGCTATAGAAATTTCTTGGTAGGCATTGCGTTCTCAAAAACAGAAGTTCTCTTCGCAGCTATCTTTGAGGCGGTTATCTTGGCTGCAGCAATTAACCTACAATTTGGTTTAGCGATATTCCTAGGCACTTTAGCTGTGGTAATGCTTTCATTTAGTGGTAAATCATTATCTATAGTAGAATTGGCAGCCGGATTACGATCTCAGGCAACTCTAATAGGAATACTATGTGGTATTGCCTTGGCTGGTAGTGTACTTGGTTTCAGGGCTGCGATTAACAGTTTGCCAGAAGCTGGATTCTTGGTTAGGGCAACAACAGGAGCAGCACTTGCTGTAGTAGGGCAATCAATAATTGTTTGTTTATATCTTTTCATATACAGAAGGAATGAACTCGTCGCAGCGCTCAGGCTGTGGAAAGTAGGTTTGGCTGCTGGTTTTTTCGCGGCTATATCTACCGCTTGCTGGTTTTCTGCATTCGCTTTGCAGTTGGCTGCTCCAGTAAGGGCAGTAGGGCAGGCGGAGATAATTTTTACAACGGTGATAACCATCTTCATATTTAAACAGAAGATATCCAGAGTAGAAGTAATTGGCATAGTATCACTACTCAGTTCAATATTGTTAGTTATATATAACTAGTCGTACTTATTTTTACCATCACTACGGAACAATATGACGATATGCGTATATATCAGTAGTATGAATGTCCTATGTCGTACCATTGATTGACTGCGTGTTTGAATATAGTTAATATATTGTTGCGCATGAAATCTTGTAAGTGAGGTGAACATATGCCTAAACAATCCCCTGTACCTGACGAGATGACCAAGCCTTTCTGGGATGCTTGTAATGAAGGGCGGCTAATTATGCAGGCCTGTAAGGCGTGCGATTATCTACAGTATCCTCCGGAACCAGAATGCTTCGAATGTAAATCCAGTGAACATTTGGAATGGCGGGAAATGAGTGGGCGAGGCAAGATAAGGACTTATGGAGTTGTTCATGATTGTCCTGTGAAGATGTTGCAGATAGATCAACCATTCAATGTTGCTTTGATAGCATTGGAAGAAGATCCGGAAATAGTTTTGTATTCTCATCTTCCTGGAGTTCCAGTAGATGAGGTTCCAGTTGGAGCTAGCGTAAGGGTGATTTTCCAAGAAACACCATCTACGGGTCAAAAAGTTCCTGAATGGGAAGTAGTTAACTAATTTTAATGGCACAAATGGATAGAGTTATTTACATATATTTGGGAGGTTAGTCATGACAACAGGACCTACACAAAAAGCGCCACAGTCAATGTATAGAGACGGCGAGGGACTCGGAGTCTGGGAGCATAGGGGCAAAGTAGCCGCTGTAGGGATTGGCCATTCTCCGACTGCTAGAAGATGGGACGGCTTGGCTGAGAACAGCGTTGGGGCTAATACAATATTAGCGATACAGAAGGCTATGGAAGATGCAGGAGTTTCACCAGATCAGGTAGACGGATTGGTATTAGATGCCGATACAACTACTGGGGCTCACTGGCAGAAGGGTGATCCGGTTCCTATGGATGTGGTTAATGCATTCAACCCAACTGACGACCCATTGGATGGTATAGCTAAGCTAAGCGCAGAATGGGTTATCAAAAATGTGCCAGGATTACAGAACATCAAATTCACGGCCTATGCTAATCACAGTTGTATGTCAGATTGTGTGGTAGTTGCTGCTCAAGCAGTAGGAGACGGTCTATGCAACAACTGTTTGGTAGTTAAAGGTTGGCATAACCTAGCTGGTAGATATTATCAGGGTGGGGCAGCAGCAGAAGACACGCTATCTGGAAGAGGTCAATTTAATTTGTGGGGAGCGCCTGCAAGTTATGGTACGGCAAGCCAATTTGCCGAGTACTGCATAAAGTATGGTAAGAATCACGATATGATGGCTCCTTTCGTTGTTAATTCCAAAAGGAATGGTCTCTTGTTCCCTGAAGGATTTTTTGCCCAACATAGGCCAGATGTAATAACCGTTGAGGATTATATTTCAGCTAGGTGGATTGCGAAACCAGCAAACCTATTTGATAACGATATCCCGATCATGGCGTCAGCTGCTTATCTATTCACTACAGCAGAACGAGCAAAAGATATGAAGCAAAAGCCAGTTTATATCCTGAATCACACGAGAACCTGGCCTAGGATTAGGGGGGTTGCACCTACTTTAGATGATATAGAAGCTGCCGGTGATATGATGGGCCGACAATTGTATGAAGGTGCTGGTATTACGGCTAACGACGTGTCATTCCAAAATATGTATGATGGATTTACGCTTTTCCATCTGTTCCATTTGGAAGGACTTAGGTATAGAGGTGTACAAAGGGGAGAAGGGTTGGACTTTTTCCAGGGTGATATAAGTATAGAGGGGCCGAATCCAGTTTCGCCTAGTGGTGGTAATACGGGAAGTGGTAGGACGCGCTTCTGGATGCATACAGATAGCATTCAACAGATTCAAGGTAGGGCTGGAGCTAGGGCTATAACAGGTGTAAAGCCGGAAATAGCTATATCCGGAGGTACAATGCCTCAAAACGTGGAGGCGACTGTCTGGAGTGCAACACCAGATTAATTGTAGGTTCTATTGGTATAAGATACAAGAAATCCTCGACCGGTTCATATGATAGTGGCGGTCGAGGATTTCTTATGTAAGTATTTTTAATATATTCTATTTGGAATAGTTGAAGTAGCTTTACAGTAACATTTCATGATAATTAGGCTTTACTAATCTCCTAAGTAGATATAAGGTATGTATCGTGTGTTTTTCGATTGAGCGCAACCACAACTAGAAAGTGATAAACGATGCAACCTGAAAAGAAGAAATCCTATGGCCTAATGATTGGCCTTGCTATGGGCCACGCACTTAAGCATTTTTATCAACAGGCATTCCTGCTTTTGATCCCTTCGTTCAAGGAAGCTATGTTACTCACAGACGTTCAGGTAGGTTTATTCGGTACAGCTAGAACTGTGCTGAGTGCTGGAATGAATATACCCGCTGGAATTATGGCTGATATGTGGCGTAGTAAAGTCGGACTTATATTATTTTGCAGCCTTATGAGCCTGGCAATTGGATATCTGATAATCGGAGCAACTAGTAGTTACTGGCTTGTCCTACTTGGAGTTGCTGTAACGGGTCTAGGTACATCATTGTGGCATGCACCTGCATTTGGAACATTGGGTGCCATGTATCCCGAAAAGAGAGCGACCGCATTGGCCATACATAGAATGGGAGGTTCCGTTGGAGATAGTATATCTCCAATAGTTATGGGCGTAATGCTCGGTGGCTTCGTCCTTTGGGGAATAGAATGGGGTGGTCTGGGTTGGAGGACAGTAGCTCTGATGTTGGTAGCCCCAGCAGTGCTGAGCGCGTTCGCAGTTCTTGTATTTTATGGGAGACAAATCGGCGAAGAAGGAGAGAGGCAGCCGCAGGACATATATACATACCTAAAGTCTGCTAGAGGCCTACTCACCAATGGGACTGTAGTAAGCATGGTTGTTTTAACTAGCGTTCGGGCTATGGCTCATAATGGATTAAATATATTCTTGATTGTGTATATGGATGAAGATTTAGGATATGAGGTATTTAAGATAGGGTACCACATGGCCCTTCTTACTCTATTCGGTGTAGTATCTGCTCCAATAATGGGTTGGCTTTCAGATAAGATAGGTAGAAGGCCTGTTATATCGGTGGCATTGGGAGCTATAGCTATAATAATTTCAGGCATGCTGATATTTGAAGGTGGATTGCCTTTTACTATACTTCTTGCTCTATTGGGACTCTTTTTATATACCGTTAATCCAGTAATGTTGGCAGCAGCCATAGATGCCGCACCAAAAGGTACTGAGTCCTCAGTTACTGCGCTGATGTTTACTGGCCCCTCAATATTTGGTGCTATGTCACCGGTTATTGCAGGATTCATGCGAGACTCTTGGGGTATGGATGCAGTATTCATATATGCATCCTCTATAGTGGCAGTAGTAGCAGTACTGTCGTTGGTTGTACCAATGAAACGCGTGGAAACATAATCTGTTAGTTATGTAGTCTTGGGAATTTCAATACCCAGATTATCGCATCTAATACTACACAATGGAAAGTTATATAAAGTAATCCAATCAAGGCTAGGTTTCTAGCCCAGCTAATACTTTCTACAGTGTTCACATAGAACATATTTGAAAGACCTACCAATGCAAATCCGGTTGTCCACAATGATAGAACGGCTGCAATCCACCAGCTCCATTCTTGAGAATTGACATAGGATATTGTCGCTGGCATCCAAATTGTCGAAGCTGTAAGGAATAGCGCACAAATTATACTTGGTGCATGTTGGGTTTGTTGCCCGAGTAATGAACTACTAGCAAATGCGTCTATCCCAGATTTGAAAACCATAAAATAAAAAAAGGCTAGGTAACCTAGAGCTGCAGGCAACATTGATATTGTAAAGAATGTACGTAAGGATCCATTCACACCGCCCCACAGAGATTCAGGCTGATCGATGTAATAATATATACCTAACCAATAGCTGCCAAGCACGGTTGTTCCACCTATGACATTTACTATAAGGAAAACGGTTGTTACTGACATTTGATTCGTCCTATATATATGATGATCCTATTTTACACAGCTTCATAAGTCTAATCCAGACTAATTGGCGTAGTAGCTATGATTCGGATACCCATACACCATAAATCTTCAGGTATTTGTGAAACTGAGCTTTATAGTTCATATTCTCTTGCGTTTTGTCACATTAGCTTTAGAATGATAGTACGTACTTATTCAATTGACTTGAACTGGATATAATTCTAACCTGCTAAAGGCTGTCCCAAAGAGATGCAGGTGAAAGGAGTAGGATGGATTTTGAAGTTACCTACTCGGATGAGCAAGAGATGTTTAGGAACACGGTGCGCTCTTGGCTTGAAGAAAATAAGCCAAGAGATTTAGTCCTACCGATAGACGGAGGTCCTCTAAGTAAAGAAAGCCAGAATAAGGTACGAGAGTTTCGAGTCAAGCTCGGAACTATGGGGTGGTTAGCACCATCATGGCCTGAGAATCTTGGAGGGGCAGGACTAAATCCAGAATTAGCAGCTATATTCAGAGAAGAATTTGATAAGTTGGACCTACCATCAATAGGTAACAATGTGAGATGGATCCCCGCAATGATGATATGGGGTACTCCGGACCAGAGGAGTAGATACGTTACGGCCGCAGTCAGAGGAGAATCCATAACTTGGCAATTATTTTCAGAACCGGATACTGGTAGCGACATAGCTTCTACTAGAACTACAGCTATAAGAGATGGTAGCGACTGGATAATCAATGGTCATAAGTCATTCGTAACCGCAAGATTTGATCCAGATCAATTATGGACACTGGCAGTTACCGATCAGAGTAGACCCCAAAAACTTAATCTGGGTGTATTCATGATAGATGCTAGCCTTCCAGGTATAACAATAAAAACTCAGAACCTACTAGTTGGCAGCGAACGGCATATATATATGGAAGACGTTAGAGTTCCGGCTGACTGCCTAATTGGAGATCTATATCAGGGATGGGAAATAGCACAGTCAATACTTATAGTTGAGAGGGGCGGTTATATGACAGACCGGCCAGACAGCTCAACTGCTCAGACTGTTGCTCAGTACTTAAGAGATCAGAAGCAAGTGGACTAATCGTATCTTATTCTGGGATCCAGCCATGCGTATGATATATCTACCAGCAGGTTGGAGAGTATTATCCACATTGCAAAGAATGTGACCAAACTCTGGACTACGTTGTAATCTCTGTCGTTCATTGCTGATATCAGATATTGTCCTAGTCCAGGAAGCTGGAATATATTTTCCATAATTACTGATCCACTTATAATAACAGCGAATGAGAACCCGATGACTGTGACTACAGGGAGCAAGGCATTTGCCATAGCATGCTTGTAAGTAACTATCATAGGAGCAAGCCCTTTGGAATGTGCTGTTCTGACGTAATCTTGTCTAAGCACCTCAAGCATTGATGACCGCATCATTCTGGCTTTTGTTGCTGCCGAGCTGTAACCGGTAATAACTGCAGGCCAGAACAGCATTGTTAAGTTAGCAGAGAAATCTTGTGTTATACCGCGGTATTCGAGTTGGGGGCTCCATCCAAATATATACAGACCACCTACCAATACCATAGTAGCTATCCAGAAATTTGGTATAGATAATCCGCCTAGTGAGAATATTCTCCCAACGTAGTCAGAAGTTCTGTCTTGTCTTACTGCCATCAATATGCCTAAGGGGATACCCATAACCGTGGATATGAGTACACTCATTATGCCTAATTCAAGCGTGATAGGCAGCTTTCTTTTGAAATCATGGAATACTGATGCACCATGGAAGTATGATTCACCCCAATTGAATGTGGCCATGTCTACTACCCAGTTTAGGTATTGCTTGGGCAGGGGTTCATTAAGACCTAGGTTTTCTCTTATAGCCTCCAAGGCTACAGGGTCGATTTCTTGTATACTCTCATCTCCTTGAGTGTATATCATTAGAGCAACGTCACCCGGGGCTATTCTGAGAATTGCGAAAATCAGCATAGATACCAACGCCATAGTCAGGAACCCTTGAAGTATTCTTTTTATTATATAGTTCCGCATTTTGTGGAATCTCCGCTAGTTTAAAGTTAAATTGTTATTGCTTTCACACACTGCCTAGAAAACTTATGTTATATATAGATACATTTTATGTCAATGAGTTGTGATAAGAATTAGTTAGGAATATTGGTAAGAGTATATACAAGTGTGTTATGATGGGGATTCGTTTTGGATGGGATGAGGATGTGGATAGGAGCACTTTAACAACTGAATAGTGGAAGGTAGGTTCTTTTTAGAGCGAGTTTGATCCTGGCTCAGGACGAACGCTGGCGGCGCGCCTAATGCATGCAAGTCGAACGATCTTCCAGGTCTTCGGACCTGACATAAGGTAGTGGCAGACGGCTGAGTAACGCGTAAGAGACCTGACCCGAGGAGGGGGATAACCCATCGAAAGGTGTGCTAATACCCCGTAAGCTGGTTTACTGCATGGTAGATCAGGAAACGTCGTAAGGCGGCCTTGGGAGGGTCTTGCGTCCTATCAGGTAGTTGGCGGGGTAATGGCCCACCAAGCCTA
>CEUS01278231.1_pt1 | contig 12570 bp, 10 predicted proteins | sample 427031 | NCBI WGS metagenome assembly CEUS01 (sample SAMEA2622837, study PRJEB7988) | marine metagenome | biome: marine biome (ENVO:00000447); feature: marine epipelagic mixed layer (ENVO:xxxxxxxxx); material: "saline water (ENVO:00002010), including plankton (ENVO:xxxxxxxx)" | depth 140 m | reverse complement strand
GTTTGGGCGGCCGCCTAGACGCAACTAACGTCGTAGAACCGGAGATTACGATTATCACTTCGTTAAGCTTGGATCACACCGATATCCTAGGCGACACATTGCAGGAGATCGCGCGTGAGAAGGCTGGCATCATCAAGCCCAAAGTACCGATAATAACCGCAGATCAACAACCAGAAGCTCTTGCCGTTCTTGAAGAGATTAGTGAGAATCGATCCGCGCCAATGGTCCTTATCGGACGAGACGTGCAATTCAATAGAACCGATTTCAACTCAGAAATGCAAGAAGTACAAATATCAGGTCAGGTTCTCGATCGACCATTTGACCATCACGTGCGAATTCCGTTACTTGGCATGCACCAGCTAGAGAATGCTGCTCTCGCAATAACAGCGCTTGAATCCCTACGAATTAGAGGGTATCCAATCCCATATGATGGAATCTACCACGGCTTGGCAAATGTATTATGGCCTGGTCGACTTGAGGAATTACAGAAGAAACCTCGTATAATCATTGATGGAGCCCACAATATCTGGTCAGCGAAAAAATTACGTGAGGCCATAAACGAATATTACGAATATAGCTCATTGCACCTCATTGTCGGCTTTTCATCGGACAAAGATTTAACCAGTATGATCAAAGAATGGGCCCCTTTGTCTTCAACAGTGATCAGCACTCGATCCCGACATCCTCGTTCGGTTGATCCCGAATATATCGCTACTGAATTTGAAAATTATGGGCACCCAACACAACCGATCCCAAAGATTGATCTCGCTTTAAAGGAAGCTATGAATCGTGCAAAAGAGGACGACATAATCCTCGTGACAGGTTCGCTGTTCGTGATTTCTGAAGCACGAGAAAGAATCTTAGGGATTGAACCTGAATTGTACGTGCAATAAGATCAATGAAGATGAATGAAAGTTTGAGATTAGATCATGATTGAACGCTCTGATGAAAATCGTGTCGTAATTACAGGTATGGGAATCATATCGCCGTTAGGAAATACAGTGAGCCAATTTTGGGAATCACTAATTGCCGGAAAATCTGGAATTGATTACATCAGCACATTTGATACTGAGAATTTTCCAACAAAAATTGCTGGAGAAGCTCGAGAGTTTCACCCGGAAGACTACCTCACGGCAAAACAAATTCGCCGTCAAGATCGCTTTTCACAGTTAGCCACAGCAGCTGCACAAGATGCAATGAAAAATGCAGATCTTGACCTCGACAATGAAGACAAATCGCGTATCGCTGTAGTAATTGGTAACGGTAATGGTGGATTCGGACTCACCGCGGAACAAACTCTAATCCTTCAGGAAAGAGGATGGTCTAAAGTAAGCCCCACTTTTATTCCGCGAATATTGCCCAACATGGCGTCAGCTAACGTCGCTATCGAATTTGAGCTCCAAGGCTACAATTCCACTGTTGTCACTGCATGCGCTGCAGGCACTCAAGCAATTGGTGATGCTGCAGAAGTTATTCGGAGTGGGCGCGCAGAAATTGCCGTAACAGGAGGCACGGAGGCAGGGATCAGCCCGATTGGACTCGCTGGCTTTTGTGCGATGAGAGCACTTTCAACAAGCAATGATAACCCGCAAACCGCGAGCCGACCATTTGATTTGAACCGAGATGGATTTGTTCCTGGTGAGGGAGCAGGCATACTCATTTTAGAAAGATTGGATCGGGCAAAGGCGCGGGGAGCTCCAATCCTTGCCGAAGTCTTGGGCTCTGGAGCATCTTCTGACGCTCGCGACTTAGTACAACCTGATAGTGAAGGGGCAGGAGCAGCTCAAGTGATTGAGTGGACACTCCAAGATGCGCGCATTCAAGCAAAGGACGTTGATTATATCAATGCCCACGGAACCTCAACACAATTAAATGATGCTTCAGAAACACAGGCAATCAAGCGGGCTTTTGGGGACATTGCATCATCGATCCCAATTAGCTCCACAAAATCAATGATTGGCCACGGTCTTGGTGCAGCAGGGGGGATGGAAGCCGTAGTCGCCGTACAATCAATTCAGACCAATACGATACACCCAACGACTAACTACGAAAACCCTGATCCCGCGTGTGATTTGGATTACGTTCCTGGTGAAGCACGCAGCGTCAGCGTCCACCATGTGTTAAGCAACAGCTTTGGGTTTGGTGGACAAAACGCATGCGTTTTATTTGGTGCAGTAGATCATTAGATTTCGTAGAAATATCTGCTAAATCGTGCTGATTAAAATATTTTCGCCTTCAATGTGCACATCGTAGCTGGCAATATTCTGATCAGGCTTCCCACGTTCTTTAACTCCTGTCCGAACATCAAAACGAGCGCCATGCAATGGACACACAATACATGCACCATCTAGTTCTCCTTCAAAGAGATCGCCTCCTCGATGAGAGCACTTGGCATCGATCGCATAATAGGTTCCATTCACATTGAATAAAACAGCCGAAACTTTATCAGCTACGACATGCTTAAATTCACCTGGTTCTAAATCACTCACTGTCGCAACTTTTATCAAATTAGACATCCATCTCCTCTCTCCAATCAAAAATTTGATTGTGTACAAGACTTGGTCGATTATAGCTATATAGCATATTGAAATAACAATATTATACTTTTGATTTATCCAGTTGATCATGAAATATTGCGAAGAGGCAATGCTACAATAATTCCAATCCAGATTTCACAGGAGAGCACACACTATGAGTCCTCAGGAATCAAACGAACTGGAAAGCTTGAAGGCCGAGGCCGAAAAAAGGCTGCCTGATAGAGAAAAGGATCTTAGTTTAAAAGGCTTGGATGGCCCTGTACAAATCATTTGGGACGTACATGGCGTACCACACGCTAAAGTCACTTCGACTTCTGACATGTGGTTCGCTCAAGGTTATTTACACGCACTTGATCGTCTATGGGGTATGGAGCGAACGCGCCGTTTTTATCATGGAACCCTCGCTGAAATAGTTGGAGAGGGAGGGCTTGGACCAGACCGGCTCTACCGCAGAGTTGGCCTGATGCGCGCCGCACGAAATGAATGGCCTCACGTAGAGAAAGAGGGCCGTACGGTAGTCGAAGCATATGTTGCGGGAGTTAATTCCTATCTAGACTTGGGAAACCCTCTCCCCATTGAGTTTGATTTACTGGATTACACACCTGATCAATGGACACCCGAAGACGTCACAGGACGTTGGAAACTGATCTGCTATTCACAGGCAATTAATGGACAAATAAAACTGGGGCGGCTACGTATGCTTCAATCTTTAGGTCCAGAATTGTTTGCAAAGCTCTTCCCATATTATCCGTCTGATGCACCCACAATTGTTCCACATGGACAACCCGCAGGGGAAAGACCAATGGAAGATATCCTCAAACTATTTGAATCAGCTCACCAAATATCAGGATTATCGGAATTCAATGGTTCGAACAACTGGGTCGTTGACGGGACTTTGACAGAATCAGGCGCTCCACTAATTGCGGGAGATCCCCATCTTGCAATAACAATTCCGTGCTTTTGGTACGCCCAACACATTGAGGGACCAGAATTCGCATTCGCTGGCGCATCAATGCCCGGTGTCCCTGGAGTAAGTTATTATGGTCACAATGGTCACACGGCATGGAGCATGACTACGGCCGGAGCTGATGCGCAAGATCTGTTCTTGGAAAACTTACGGGATGGCAACCCTCCACAATATTTGTTTAAAGGAAAATGGCAAGATACAACAGTGCACGAAGAAAAAATAGAGGTGAAAGGGCGCGCTGACCCAATTATTGAACAAGTTGTTGAAACACACCACGGTCCAATCGTTTCTGGTGATATCAACTCAGATGCTCCACACATAGCTTTGAAATGGTCTGGAAATGAAATCCAACAAACATTTAGCAGTTTCATTGCGTTGCACTCGGCAAAAAATCTTCGGAGCGCGATTGACGCACATCAACAATGGACTAGCCACACTAACAAAATCATCGCCGATGATACTGGTAACATTGGATATCGCCTGACAGGACAATTACCAATTAGAAAAGGTGGTCCCGCGCATTTCCCTGTCCTCGGATGGACTGGCGAACATGAATGGATCGATACCGTGCCTTTTGACGAAATGCCCGAAGTTATTAACCCTCCCGAACACTTCATCAACACGTCAAACAACTTAATCGCGCCATTTGACTACCCTCACTACGTTAATGCGATCGGAAATCCCGACCGTGCACGTCGCGTCGCCCAAATGCTTTCTGAAAAAACATCTTTCTCACGCAATGATTTTAGGGACATTCAAATGGATCACCTCAATGGTCCAGGTCTACGAATGGCACATCGCACAAAAACTGTAAATCCTACTACTCCCGATGGAATCATTACACGCGACTTACTGATTGATTGGGATGGCCAACATGATGCCTCTTCAAATGGAGGAGCCGCGTACGAAGTTCTCCTATCAGAGATTTTCCAGAGTACCTTAGGGCGAATTGCTGAATGGATGCCCGAACCCAAGCCAGCAAATGAAACAATCCAAACCTATATGAATGCTGTTCTCGGTATGATTCTCAGCAACGACACCACATTATTGAATCATGAAGCATTTCCATTTAGTGATTGGGACTCAATATTGGCAGAAGCATTAGATAATGCTGGCGCTTTTCTTGTGAAAGAACTAGGAAAGGATACCCAAAAATGGCAATGGGGAGATCTTCATGCAATCCAATTTCGTCATGGTGTTGGGCGTACCGAGCCTGCTGGAACACTTCTGAACCGGGGACCGTTTCGTACTGGAGGATCAGGAGAAACAGTAAACAATACCCGCCACGGTGGAGCACCGCAATTTAGAGCCGGATCAACAGTCACCTACAGACAGATTATTGATTTGAGTGATGTAAACAAATCAGTTTTCATTGTTCCACCTGGACAATCGGGACATGTCGCCAGTCCACATTATTCTGACATGTTAGACGATTATTTCAACGGAACGTATCGACCACTTTTCTGGAACTGGGATGATATTGCTGAAGCCAGCGAAGCGCAACAAACACTCTCACCTTCGGAATAAACGAGAAGCGGAACCAACTACACTCCAAATTATAGCGATGTTTCTCTAAAGTCGATTATGTTCATTTGTAAGGTTGACTTTCCACGCCATCGGTTTTCCCGGAGACGATATACGACATCTAAAAACTCCGTCATTTCATCCCAGCGGTGACCTTGACGAAAAGCGACTGCTTCACGTGTAACGCCGCCTTCATTCAATTGGAGACGAACATGAGAACCGTCTCCCATTCGGTGACGGTCAACAACCTTCACATTCATTGAAAGGAAAACCGGCTGCCGATTGCCTTCGCCACACGGTTCTAATTGCACTAAATATTCCATCAGATCAGTCGACAAATCTACAAGAGAAACTTCCTTGTCAATATCAATAGTCGGCTCTAAAGAAAGGGAAGTTAGCTGCTTGGACGCAATCTCTTCCAGACGTTCCCGCAATAAAGGCAGTTTCCCGGTTTCCACTTTAAAGCCAGCTGCTTGGTGGTGACCGCCATATTGCACCAACAAATCAGCGCATTCATCTAAAGCAGCTGTAATATTGAATTCTGGAATGCTACGAGCACTACCGGTAGTAAACTCCCCGTCTAATCGATACGAAATAGCGGGAATATATAATTCTTCGGCAATTCGGCCTGCAACGAGACCACAAATACCTGGTAAGAATTCAGGACCACCAACCATCAAAAGAGAGGGAAGTGGATCTAAATCATTGATCTGACCATACGCTTTCTCCAACAGTGAATTCGTAAGGTTGCGACGCTGCAAATTCATATTTTCAAGCTCTAAGGCTAGCTTCCGTGCCTCTTGATCGGAGTCCGTCGTAAGAAGCCGAAAGCTAGTCATTGCATGTTGCATGCGACCCGCAGCATTCAGTCGAGGAGACAAAGAAAACCCAATCCCCTCTGCATCCACATTTTCAAGTGACACCCGTGCAACGTCCGCAAGCGCGCGAAGCCCAGCTCTTTCTGTCCGCCTTAGGACGTCCAAACCGTGATGAACTAAATACCGATTTTCACCTGTCAGGGATCCCACATCAGCAATGGTCCCTAACGCTACCAGTTCTAGGTACTCTGGTTGCAAGTCACGCCCTAATTCTGCAAATATGGCTTCCACAAGTTTGAACGCAATACCAACACCTGTGAGTTCTGGGAATGGATATTCTGAACTCGGTAAATGAGCATTAATCGCAGCGAAATACAAAGGAATTTCATCGGATGGGAGGTGGTGATCTGTAACGATAAGGTCAACGTCTTTAGGAAGAACACCATTTTCAATCCCATTGATACCGCAGTCAGCTGTGATAATTACTGTGCATCCTTGATCTCGCAATCTATTCACCGCGGCAATATTTAACCCGTGGCCCTCTTCAACACGATGAGGAATATAAGGAACAGTAGAAACCCCTAATTCTTCAAACGCTTGAACAAGTAAGGCAGTTGCCGTAACGCCATCAGTATCGAAGTCACCATATATGCCAATCAACTCATTGGACGCTACCGCCGACAGGATCCTGGTTACCACTTGATCCATTCCAGGAAGTAGTAGCGGGTCTGCGGTTAAATCTTTATCAATAGTCAAGTATGTTTTTAATGCTTCTCGTGTGGTTAAACCACGATTGAAGAGAATATGCGCGATGATCGGTGAAAAGCCATTAAAGATTTCCGGTAATTCATCAGGAAGTTGCTCAGCAACGTGCCAGCGATTTGGGCTCATCAAGTAATCCTGTCAACAAAAACTATATGAGAACTTTTCATTTCAATCATTTGTCCCACAAAAAAACCCGACTCCCAAAAATAGCGGCAAACTGCGCTTGAAGCTCTAAGAGAATTCTTTGAAAATAAGTGCTGTATTATGCCCCCCAAACCCAAAAGAGTTGGATAAAGCTGTACGTACGCGCATTTCACGCGCGACATGAGGAACATAGTCTAGATCACAATCCGGATCGGGATTTTCAAGATTAATTGTAGGAGGAACAATGCCATCTCTAATTGCCAAGATACAAAAGGCAGCTTCCATTGCACCACCTGCACCAAGAAGATGACCCGTCATTGACTTCGATGAGCTAACAACGACACGATCTGATGCTTCTCCAAATGCCGTTTTTATTGCCTGTGTTTCCGATCGGTCATTGTATGGAGTAGAAGTGCCGTGCGCATTAATGTAATCAATCTCATCAGGTCTAAGGTTCGCATTTTCCATAGCTAAACGCATCGATCGCACTCCACCCTCTCCTCCTTCAGACGGTTGCGTAATATGATGAGCATCTGCCGTAAAACCAAAACCAGCGATTTCGCCAACAATATCTGCTCCACGTTGCTCAGCGTGCTCTAAACTCTCAAGCACTAGAACTGCTCCACCCTCACCCATAACAAAACCATCCCGCTCTGCATCAAAGGGTCTACTTGCCAGCTGTGGCTCACTATTGCGACGCGACAATGCCCCAGCAGCGCTGAATCCTGAAATCCCAAGACGCGTAATAGTTGCTTCAGCTCCACCCGCGATTGCGATATCTACATCGCCACGTTTAATCATTTCGGCTGCTTCGCCGATAGAATCAGACCCGCTACAACAAGAGGAGGTAATACATATCGCTGGACCTTTTGTCCCTAGATGAATTGAAACTTTCCCGGCTGCCATATCTGCAACCATCATTGGTACGAGGAATGGGCTAACCCGACGAGGGCCTTTATTGAACAAAGATTCACTCTCTCGTTCCATCGTCGCAACCCCACCGAGGCCACTACCAATCAAAGTCGCTATTCTTGTAGCATTGCTCGATGATATTTTGAGATCAGCATTTTCTACGGCTTGTGCAGAAGCCGCAATTGCGAACTGAATGAATGGATCCGTGGTACGTGCTTCCTTTTTGCTCACATAGTCCGTTGGTTCAAATCCAGAAACTTCAGCGGCAATCGACGTTTGAAACCCGTCGGTATCAAACCGAGTGATTGGAGCTATACCAGACTGCCCTGAAACAAGAGCTTGCCAACTTGAAGAGACGTCGTTCCCTAATGGAGTCACCATACCAATGCCAGTAACTACAACACGTTTCAATGAAAGCCTCCTGATTTAATAAGGTTCCTCATTGACAAAAAGCATCCGTATCAATCGGATGATACCTTGCTTGCACAATGCATCGCAAGCGAGAAAATTTTGAGCATTACAGGATCTTCAACTGAAACTATGGAATAAACCATCAAGATTAAATACTTCAATCATACGGTCTTCAAGTTTTTTCAAATCTCCTAAACTCGGAATGATATTAGGCTCTCGCGGATAAGTCATCCTGGGCTCAGCCAAAAGGGGCATTATGCCTTTAACCGCCCCAATCATTCCATGCTCATGGAATATTTCCTCTAGCTGATCTAGAAGCCACATCTTATCCTCTAAATCTTCCCCTGCTTTATGTAATTCGACGATTTGAGTTATTGAAGATGGAACCACATTTCCAAAAATGCTGAATGCTCCAGAAGCCCCAAGGCCAAATCCTTGAATCATCGTCGCATCAAGAGCCGTATAAACTCCCAAATTTGAGTATGTTGCGATTAAACGCTTTATCTCTTCAGCATCCTTTGAGCGAGATTGAACGCCAATAATCTTATCTCCACTTTGATCCAACAAGGAGTTGATTGAGTCATCTGACAGATCTTGTGCCTCAGGCGCAACTCCGCCACCAAGAATGACAGCAGCACCATCAGGCAATTCACGTAAAACCGTTGATATGAACTGTATGTCCTCACTTGAATTGGATTCATTACCAGGAGTTCGCAATAAAACAGCATCAGCACCTTTACCAAGTCCATGCGACAAGATTGTTATGGAATCATTTAAATCTGATGCACCACTACCAACGATGTGCTGTAGACCACCGATATTTTCAGAGGTTGCATCAACCAGTCGTTGCATTTCATCAAGGGACAACGTCGGACCTTCCGAAACAGTGTCAAGAACCAAAACGCCCTGCACCCCGCCATCTGAAAGATGCGAAAGGTATTCTGCGACCCATGCATCATCTAGTTCATGGGATTGAGTGAATGGTGTCACACTAGAGATAATGATTCCACTTATATCAGCCATAAAATGTACCTCACTTTAACAAATCGTGAATAAGAGAGATTTTGAAGACCACTCGAGAGTATATCTTCTCATATTTAATTTCTCTACGACTTGCATGTCAATCTAAACATGTTTTTTGATTTTGACGCGCACAAAAGGTTTTTTCATCAACCCTTGAATCTTTACGACTCGATCAACGGATGGTATCGTTGGAACATACCCCAGCCTAGGATTTAGAATGACCAAAAACAGGTTGGTTGATCTGCCGGCAGGACATGTTTTTCCTGAGACTTCGTTCTTACTGTCACGAGAGCTATCGGAACAGTACAGATTGGCTATTGGAGACAAAAGTAGCTTGTTAGAGACAGAACCAGATTTGGCGCCGCCATCCTCTATCGCAGCACTCTCTTTGGGATCTTTACTAAAGGAGTTCGACCTCACACCCGGAGTTTTACACGCCTCACAAGACCTTGAATTTTTGGGAGCTGTTCGGCACGAAACCCAATTAAGGTGCGAATCCGAAATCGCGACGAAATCAGCACGTGCAGGTAAGATTTTTGTAACATTAAAATTCTCAACCTGGAATGGACAAAAAGAAGTTTTACAGGGCCGAACAACATTGATTTTGCCTCCGGATGAGGGAGCGGTACAATCATGAAGGAAGGTGACGCGCTATCAATTCTGACAAAAAATATTACGCAGGATAACATAGCAAAATATGCAGAAGCATCAGGAGATTTCAATCCTATTCATTTGGACGAGTCTTTTGCTCAAACGACTCCATTCAATGGAACGATCGCTCATGGCATGTTGCTTCTCGGATTCCTGTCAGAATTGATGAGTAACACGTTTGGACATGATTGGGCGGAATCCGGAAAGCTCCGTGTTAGATTTAGAGGGGCTGCTCACCCAGGTGACACCATCACCATAACTGGTAAAGTATCCGCGATCCAAGAAAAGGACGGCACCAAGACAACGCAATGTGCTTTAGAATGCCGGAATCAAATTGGCACTATTTTGATCACCGGTGAAGGAAACACAAAGAGCACAACATCGTGAAGAATCAAAGGATGGTATCAGAATAGTGCGAGTTAGAACGAAAAGGGATAAGAACAATGACAAATAGTTCTTCTGAGGCTGACAAACCCATCAATGTGGCTGTCGATGCAATGGGCGGCGACAATGCGCCCGAAGAGGTTGTTTTAGGAGCTGTTGAGTCCGCGAAAGAGGGGACAAACATATTTCTTGTTGGGTCACCTGACCAAGTACAACCACTCTTGCAAAATTTAGACATATCCGGTCTACCACTACAATTTGTTCCATCCGAAGGCTCAATAGGAGAAACTGAACAACCGATTCTCGCGCTCCGAAAAAAACCTAAAGCATCCGTCAATGTAGCAGCTTCTTTAGTACAAAAAGGTACCGCAGATGCTTTCGTAAGTATGGGGCCTACAGGTGCTACCATGATCTCCGCCATTCAACTACTAGGAATGATAGAAGGAATTGAGCGCCCTATACTTGGAGGGCCTGTTATCAATCTCGCTCCCGAGACAACACTTTGGGACCTCGGTGTCAATGTAGACAGTAAGCCTCGACTTTTCTTAGAGTTTGCTGCAATCGGGGTTGCTTTCTGCCGAGAATACCTTGGGCTCTCAAATCCTACAATTGCGCTAATGAACGTAGGTGAAGAAGAAGCAAAAGGAAATCGCCAAGTGAAAGAAGTTTTCCCTTTGCTATCAAGTAGTGGTTATAATTTCATCGGTAATATCGAAGCACACGAATATTTTTCAGGGAAAGCTAATATCGTTCTTGCGGATGGTTTTGTTGGGAATATATTGCTCAAGTTCTCTGAGGGCATGGGTTACGCTATGGCGGACTACTTGCACGACCAACTTACAGAAAAGTTACCTGCTAACCAACTTGATCAGTTGAAAGAGAACGTGATTTCAAAATTAGATCTCCTCAACACTTATGGAACTCCTCTATGGGGGATTGATGGTGTTAGCATTGTTGGACACGGCCGAGGAAAAGCAAAGCAGGTTCACGCAGCAATTCAAACAGCTGCTATGGTGGTGAAACGCGATCTTATCTCTGGAATCAAACAAGAATTCACACACCTAAGGGAAAGCACTCAGTAGAACAGGAGTCAGCAATCGTGGAAGCATCTGAAGAGCTTACGGGGCGTATTGCCTTGGTGACAGGAGCAGGTCGCGGGATCGGGCGTTCAGTCGCACTCGCACTCGCAAGCAAAGGTGCCAGCGTTGTGATTCATTACAATGAGAGTAGGGACGGCGCAGAGAAAACGGCTAACGAAATTCGTGACAATGGCCAAAACGCAATGATCGTTCAAGCCAACATTGGAGTAGCAGAAGACGTTGAGGCAATGATCACAACAGTAATTGATTCTTGGGAGAAGATTGATGTACTGGTCAATAACTCCGGAGTGATTAAAGACAACTTAATTATCCGTATGTCAGAAGACGACTGGGATTATGTGATGAATATAGACTTGAAGGGCGTATTTCTGACAACACGCCTAGCCGCACGTTCGATGATCAAACAGCGTTGGGGCAGAATCATCAATATAGGATCCGTAGTGGGCTTAGCAGGCAATCCAGGCCAATCCAATTACGCAGCAGCCAAAGCCGGCTTAATTGGTTTCACACGAAGCGTAGCGAAGGAATTAGCTCCCCGTAACATAACTGTGAATATGGTCGCGCCTGGCTACATCGTCACTGACGTAACAGAAAACCTCCCCGATGAAACCAAAGACTACCTTACCTCAATGATTCCTATGAAGCGCCGTGGGCAACCAGAAGAGATTGCTGACGCCGTAGCGTTTCTGGCGGGACAAAGGTCAACATACATCACAGGTCAAACCCTTAACGTCGACGGCGGTATCGTAATTTAAGCGATATCGCTGCACAGATATCCCGAAAAACTACACTCGGGCTAAAGCTTGAACAACATCATTGTCCTCTTCCGGAAGGACGGATCGAGGGTCAAGAAGAAATCGCCCATCATCGATACGTCCAATAACGGGAGGACTAGCTTGCCTCATCCGACTCGCAATGTGATCAAGCCCTCCTTGAGCATTTGATTCTGCAATGGCTAATGTATATGTTGGCAGCGTTTGTCCAGGAAGGCTGCCACCACCAATAGTTGATTCACCTGCAACAATTTCTGCTTTCGGCACAGATTCCAACCATTTTTCCGCACGCAATCTTAGCTCATCCGTACTAGCTGAAACCATTTGCCAAACAGGTATTTTTTCTTCAAATTCATCCTCCAAATAATGCCGCAAAGTGGCAACCAATGCAGCAAGATCCATTTTATCAATCCTCACTGCACGAGAAATTGGATTGCTTTTCAGCTGATCAATCGTCTTTTTAGTCCCCACAGCAATACCGGCTTGGGGACCACCAAGCAGCTTGTCTCCTGAAAAGAGCGTCAAAGAAACACCTGCTCCTACACTTTCTTGAACGGTTGG
>CEUS01257659.1_pt1 | contig 12575 bp, 12 predicted proteins | sample 427031 | NCBI WGS metagenome assembly CEUS01 (sample SAMEA2622837, study PRJEB7988) | marine metagenome | biome: marine biome (ENVO:00000447); feature: marine epipelagic mixed layer (ENVO:xxxxxxxxx); material: "saline water (ENVO:00002010), including plankton (ENVO:xxxxxxxx)" | depth 140 m | reverse complement strand
CCAGCCGCAAACAATCTTCAAGGTGGACCGGCGACTCGTAGACGAGCAATTAGGGCGCCTACGCCACCATCGTCTCGAGCGAGATCCTGATGAAGTTGCGAAAACTATCGCGAGACTGAAGGTTGCATGCGAAGGCAATGCAAACCTATTACCGCCCATCCTCGACGCAGTTCGTGCCTACGCAACATTGGGTGAAATCTGTGGAGCCATGCGCGATACTTTCGGGGAATACCAGGCGCCCACTGTTATCTAGCTCGCCCAATTCCTAGGAGGAATCCCATGCCAGAAGAAACAGCCACTCTTTCGTATTCCTGCACCAAGTGTTCGAACCCCGCATTCAAAGAGGAAGAGATTCGCGCTACAGGAAAGTATGGGCGGTTCTTCGACATGCAGAGCAAGAAATTCACTGCCGTGATTTGCGAGAACTGCGGCTATACGGATTTTTATCGCATGCAGAGCGGCCGGGCTGGAAACGTCTTGGACTTCCTCTCAGGCGGATAAAACCTTGGATAGCAATCTCAGATAACGGACGCCCCCCGCAGGTCTTCTATGTCCTGCCAGGAGTAGCCTAGTTTTGTAAGGTAACGCTCAGTAGAGTCGCCAAGTTCTGGTGGCGGTGCCAGCTCCGTCAAAGGTTGGCGACCAAACTCGATAGGGCAGCCTGCAATTAGCATCTGTCCCAGCGTCGGATGAGGCATTGTGGCAATGTACCCGTTAGCGCGAGCCTGAGAGTCGTCGAGGATTTCTGCGTAAGTCTGCACTGGTCCACAAAAGATATCGCGCGCACGAAAACGCGCGATCCACTTTTCATTCGAACCAGTTCTGATAGCAGCTTCGAGTTCAGGCATGATTTCGGTCATGCCTGAGGCGCGAGCTTGGTCATTTGGATAACGATCCGCAAGATCTTGAAGGCCAAGCTCGTCGCAAAGAGCAGCGAACTTTTCAGTAGTTGCTCCCCCTATGACAATCCAACCATCATTAGTTTGAAAGGCTCTCCAAACCGCCCGAGGAGTAAGGAGGGGATGGCCCAAATCAGCGCGCGGAGAGGACTTACCAGTAAAAGACTGGTTGTTGATTTCCCACGACTGAAGGGCAATCTGGGAGCCATAAAGAGAAACATCGACTTGCTCCCCTTCACCAGTTCTCTCCCGTTTAACGAGAGCAGCTAGGATGCCGGAACAGAGCAACAGGGCTCCCACCTGATCTGCAATAGCGGCACCAGTGGGCGTAGGGGAACCTCCGTCAGAACCACTACGCAACATGACACCCCCAGCAGCCTGCCCAATGATGTCGTTACCAGGGACTTGAGTTAGGTCGCCGTGAGGACCGAAGGCAGAACCACACGCATAAACGAGGCCAGGATTGATGGCGGATAGAGTGTCGTAATCAAACCCGAGGCGATCCATCGCTCCAGGACGCATATTGCTTACTACCACATCAACTTGCTCAACAAAGCGGTAGACAATATCGCGGGCCTCTGGACAACGCACGTCCAGCGCAACACTGTGCTTACCCCGGTCGTGAGCAACGAAATACGGAGTGGGCGGAGCTTTCCTTCCGCCAACACCCCTGCCACGTTCACCTTCACGGTGTTCGATCTTAATAATCTCAGCACCCATGTCCCCTAAAAGCACGGTTGCATAGGGGCCCTGCTGGGCCCAGGTGAAATCTAGAACACGAATACCTTCAAGTGGACGTCCCATGGCACTCCCTCAATAGTCGAGAGCAGCATGGCACAAGGGCTGGGAGGGGCGCGAGGGGTTTGGGTCGGACCATGGACAGCTACACAATCCCTCGGACCCCACAGAGACCACTAATGCACCTGACTAAATCCAATGGCATCAAACGCCTCGTGCCTGGTCCTTTTCTACCTATGTAACCAACCTTACTTTTATGGAGCCAGAAGCTTTGTCGTCGGCGGTACGGAAGGCTTCGCCGGCCTCTTCTAGAGGGAAAGTGTGGGTAACTAGGGGCTGGAGAGGTTCAAGGAGCTCGTCGAGAAGATCGGTGGCCATGCCAAACTCACTGCGAGGTCCGGATCGGCCATAGCAGACAGTCCCAACAAGTCGGACCTCCTTTAAAAGGAGAGGAGTGACAGGCAATGCAAAGTCACTGTCAAAGGCACCGAGCATGACTACAGTGCCTCGGTTCCGGACGATGGAGATGCCCTCGGCAATGGTTGGGGCATTACCACCAACCGTCTCGATGACAGCATCGACTGGAAGACCCTTCAGTTCCCTACGAGCGGCCTTACCGTCGGGAAAGGTCGCAGTAGCACCAAGGGCCAGGGCCATCTCAGCCTGAAAAGGATGGCGAGCGGTAATGAATATCTCAGTGGCACCTGCTCGCCGAGCTACAAGTAAGTTAGTAAGGCCCACTGTCCCTGCACCTAGTATTACAGCACGGCTACCAAGCCGGATTCCCGACTCATTTACCGCATGCACTGCAACTGCAACGGGCTCAGCGAGGGAACCATCCTCAGGCGGAACACGATCGGGAAGCGAGTAAACAGAGGTCGCGGGAGCAAGCATGAACTCTGCCATACCCCCTGCACCGTCGCCACCAAGGAAGACCCGATTCTGGCAGTGCCAAGTGTTGCCCGTCAGGCATTCGTAACATTTGAAACAGATTGCTACAGGTTCCACGGAGACTTTAGCACCCGTTTCTAGTTCGACCCCATCTCCGACAGCTTCAACAACACCACCGACCTCGTGACCAGGAATACCCTCAGGGAAACCACCCCGTCGATAGGTATGCAAATCGCTACCACAAATACCAGCCCCAACCACTCGCAATCGCACCCAGCCAGGAGGGGGGTCTTTCAACTCTCGTTCAGTTACATCGACAGCACTGGGACCAGACCAGGAAACGGCACGCATACTAGCCATGGGGCCATGATACCGGGGAGTACCCGCAGAGATCCCCAGGAACGGTATGCTGGGCCAGCAAGCACCCTTCTGGAGAGACCGTGACCCCAGAGTTCAACCGGGATTGTTTTGCTCTCATAGCTAACCGGATGCGAAGCGTTACAGTCTTCACCTACTGGATTGGTATAGCTGTCGTAATCGCGGCCGCGCTAGGTGTGCTGATCATGTTGGCGATCCTGGTCAACCCTCTCACATCAACACTAGCCGGCGTTATCGTGATAGCACTGGGCGTCACTATGACAGGTGCACGCCGAGGACCTCGTCTGCCCCCAGAGTTGCTCTTCTACGCAGCACTTGCATTGGTTCCGCTCTTCATCGCCTTAGCACTGATCGTTGCCGTAACGTGACCCCGCCCTTTGCTTAGGCCCCACCTACTTAGAAGCAGTTACCAGACAACACGTGCAACGAACCGCCGCCGGCCGATGGCTATAAATGAAGTAAGGGCTGTTACGCCCGTTTAGTAGCCCTAGACACTCCGGCAGCGAGCAGCCGTTCCGCCTCTTTTAAGTCAGTGGCGGTGTCAATGTCGTACCAAAAGTGACCACTGACATCCACAGTCCCCAGACAGCCATCACGAGCAAGGAGGGCCATGATGACGCTTAGGCCGCAATCCTTAGGGGCAGCGGCAACTGCTTCCCAAACCACCGGCGAGCAAATAAAAGCGCCAGCATCGAGCGCATCCCAATCCGCTAATTCCTTGCCGATTGCGGTCACAAAGCCAGTGCTAGCTATAGCAAGTTTGGTAGCTTCCTCAACGTAGGCTTCGGGACGGGCAGAGGAATCCGCAGCAACACGACAGGTCCTTCCCAGGGGTTGAGCAGCGGCAGACTGCAGTAGTTCCAGAATTAGGCCAGTTGAAAAGGCATGGTCACACATAACCAGAAGGAACGGTTCGTCCCCACACCAGGACCGAGCCGCTGAGAGGGAGTAAGAAGCACCCTTATGAAAGAGAGGGTTAGCTGCAAACTCTACGGGCAGACTTGACCCCTCCAGAGCTCCCTTACGCACAGCACTTTCGCCATAGCCAGTCACAACCAAAGCCTGCTCAAGGCCTGCCTCAGCCAAGGCGTGCAATGTGTGGCTAACTAGGGGCCTTCCTGCCAAAGAAACGAGGGGTTTGGGAAGGCCTGGACTGGCCCCACTCAAGCGTTGCCCAAGACCTGCCGCAAGAACAACTGCCCTCATGCACGCTCCGCAAGGCTTATGCCCACAATTGCGAGTTGATCTTATCCGATTGAAGAGATGCAGGGGGTTGATAGGAGGGCCTATCTAGGATACTTTGCCATGGCTAACATTAAGATCGAGGTCAAGTTTGAAAGGGCTGGAGATACTCAAGCGCACCCGTTTAGGGAAGGATCTGGAACCTTCCTCAATGGCGGCTGCGGGCCTCCTCACAAAGAACCTCTCCTTTTCCTATGGAGATGCCAACACAATTGATGAAGTATCTATCAATGTTCCCTGGGGAACGGTGACGGCCCTACTTGGACCAAGTGGCTGCGGTAAAACAACCCTGCTGCGACTAATTGCTGGACTAGAGCGCCCAAAGTCTGGAACTATTCAAACCGCCCGGGAGACACTAAGTACCTCTGACCACATAACACCACCAGAAAAGCGACGCATAGGCATGGTGTTTCAAGAAGGGGCACTTTTCCCCCATCTGAGCGTAGCCGAGAACGTGGCATTTGGTCTGGATAAGGAAGCATTGCGCAACCAGGCAGTCGAATCAGCTCTCGAACTCGTAGGGCTCTCGGGAATGGGGTCACGTTCACCAGAATCACTCTCCGGGGGCCAACGTCAGCGTGTGGCCCTAGCCAGGGCATTGGCACCAAAGCCCGAGGTGCTATTACTTGACGAACCCTTTGCAAACCTCGATCCGGCCCTTCGTGTGGAATTACGAACCGAAATGGCCACGTTGCTGCAGCAGCTCAACATCACGAGCGTTTTCGTAACCCACGACCAAGAGGAAGCGTTCGTGATGGGAGCCCAGGTTATCGTGATGCGAAACGGTCAGGTGCTTCAATGCGCAACGCCTAGCGAGCTTTACAGTCGCCCCGCAAACCGCTGGGTAGCCACCTTTGTAGGTGAGGCAAACGTATTGCCTGGGAAGGGTGGAACAAATTCGGCCGAAACAATCGTGGGCTCTGTGCCACTAGCCGAAGCAGCACCCGAGGAATGCGAAGTACTGCTTCGGCCCGAACATCTCGCATTGGATGCAGGCGAAGGATGGGAAGTTGAACAGCTCGAGTTCTACGGCCATGACACGCTCTTCATCGTGCGTGGCCAGCACGATCAGCGGTTGATGGTGCGCACGGGAGGCTCGCCCCGCTACGGAACTGGTGATCGGATCTCCGTCCACTACCAAGGCCCCCCTACCGTCGCCTTCGAAGCTTAACAATTGTGCTTCATGTGCCAGCCCTATTAAGGGCCGTCATACGGGCGGCAGGCCTACGTGGACCACTGTGGTTGTGGCTGCCTGCCCTGATCATCGCAACACTCTTCCTCATCCCAATCGGCTACCTCGTTGCTCGGAACATCACTGAAGGGAGCGCGACATTCACAATTCTTTTTTCGAGCAGTACTGCCAAGCCTCTAATGAATACTCTGTTACTAGCCCTGAGCGTTTCGGCAGCAGCAGCAGCAATTGGCACGTTGCTAGCTTGGCTTACGATGAGAACCGACCTGCCTCTACGGGGAGCCTGGAGGATTATCTGCCCACTACCGTTGGTACTGCCGTCATTCGTTGCAGCCGCGGCCTTGCAGGCCGCGCTCTCGCCTGGTGGACTCGCAGAGGAAGTGCTACATCCCTTTGGACTGCAGTCCCCTACCCGAATGGAAGGCTTTTGGGGATCATTCTTCATCCTGACAGCAGTCTGCTATCCGTATGTATACCTCCCTGCAGCAGCACGCATTGGAGGACTACCACCCTCTTTGGAGGAAGCGTCTCGGCTTTTAGGTAAAGGTGGCCTGGGTACTTTTCGGCGGGTGATCTGGCCACAGGTACGCTCCGCCATCCAAGCTGGAACCCTGCTCACCTTCCTATACGTGGTCAGCGACTTTGGCGTTGTCAAACTAATGGGCTTCGAGACTCTTTCCACTAACGTGTTCGTAAACCGCCTCTACGACGCACCTCTAGCTTTCGCCCTGGGAATTATTCTGGCCGTCGTTGCACTGGCAGTGGCCGGACTTGAACGGGCATCAGCAAACCGTTCACAGATCCAATTGGCCCCTAGCGGCATCCGAGCAAGGCGGGTTGCCCTAGGCCCATGGAAAATCCCCGCAACGCTGGGGGCATTCCTCGCAGTAGGAGCAGGACTGCTAGCACCCATTTCGGTATTAGCTTGGTGGGCAATCCGAGGCCTTACCGGCACTGGTAGTGGCTTTGATCGAACCCGTGTGGAGCTTTCAGCACTTGGAGAGCCCGTTCTCAACACGGTTGTAACCGGGCTGGTGACCGCGATTTTGGCAATAGCGCTAGTACTTCCCCTGGCCTACCTCACAAGTCGCTATGGAGGACGGGCGGCAGCGGCCTTACATACGATCGTGGCGAGCAGCTTTGCTGTTCCAGGGCTGCTGATCGCACTTGCCCTCGTGTTCATGGTGCTGCGCATTCCAGGGCTCGATTTCCTCTATCTCTCGCTGCCACTCCTTGTCTTCGCATACATCGTCCACTTCGGTGTACAGGCGCTACGAAGTGCCGAAGTAGGAGTAGCCACTGTCGACCGCCGTTTGGAAGAAGCCGCAAGAACACTAGGCGCAGGGCGACTTCGACGATTTCTAAGAATCGAACTACCTCTTATGGCACCAGCTTTAGCTGCTGGTGCCGGACTGGTATTGCTCTCAACCATGAAAGAACTACCAGCAACACTACTAGCTGCTCCTGTCGGCTTCGAGACCCTAGCTACACGCATATGGAATGCAAACGAAGATGGCTTCCTAGCAGACATGGGACTCACAAGCATTGTTCTGGTTGCGGTCTCAGCTGGGCTTACCTGGCTTCTTGTTATTAGAAACTCAAACCACTTAAATTGAGAGCTGTTGAAAACGATCGATAACGTTTTCGCTAAACCAGGTGATGTCTTTAAATCCTGAGGAGGAAATCGCAACCTCAGCCACACCCACCTCAGCAAAAGCAGCGACTTGCTCCAACATATTGTCTGCGTCACCAAAGAAAACACCACTGTGATTCCACTGTGTAACCTTTGCAGAACGTCCCCATCCCCGCGCCATCTGCGCGATACCACCAGCAATTTCGTTGGCTTCTTCTCTCGTCTGCCCGCGAGCTAGGATGACATCTGAAGTAACTGCAAGACTTGCAGGATCACGATCAATCCCAAGACATTCCATCCGGACCTGTTCGGAGATTTCAGCCACCTGAGAAGGGCCAAGCTGCCAGGTATTGATAGCATTGGCCATACGAGCAGCAAGGCGGAGCAGGGCACCTTTGCGGTTGAGGCCTACGACAATCGGCGGGTGAGGCTGCTGCACAGGCTTAGGAGAGAAGGTAGCCCCACCCTCTAGACGGTAAAAGCTCCCAAAAAACTCAGTCTTTTCTTCTGTCCAGAAAGATTTGAGGATCTGGATCCCCTCTTCGAGTTGTTGTATGCGACTAAGAAAGTCGTGCATCTGAAACCCGTAGGGTTTGAAGTCAGCGTGTTCATAGGCCGTGCCTATACCGAGAACAGCGCGGCCACCGGAAAGCTTGTCGACGGTAGCAACTTGCTTAGCAAGTTGGAGAGGGTGGTGAAAAGGCATGCCAGTCACATGGGTTCCGAGCCTCAATTTAGTTGTCTGGCTAGCCACCCAACTAAGATAGGTCCACGGATCAGGGGAATCAAAGGAAGGATGATCAACAACGTAAAAGGAGTCAAAGCCAAGAGCGTCTAACTCGCTAAAATTACCGTCGAGATCACCGCCAGCAGTTGCCACTAGGCCAAACTTCACGGTGAAGAACTTCCAGCTGAAGAGTTTCCTGGTCCTTGACTCGCAAGTAACTCTAGGTCATCAACTTTGCCGAACATATAGGGAAGAAAAGACTCCCCAGGAACACGAGTGAGAATTTCGCCGTGTGTGTAGGTGTCGCCCTCGCTGTAACTAACACCCAATAGTTCGCGGACCGGTATATCAGCCACGGGATCATGGGAAGACTCCCGAAGAACCACCTCACCCTCAAGTCTCTCGACCAGGCGGGTACTGCCAGTGTGTCGCACTCTCACGAGGACAGGGTCATTATCAAATCCACGACCATCTGGGGCAGGCATAAACTTGAAGTAAAACCTAGAAGTCTCAGGCGACTCCCTCGGTGCAATCTGCTCGACAACACGGCCACGGATTTCGATATAGGTTCGGCCATACCGCTCGATGGTCCCCACAATTTCATCCCCATGGCGGCGAACGTGAATGTTAGCGACTTTCTTAGGCTCGCCATAAAGTTCACGGCCGAAGATTACAGCGCTGTCCGTCGACATCGGCATCGTGATTGGATAGTCACCAACGATTCCCTCATAGCAGCAGCGAACATTGAGTCCACCTGCGCCAAATGGCTGCAGGGTATTGCTAACCCCAATGTGAGAAACACTTACAGAGGCAATGGGGTCATCTGCAGGTTCAAGGGGCGGCGGAAGAATTGCAGCAATTACATCCGGGTCGGTGAGAAACGTGGCCCCAATGCCACGGAAAGATTCGAACTCTGGGGTAGCGTAGAGCTTCTGTAGCTTTCGGACCTCTTCAAGCGTTTTCACGTAACGGAGTTGCATATAGGCCTCCTTTTGGCGTGATTCATAAACGGCGCTGAAGTCAATCCATGCGACTCCCACCGTCCACATTGAGTGCCTGCCCAGTCATGTAGGAAGAGTCATCGGAAGCAAGAAATGCCACTACTGAAGCTTGTTCTTCAACCGTAGCCTGACGACCCATCAGAAGCATACTGCGCATAGCAGCCTTAGAGGTTCCTGGCTCCTGACCAGCAATCTCGTCATACCGCCCGAAGGTACTGTCCATCATGTCGGTATCGGTTGACCCGGGACAGACAATGTTGACGCGGATGTTGTCCTTAGCAAACTCCAGAGCGAGCTGCTGGGTAAGACCGTGCATAGCCCACTTCGTAGCACAGTAAGCACCATAGTTAGGGATACCGATCCGTCCAGCTGTCGAAGAAATATTAACAATGCTGCCCCCACCCCCCTTAACCATCTCGCGACCCACTGCACGAATGGTGTGATAAAGACCATGGAGATTGACATCCACAGTCTCGTACCAGTTCTCATCAGTCATCTCGAGGATGGGAGCAGCACCAGCCTCACTCGGTAGGGCTGCGTTGTTGACGAGGACATCTATCTTTCCAAACTCTGCTATTGCTGAGTCAACGGTACGCTTCAATTCATTCTTGTCAGTTACGTCACAGTTGAGGGCAAGGGCCCGTCGTCCCGTCGCACGTACCTCCTCAGCCACACTTTCGATACCCTTCCAGCCCATTTCCTTCTCGTGGGCCGCGAAAGTCGAAGCATCACGAGCGCGAGCGGTAACCACCACATTGGCTCCCTCCTCTGCAAGGCGGAGCACGATGGCACGACCAATCCCGCGGTACCGGCCAGCACCCGTGACAAGAGCAACACGGTCATCGAGCCTCCCCATCGCGAGACCCTAAGCCCCTGTAATTGCGCCGAGGTCTTCCCACTTCATAGCGCGACGAGCATTCCAGTGTTCTACCCAACTATCGACAAAGCCTTGGCTACCATGGTGATAATCAACTTCTAGGGTGACCTCGCCCTCGTCGTTAAACTCGAGACGAGACATGCCCTCGAAAGAGCTCCACCTTCCGTAGTTTTCGTTGTCCTCGTCCATTACCTGGGAATACGCCATCCAAAGGATAGCTATGCCCCGGTGGCCTTCCGCAACATAGACCTCCTCAACGGGAACGCGGAGTGTGATACCAACCTTGCGACTAGCCCAAAACTTTCGAATTTCCTCTTTACCACGGAGCGCTTCAGCATGACTCACAATGTCGCGCATAACAGCATCATCAGAGAACCACTGATCAGGGCCGTAAGGATCACCACTGCTCCAGCCACCCTCCTCGAAAAGCTTACGTCCGGTTTCGATGTCGTTGGGTCCCACAGGCATGTGTTCATCTCCTTTGCCGTGCCGCCCAAATCATAACGAGGCTTGAACCACATACCGAGAAAATTGACCACGAGTTTTCCAGGCCTAAAAGAAACCCGTTGCATCCAGTAGTAGCACTGTCCGGTGGCATAGCCGAGACAGCCTTCTGGTAACACTTAGACTGAATCAACCCCCACCTATGGCAGGAACAAACTGGATCTCGCTAGATTCATCTACAGGCTGGAGGAGACCAAGATGGTTTGTTTCCCCATCGATGGCTGCCATGATTTCGGGAATTAAGGCCCCTCCATCATCGAGAAGGCGCTCCTTGATTCCTGGAAAACGCTCATCCAGGGTGTTAATCACCTGCCTCAGGTTACGCCCAGGAACCTCCACAATGCGGGTCCCGCCAGTCAGACCCTCGAGCAGCGAGGGGATAAAGACAGTGGCCACAGGCCCTCCTGCTATTCCTCAGAAACCGCCCCCAACGCCTCGAGGACATTACCGGGTGACATCGGAAGATGCGTCATGCGCACGCCGGTGGCGTCGTGAATAGCGTTAGCAATAGCTGCCATTGGTGGAACAATAGGTACCTCTCCCACACCCCGGATTCCGTAGGGATGGCCAGGATTGGGGACCTCTATTAACTCGGTGTCTATCATTGGAAGGTCAAGACTGGTGGGCATGCGGTAATCGAGGAAACTGGAGTTGGACATCGTGCCATTTTCCTGCCATACGTATTCCTCACTGAGCGCCCAACCGATTCCCTGCACCGCACCGCCCTGTATCTGCCCTTCGACATAGCTAGGGTGAATAGCAGTTCCAACATCTTGAATCGCAGTGTAGCGAAGGATGTCCACCTTCCCCGTCTCGGGGTCCACCTCAACATCAACAATGTTGCCTGCGAAGGCTGGACCAACTCGGGTCGGGTTAGAGCTTGCAGAAGCGCTAATGGGCCCACCCGTACGAAGCTGCTTTCCGGCAACCTCCTTCCAGGTCAGCCGTTTTTCATTCTCAAGAGAGAAGACGCCGTCTTCAAAACCAACTTCATCTACCTCGGCTTCTAGCAGAATGGCAGCTCGCTCACGCATCTGCTGCTTGACATCCTCTGCGGCAGTGATAGTAGCGATGCCTGTAGAGAATGCAGTGCGACTGCCACCGGTGACCCCAGTCCAGCCCACTGAATCAGTATCACCAACCGTAGGCTGGACTTCGTCAACACCTAGCCCCAGCACCTCAGCAGCCTGCATCGCAAGAACGGCTCTAATACCTCCGATATCAACAGAGCCTGTAACCAGAGCAATAGTGCCATCCGCGTTGACAGTGACAGTAGCTGAAGACTGGTTGCCACCATTGAACCAAAAGCCCATGGCTACACCTCGTCCGCGATTCGGGCCTTCTATCGGAGCCGAATAGTGGGGATGGTTAACGATGGCTTCCTCAACCTCAACACAACCTACTGTCGGGAAGGGCATGCCATTAGGCATGCGATCGCCTTCCTTTGTAGCGTTCCTTAAACGGAAATCCATCGGCGCCAACCCAATTTGCTCTGCGATTTCATCCATAACGCTCTCCACTGCAAAGGCAGCTTGCGGAGAACCAGGTGCACGATATGCACCCACCTTGGGCTTGTTAACGACCACGTCAAAACCATCTACACGAAGGTGCTCAATGTCATACGGAGCAAGCGCGGTGGAAGCACCTGCCCCAACAGGAGAACCGGGGAAAGCACCTGCCTCATAGGCCATCCAAAGATCGGCAGCGGTAATGTCTCCGCTGTTAGTAGCACCAATCTTCGCGCGAATAGTCGTGGCAGAGGTGGGGCCCGAAGCCTCAAAGACCTCGGTGCGACTCATAGTGACCTTCACAGGTTGCCCGCTCTTCTTCGAGAGTAGCGCAGCAACTGGATCCACATGGACGTAGGTTTTGGCACCAAAACCACCGCCTATCTCCATAGGAACAACAGTGACCTTGCCTTCCGGCACACCAAGGATGGCGGCAGCCTGGCCCCGAATACCAAAGGCACCCTGCGTGCTGGTCCATATGGTGACATGCCCATCCGGATCCCAACGGGCAGTGGAAGTATGGGGCTCGATATAGCCCTGGTGAACAGTACTGGTAGTGAACTCCCGCTCCACGACAACGTCAGCCAGTGCAAAGCCTTCCTCTAGGTCTCCGCGCGTGAATTGCAAGTGGCTGGCTACGTTGCTGTGCACACCTGTGTCGTCACCGCGGGTGAAACGCTCTGCGATTGATCTAGTGGTCATAGCCTCATGGAGAAGAGGCGCGTCATCGCTCATAGCATCGATAGCGTTAAGCACCACTGGAAGTGGTTCGTACTCCACCTCAATCAGGGCAAGTGCTTCCTCGGCCACGTGAGGATTAAGAGCAGCGACAGCAGCGACAGCATGACCCTTATAGAGCACTTTCTCTTGGGCAAGGCAGTTCTCAGCAAGTAGCCTGGCATTCCCCATGGTTTCACCGAAATCGATCATCATGTCCTGCACGATGGGAACATCGGCAGCAGTAACAACCGCTTTCACATCTGGA
>CEUS01279011.1_pt1 | contig 12584 bp, 9 predicted proteins | sample 427031 | NCBI WGS metagenome assembly CEUS01 (sample SAMEA2622837, study PRJEB7988) | marine metagenome | biome: marine biome (ENVO:00000447); feature: marine epipelagic mixed layer (ENVO:xxxxxxxxx); material: "saline water (ENVO:00002010), including plankton (ENVO:xxxxxxxx)" | depth 140 m | reverse complement strand
CAGTCCAATTCTCCTTGTGTAAGCTCGTGTCTTAGGATACAACTGTCCGAATTGATTAGTTAGTAGATCAACTTTATTAGCAAATTCAAAAATGGAGGCCCGATAGATAATGCAAGACCTGATTCCCCCTCATGGTGGTGTAAGTGAACCAGTTATTCGAACTGTCCCAGAAGATGAGATCCCAACCTTCAGGCAGGAGACTGCCGGGCTTAAGCAGATTCTAGTTAGTGATGCAGACCTATCGGCAATATACCGCTTTGGTGATGGCGGGTTGAGCCCACTTGAAGGTCCGATGAATTCTGAGACCTACAATCGGGTTCTGGAGGAATGCTTCATTGAGGCTAACGGTCGCAAATATGCCTGGACCATTCCGATATCGCTCCCGGTTTCGGGTGATCTGGCCTCAGGAATTAAGATGGGTGAGCAGGTGACTCTCGTGAATTCCAGCGGAGAATTGGTTGCTTTGCTTGAAGTTGAGGACGTATTTCCGTGGGACAAGGCGAAGTATCTAAAAAATGTCTATCTTACAGACAGGGCCGACCATCCGGGTGCGGACATGGTACTCACCGGGGATGCCGATAAGTCTCATCTGTTGGGGGGGAGAATCAGGGTGCTTCCCCAACCTAGAAACAAGGCTTTCAGCGATCACGTGTTGACACCAACTGAGGTCCGTTCACTGCTTGTGGCGAAGGGTTGGGACCGAGTTTTGGCGTTCCAAACACGGAATCCGTTACACAGAGCCCACGAGTATGCGCTAGTCTACGGACTCGAATCCCTGGTGCGGGAGGGACACAATGCCGGTGCCTGCCTGAATCCACTAGTTGGCGAAACTAAGTCGGATGATGTAAGCGCCGAGATCAGGATGGAGACCTATGAAGCCTTGATTTCTTCACGTGCACTTGGTGATGGTGACAGTGACCCGGAGCTCTGGAAACCCAGATCCGAGTTTGTTCCAGACCGTGTGGTTCTGCTAGGTCTGGATATCAAGATGTACTATGGTGGGCCCAAGGAGGCGGTCATGCACGCGATATACCGCCAGAATTTTGGTTTTACTGATATTATCATCGGTCGCAAACATGCGGATGCACCTTACCACGATGGCAGTCCAATATGGGGTGACTTCGACGCGCAAGAGATATTCGATTCATTGCCTGGTGAACTTGCAATCAAGCCTTTGAAGGTCGGATTTGCGGCATTCTACGAATCTCTGGGTCGTGTTGATTTGATGGTCAATCATCCGGACGAGAAGCCTGTCTTTATCTCTGGGAAGCAAGTCCGGGAACAGTTGCTGGCAGGAGAACCGGTCGATCCTCGCATTATGCGATCAACCACCTCACAGATCCTGATTCAAGCAATGACGACCTGACCACCAATAGTCACTTTTTCAGTCAATCCCGCAGGGCACGAGCCTGCGGGATTTTTTTTTCTGAGAGTTATGCGGAGGGCTAAATATCTTTTCCTGGTCTCGTCCTCTCGAAATTTGTTCCCATCAGGGGATACTGGATGCGCCGAATAGATTTGTTTTTAAGATTTTAAAAACAATAATTTATGTAATTAAGCTGACGGAGATCAAGGGAGTTGGCACGTGGCTTGCGAGAAACCTGAAAAAAATATTATTTTCACTTACATTACTCTATAAAATACCGATAAGTATAACATGGCAGTATTTGATATAAAATTACTCGGATGGAATTGATAGACAACAAGGGGATGTCATGTTAGCCAGAATGTTCAGAAAGACCGGTTCACCGCAGACCCAAGAGAAGAATGTGGCGATCAACAGGCTTACAAAACTTGGCATTCGATCTGCGCTATGCACCCGTGTCCGTGCTGCAGACGGGAGATCATTGAGTGATGAAGTAGGATCTGTCTCATTCTACAGGCGACAAAACCAGCTGTTTACACGGGGCGATTTCCTATTCCTTGCCCCCCCTGAGGGTTTTAGGGCGGAGGATGTCCCTTTCTCAGGCAGAGGTGAGATCCTGAATTTTAAATTCTACCATGATCGAACGCCGTACAGTCTTGATTGCCAGGTCGTACAGAGAGTTCGTTTTTCTGACAAACTACTGGGTGGCATGAAGCCAAGATTGCCTGTGGCCTACAAGCTTACGCCCGTCAGTACCGTCAAGAAGAACGAACGTCGCTCCACCCTCCGGTTCGCCCACTTGCGAGGAGTGCCTGGTCCCCAGGTATCGCCCAGTTTCCGCTTTGATCTCTTTGTAGAGCGTGTGAGAATCGCGGGCCCTGCCCATCAAGAGTTACCGGAAGTCATCCCGTTTCCTGGAGATGAGGCCGTGCCGATAGAGGTCCAGGACTGTGAGACGCCTGAAGAGATGGTTGCGCACTTTCACCGCACTTTGAACGCGAATCCAATCCACCTTCAGAAGGTACACTTTAGTAAGGCGTGGCGAGATACCCGGTCTGGAGCGGTGGACTTGCTGGATTTGGGCTACACACCCGTCCTGGGTCTGAGTGGCAAAAAGAATGGCAGTCAGATTCACCTCCGTTGTCCCGGTAAAGTCGACGTAAAAGATCGGAAGTCCCCAGAGAGGTTGAAAGAGGGAGATGTTATCGTCCTGCAGTATGTAGGCCGTGGGATGATCGCGGGACAGGACACCCACTATCGATGGGTTTGTCGAGTCAAGAGATGTGGTCTTGAGAACCTGGTGGTTCGAGCCAAAGGCCCGATACAGAAGCAAACGGGACTGCCTGTGCTGGTCCGGGATTTCGGTTTGAAAGGGATCAGCATTCAGAACAGCCCTTTGCTGGAGACCTTTCTGTTGGACAACGGACCGATACCGGATGCCCCCGAAGCCATTATCTCCAGGCTTGAGGGGATGGGGCTGCTCTTGCACTTTTGTCCAAGGATGCACTTTATCAATGATCTGGAGTCGTACTGTCCCAGTGTTCCGGCATCGTTCTCGATTCTGGGAGAGATCATTCGCGGACGAGTTGACCCTGGAAAAGATGAGGGACGGATCAACGAGATCGGTGTAGAGTTCAAATACGATCCCATCGACTATGGCTGGGATAACCTCTATGTCAAGGCGTGGGAGCCTTTACGGAGCCTGAGGGAAAACAGATACTTCAAGGAGATTCACCGGGCACTAAACGCAATGCTCGCATATACGGATCGATAGGGCTCCCACAGGAGCGCTTGCCGAAACCATCGGATGATTGCAGCACAAGAAGCCCCCTGATCCACGGAGATCAGGGGGCTTCTTGTGTTAACGAACTAAAGACTCACGCAAAGAAATAGATCATATCAGGATTCCTTGAGAGCCTTGATCCTTTGCGAAACCCATTCCACCTGGTGAATAAATGCAGGGTTCTCTTGGGCCAGAAGCAACAGTTGTTCCCAATGTTTGATGGCCTGAGGTGTGTCGCCAAGGGCCTCGTAAGCAGCCCCGAGTCCATGATGGATCTCTGGAGAATCCGGGAGGATGAGAAGCGCTGTATGATAAGCTTCGATGGCCTTGTCGTATTCGCCGAGATCGTGAGCAACCATGCCAATAAGCATTCTGGCCTGGTGGTCGTCTGGATTCATCTCCAGCATGGATTTGCAGTAGGTGAGCACTTCCGTGTGTTGCTGGGACTCGTAGAAGAGCAGTGCCAGGTTCAAATACCCTGAATGGCTTGCCTCCAATTCGAGTGCAGCCTGATACTCCGATATCGCTTTATCTAGAAGTCCTTGAGCGGCAAAAATTGTCCCAAGGTTATTATGTGGTGCGGGGTCTTCAGGCGTCAGTTCGATTGCAGTTGAGTAGAAGTCTATGGCTGCAGTCGTGTCGCCCATTGAAAGGGCGATATTGCCGAGGCCTATCCTGGCCGGTGCAGAGCCTGAGTCTTCGCCTGCTACAGCTTGGTACGCCTTCCGGGCCCTGTTCACGGATCCCAGAAGCGCATATGCATTACCGGCGAACAGATTTGCTTCCAAATTTTCCGGGTTCTCGGAAAGTACTGTTTCGAACTCCCGAATTGCAGCCTCAATTTCCCCATTGTTCAGTCGAATGGCACCCAACCCAACCCTTGCCTCTACATAGCCTGGGGCCAGATTCAACGCTTTCTGGTAAGCGTTAGCGGCCTTGGCAGGTTCACCTTGTTGCACAAGAATCCGGGCAAGGTTAACCTGGGCTTCAGGCACAAACTCTGCACGTTCAAAGGCTGATACAGCATCCTGAAACTCACCGTCCCTGGCGTGGAGGGTTCCCAGGTCATTCCAAAGTACCCCATTCGAGGGATCCAATTTTGTAGCCTTTATGAAGGTTGATTTTGCCTGTTCGGTGTTTCCCTGATGCAAAAGGTCTCGAGCTCTATCGGCGATTTGCACAGGATCTGGTTTCGGTGCCGGCGGATTAAGAGCCGCCCTCAATCGTGCAACCCCCGATAATGCCTCGGCGTTTGCCTTTTCGATGCGCAGCGCATCCCGATATGATCCGAGGGCCGATCGAAGATCTCCCATGAGTTCGAGTGAATTGGCCAGTGAGGCATGGATACCTGCGCCTGATTCACCCGCCTCGATCGCACCATTGTATGCCGTGATAGACTTTTCAAAGTCACCTTTACTGTTGTACAATCTTCCCAGGGCCTCCAGAGTTCTAGAGGTTTGATCCTTGATTCCCTTAGATTGCTCGTAATGCAGTATGGACCGGTCTATTTCACCCTGTTTTTCGTAGAGATCGCCGAGCAGGAGGTGGACGCTCTTGTTTGAGGGAGAGCGCTGGAGTGCGCCGAGCAAGGTATCGGTGGCTCCCTCCCAGTCCTGTCGTTCAAGCAGGCGCTTAACAAGCATCATTCGTATGTCTATCTGATCGGGTGCCTGGGCGAGGGCATCGCGGTAGACCTTTTCTGCCTCAACCATCTCTCCAAGGGCCTCTAAAGCCATGGCCAGATGAACGGCGATCGTACCTAACGGTTCTCCGCCTGCCATAGCGCGACGGTAGGTCACAACCGATTCCGCGTACCTTCCCTGCCTTACGTACGCGTTTGCCAGTAGAGCCAGGACATCCACACGTGAAGGATCTTGCTGCAAGATATTTTCGAGCTTGAGCGTGCCTTCGGTGATTCTTCCCTGACTCAAGTCGACTTTGGATTGAACCATCAGGATGTCTGATCCCGAAATGCCAAGGCCTTCAGCATTTTCAAGAACCTTGATGGCCTGGCGTAACTGGTTCGATTCCACATAGGCGGTGGCGAGTGCGGCATGATACACAGCATCGCCCGGCACCATTGTAATGGCAGGTTTTAGTACGCTTATTGCGTGTCGAAATTGTCCCTTTTCCAAATAGATCTGACCGAGCTGATATCTTGTTTCCGGCCTGGTCTGGTGGATCTGGAGGGCCTTTTCGTAAGACACCTGTGCCTGAGACTTTTCGCCTAGAGACCTGTAGACTTCTCCCAGCAGATGGTGTGCATTGTCGTCCCAGGGCGCGGTGGTTATAACCGATTCGAGGGCCACGGATGTCGCCTGAAGATCTCCTTTCCGGAATGCCAGATTTGCTAGGCCATAGTGAGGTGTTGTGAAATCCGGATCTAGAACTGCAGATCTAGTATACGCGGAAATGGCTTCGTCAGTGGATTGCTGTAGTGTCAACAAGACCCCTTGAGCGGCGTGAGCACCGGAATACTCAGGATCGATTTTGAGCGTTCGTCCAACTTTTTTCAGTGCTCTTTTGATGGCTCTATTACGTCTCCGTCCCTCCGGCATCGTTTGGATTTCCTGGATCCGAACCGCGACCTCGGAAAGCATCCGGTAGGCTTTCAACTGATCAGTTGGTGCACTGTGAACAACCTCCCGCGCGATCTCTTCCGGAGATATGCCTAGTGACTCGGCGATTCGCACGATGAGCGTGTGCTGAATCTGGAAGATCTCATCCATATTTCCTTCCAGAAAGACTCTGCCCAGGGTTTCACCATTGTCCGTTCTCATAAATCGTGCTGCAAGCCAAAGTTTGGCCTTGGATCTCTTGTCCGTAGGACCTGATACCTCGAGGATCTGCCTTGCTACGGCTCTATCTGCAGATTTGCCTACAGCGCCAACCACCACAACCGTTGCGCCAAGCCACCTTCCAATGGGTTGTGCTGCAACTGCGGGTGTCCAGACTGCTTTTTCTGGTTTCACACCTGAGGATTTGAGCTCTCTGACCACATCCTCAACCGGAATGACCCGAATTGATGGGATGCGACGCATCTTCTCCGTTAATGTGGAGGCAATAGCGTAACTTAGCCACTGCAGACTTCCACGCTCCTTGGCAACCGCGAAGGGCAATACGGCAATGGTAGGCTTAGCAACGGACGTGCTTGCACCTGTTAGCAACAGTACGAGAGCCACAAGGATGTTGATGCGTTTTGTCATCCGGTACAATTTCCGTTTGGAATCAGGTTCTCGGACAAGAAGTGAAACACCTCTATATTTATGAATTATCGGCAGTTTAGCCATTACCCTCACTCAAATCTCGGTTGTCGTCATCACCTGGAATATCACGATTTGCGTCTCGGCGTCTGGTATCCCAGGTTCAGGAGGTAGCTATAGGGGTTCACCTTCAACAAGATCCGGTCCTTATGGAAAAATATCATGTATAAACCTTGCCTGTCAAGGGCGTTAGAGACATCGAGAGGAGGCCGGTTTGCTGGCACCCCAAACAGGCTTAAAGGCCTTGACTTTCAAGGGGGTATAGGATAAATTGACCAAGCCAAAGATTGGCGAATTTGTCTAAATTCAAATGGTTTTTATGTGGAGGAAGTGGAAGTGATGGATGAAACAAATCTTGACCAGGATCTGGATAGAATTGAGGAAGACGAGAATAAAGAGAATAAAGAGGATAAAGGAAGTGAATTCCTCGGCAGGAGCCTGATCAAGGCCAGGACGATCTTGATTTCGGATCCGGTTGACCACAAGTTGACGACGCGGGTCATCGCGCAACTCTTATTGATGGACAGCGAGGATGCCGAGAAACCCATCAAAGTCTTCATCAATTCTCCCGGTGGAAGTGCAGACGACGGTTTCGCGATCTATGACATGATCCGATTCGTAAGGCCCGCTGTAAAAGTGGTCAGTGTTGGTTTGTCGGCAAGTGCAGCAACGGTGATTATGCTTGCGGCAGAGAAAAAACACCGATTCGCACTGTCCAATGCTCGAATTATGATTCACCAGCCTTCCATGCAGTACTATGGCCGGGCGGAAGATATCAAACGGACGGCAGAACAGATCCTCAAGCTCAGGGAGAGGATTAATGAACTTTATGCCGAGGAGACAGGTCAGCCGCTGGATAAGGTGGTTGAGGATACGGACAGAGATTACTGGATGACGGCGGACGAAGCATTGGATTACGGGTTGATCAGCAAGGTAATCACGAGTTCCGATGAATTGGACGACTGATCTGGATGGCTGAGCTCATTGTTTGATTTTGAGCGTGTCAATATGCAATGCAGATGTGGATAGCACACCTATGGGGCACAGCTTGCTGTGCCCCATTTTTTGAGGAAGAGATAGAAGATGTCACAAGCTGATCGTTTTCTGCGTGCCTGTTCGAAACAGGATGTGGACAGAACGCCGGTCTGGTTAATGAGGCAGGCCGGTCGGTATATGGCTGAGTATCGTGCCCTTAAGGATCGCTACGATTTCTTGGAAATGGTCAAGACCCCTGACCTGGCTACACAGGTTACGCTTCAGCCGGTTGAAGCCTACAATTTGGATGCCGCGATCATTTTTCAGGATATCTTGCCGGTCCTCGAACCGATGGGTCTTGAGTTGGAATATGTGAAGGGAGAGGGCCCGGTAATTCACAACCCTGTAAGAACGGCCAGCGCTGTTGAAGCTTTGCAAGTGCATCCAGCCGAGGAGGTTATGGGATTCACGGTCGATGCCATCAAACAGACCAGGGTCGCCCTGAACGATCGGATTCCCTTGATTGGTTTCGGTGGAGCTCCTTTTACCCTTGCATGCTATGCAATCGAAGGAGGGTCCTCCCGCAATTACATAAATGCGAAAGGGATGATGTATGGGGCGCCTGAGTTGTGGCACAGGTTAATGACGAAAGTGTCGGAGGCAGTGGCGGGATATCTGGCAGCTCAGGCGGCAGCCGGCGCACAGGTACTTCAGCTTTTCGACAGCTGGGTGGGTGCGCTGAGTCCTGCCGACTATGAGACCTACGTTCTTCCTCATTCACAATCCGTAATCGATATGGTCAAGGCGGAGTTCGATCTGCCGTTCATCCATTTCGGCACGGGCACCTCTGGAATGCTACCCCAAATCAAGGCAGCTGGAGGAGATGTGATTGGGGTGGACTGGCGGATTGACCTGGCAAAAGCTTGGCAGATACTTGGAGACGATGTTGCCGTTCAGGGGAACCTGGATCCGGTGATTCTATTTGCACCTGAAGGCAAGATCAAGCGCCAGGCCGCCCGGCTGCTCGATAGTGTTAAGGGAAGACCGGGTCATATTTTCAATCTGGGTCACGGCATTCTACAGCATACTCCAGTCGAGCACGTGTCAGCGTTGGTCGACTTCGTACACGAGTACACAGGGAATGAATGAATGAGCAAACGTGCTGTTCTGATGCTGGCGTATGGGAGTCCCGATTCTCTGGATGACATGGAGGCCTACCTGAATGACATTCGGGGAGGACGACCGATGTCGCCTGAATTCGTTGCAGAGTTCAAGAGCAGATACGCCCAAATCGGGGGTAAGTCGCCTCTGAATGAGCGTACTTTTGAGCAGGCCGAGGAGACAGAAATGCTGTTGCGAAGCCGCGGGTACGATTTTAAGGTGTATGTGGGTATGCGGCACTGGATGCCCTGGATAAAGGACACCGTTGCCCAAATGCATGAGGATGGGGTGAGGGAGGCCGTTGGGATTGTAATGGCACCGCACTACTCATCGATGAGTGTGGGACGATACTGGGAGAAAGTTGCGGAAGCCCAGAAACTGGTGGGAAGTTCGATCGAGTTTACCCACGTCGATTCCTGGTGTAGACAGGAAAGCCTTCTCGCAGCTCAAGAATCCCACGTGCGTGAGGGATTGAATAAGTTCGGGCGAAAGGAACGGGAGCGTGTGAAGATTTTGTTCTCCGCCCACAGTCTACCGGCGAGACTGTTGCAGATGGGCGATCCGTACGACGATGAGCTACAGGAGAACGCCAGATCGCTTGCTGAAAGAGTGGGGGAAGTGGATTGGATGTTCTGCTACCAGAGCGCAGCACACACTGGCGAGCCATGGTTGGGGCCTCAAATAGAGGAGGTCATTGTGCAACTTGCCGAGGAAGGATATAAGCAGGTTCTTGCGGCGCCCATTGGATTCGTCTGTGATCATGTGGAAATCCTCTACGACATTGATATCGGCGTTCAGAGCATCGCAGCTGAACACGGGATCCGAGTGGAAAGAATTGAGTCGATGAATAGTGATCCGTTGTTTATCAAAGCGCTTGGTGATGCTCTTGACGAAAAGATAAGATAATTTGGTTCAGTTTTTACAGTGAGAAGTATATTCGGTATGACACACGTTACGATCATAGGCGGCGGCATTGCGGGTCTTTCCACAGCGTTCTATTTGCAGAAAAACGCCGAAGCTCAGGGCAAGGAACTGGAGTATGCCCTGGTGGAGGCGAATCCAGAATTTGGCGGCAAGATTGTAACCGAAAACATTAATGGGTTCACAATTGAAGGGGGACCGGATCTCATTCTGACACAGAAACCCTGGGGCATCCAACTGTGCAAGGACCTGGGTCTTGAGGCACAGTTGATCGCCACGAACAGCGACCGACAAAAGACATTCCTGGTTCAAAAGGGGAAGCTCGTACCATTTCCCAGCGATTTCACCTTGATTCCCAATCAGTTTTTACCCTTTGCTCTGTCTCCCCTGTTTTCGCTGTTTGGCAAACTCCGTATGGGGATGGACCTGTTCATTCCTGCGAGGAAGGAGAAGAGTGACGAAAGCTTAGCCTCCTTCATTCGCAGGAGGCTTGGTCAGGAGGCGGTGAATAAGATTGGCGGACCCATGTTGGCAGGAATCCATAGCGCGGATCCCGAAAGAATGAGTCTTCTGAGCACGTTTCCCCGATTCGTGGATATGGAACAGAAGCATGGAAGCCTGATGAAGGCAATGAAGGCCGCCAGAAAGACACGTCCCCAAAGTCGGAGCGAGAAGCCAAAGCCTATGTTCCAGACGCTCAAGGGGGGGCTCGGGGAATTGGTAAACGAGATACTGAAGGGTTTAAAAGGTGAGATGTTGCCAGGGCACCAGGTGAGGAAATTGGTTTACCGCAGTCCTGGTTTTGCAGTAGACCTGGACGGGCGATTGTTGGATACCGATGCTGTTGTACTGGCATTGCCTGCCAACGCAGCCGCACAGGTTGTGAGGGAAATGGCCCCCGAGTTGGCTGCCCAACTAGGTGATATTCGTTATGTCTCTTCTGCTACGGTTTCTCTGGCTTACAAGAAGGAAGAGATCAGCAGGCAGCACGACTTGAATGGATTTGGATTTCTCGTCCCAAAATCCGAAGGCAGGCAGATTACCGGGTGCACCTGGATGTCTACGAAACTGGATCACAGGGCGCCCGAACACGGGGAGTTGATCCGCGTCTTTCTGGGAGGAGATTCTCAGGAGGAACTGGTAGATCTTGATGACGAGCAAATGGTACATGTGGCTAGGGACGAGTTGGCTGATTTGATGAACATCACAGCGGATCCGTTATTCTACAGGATCAATCGCTGGATAAAGGGACGTCCACAGTACGACGTTGGTCACCTGGAGAGGGTTGCTCAGATGGAAACCACGGCCTCGGCTTTTCCTGGTCTCTACCTGAGTGGGAGCGCCTACAGAGGGTCGGGTATTCCCGATTGCGTTAAGCAGGCGCAGGACGTGGTGGGAATGATCCTAGCGGGGTGAAGGAAGAGGAATGGTTCTGGTGCGAACTGGCGGGTGTCCATTGGACATCCGCTCTATTTATTTCTGCTGTTCTTCCATTGGTCGTTCGCTTTGTAAATGAAGGTGAGGATTTCAGCAACCGTGAAGTAGAGTTCGGGCGGTATTTCCTGGTTGAGGTTCAGTTGGGACAAGAGTGCGACCAGGTCTCGGTCTTCTCTAATAGGGATATTGTGTTTCTTGGCGAGAGCGATAATCCTGTCGGCCAACTCCCCTCGGCCCTTCGCCAGGAGCTTTGGGGCAGAATCCTCTTCAGGGTCATATCCAAGAGCTGTTGCCGTTCTTCGCGGACTCAAATCACGCTCGTCTTCGGGTTTCATGTGAGGGGTTCCAAGCGAAGATAATCCAGGCGCTACGGGATGTTCGGATGCGGTGGATCCAGAACTTCCTTGCCACCCATGTAAGGCCTGAGCGCCTCTGGAATACGGATGCTACCATCCGCCTGCTGGTTGTTTTCCAGCAAGGGGATCAGAATTCTTGGGGAAGCAAGGACCGTATTGTTCAAGGTGTGCGCAAACTTGGGTTTCCCCTCAGCATCTCGATATCTGAGATTGAGTCTTCGTGCCTGGAAGTCGTGCAAGTTTGAGCAGGAATGGGTCTCTCCATAGGCGTTCCTGCTGGGCATCCAGCACTCGATGTCGTACATCTTGTATTTCCCGAGCCCCATATCACCCGTGCAAACTTCCATTACCCGGTAGGGTAGCTCCAGTTTCTGAGTGACCTGCTCCGCATTGGCCAGTATGAACTGGTGCATTTCACTGGAGATAGCGGGATCGTTCTCGCAAACAATGACTTGCTCCACTTTGTCGAATTGGTGAATGCGGTAGATACCTCGTGTGTCTTTGCCATAGGTGCCGGCTTCTCTACGATAACATGGAGAATTGCTGACCAGCTTCTTTGGCAGATCCTCGAAGTTGAGCATTTCCCCGGCGTAGTAAGAGGTAAGAGAGACCTCGGCAGTACCTACAAGAAAGAGCTCGTCTTTCTCTATCTCATATGCCTGCTCCCGGCCCTGTGGAAAGTACGTAGTTCCAACCATAAATTCCTCACGAACAAGCACCGGAACCGTAAGTGGGGTAAATCCCTCGGAGAGCATATGGTCAAGAGCTAGGCGCAGCACTGCCCAGTGCAGCAATGCACCTTCGTTTCTCAATATATAGCTTCTTGATCCTGCAAGTTTTACGCCACGCTCCACATCCAGAAGGTCGTGCATCTCGCAGAGCTCAACGTGGTCCTTCGGCTCGAAATCGAATTCTTGAGGAGTTCCCCATCGGCTGATCTCAACGTTGTTTTCGTCAGTTTCTCCTTCGGGGACATCATCGGCGGGTGGCAAGGGTATCTGAAGTAGCTCATCCCCAATCTGGCGCTCCAAATCATCGTATTCGGGCTCCATCTCCTTCAATCCGCAAACAACGGATTGCATATCGGATATGGCTTTCTTTTTTTCTTCTCCCTGAAGTTTTGAAATCTCTCTGGATCCCTGATTTCTCCTGGCTCTCAAGTCGTCGATCTTCACCCGAAGCTCCCTGAGACGAACGTCCTTCTCCAATAGAAGATCCAGATCGAAAGAAACATGCTTCTTGCGAATAGCCTCCTTTACCACTTCGGGATTCTCGCGTATAAACCTTAAGTCAAGCATCATAACCCTCAGTTTTTACTTGAT
>CEUS01036669.1_pt1 | contig 12593 bp, 8 predicted proteins | sample 427031 | NCBI WGS metagenome assembly CEUS01 (sample SAMEA2622837, study PRJEB7988) | marine metagenome | biome: marine biome (ENVO:00000447); feature: marine epipelagic mixed layer (ENVO:xxxxxxxxx); material: "saline water (ENVO:00002010), including plankton (ENVO:xxxxxxxx)" | depth 140 m | reverse complement strand
TACTGCTGCTCCGCTTGGGATTCTGACGGGAACTGCTACGTTGCCGCCGTGAAGGAACTCAACAACGAGTCCACTCCTGCGAGGTGGGATACAGGCACCCCACACACGGGAGATTACGATGTCGAAATCTACAAGTTCGACAGGGCTGGGGCCAGATCAATTTTCACGGGAGGATACGACGAGTCCTTCAACGTGTGTGTCCCCTGCCGGGTCGAGAGAGCCGGGCGTCAGGTTCTCGGGATCGCCGTACACAACTCGATCATATACGTCTGGGTAAGAAACCTTGCCGGGAGCGGCGAGACGGCTCTGGCCGGGTCTTTCATATTCCGTATCGGCACAGACGGGGCGATGAAGGACGAGCAGGTTGGTGGCGTGTGGCAGGCTTGGGCCGACTCCCACGGCAACACCTCCACAACCATTACTGACGGGCGAGGGCTTCTGGATAGCTGTGCTGGGCCAACGGAAGACATCTGGATAACGGAAAGTAGCGGCACGTCCACCTCCACAATAACCGCAGACCTGAACAACCTGCTTTACGCCTCAAGGGGCGTGCTGTACGTCCTGACAACCGGAGTACGATCCACGGTCGATTCGGGAACTCACGCTTGGGTGTTCATGCTCGACATCCAGTCGGGGACGAAGATTCAGGCACACGCTATCCAGTCAATCGAGGCACCGGTCTCCATATCGTCGGTGGTTGCCGGAGACCCGACAACGATCAACACGTCTGCGAGCCACAATCTAATAACAGGGGACATCGTCAACATAAAGAACGCTCCCCCAGCCTTGGGGTCGGCGGCAATAAATGGCAACAACACAGTAACGGTAACCACCCCGACCCAGTTCACCATCGAGGTGGACAGCACCGGCTGCGAATACAACCTGACCTCCGCAACAGCAGAAGACGCGAGAGCAGTTCCTTTTGTGTACGACATCACTGGAGACGGAACGAGAATCTGGGCGGTGACCGGAATCGGCAACTCTTCGACAGGCACCACTAAGGACTATGTGGACAGGGTCTCTCTTTACGACCCCTCCTTGGCTAGAGGAGTGGAGGAAAGCAACCTAACAGGGGCAACCTCAGCCTTATACCTTGGCTTGAACAGTACTGTGGATGACGGGAAGTCCAAGAGACTCCGTTCTGTGGCATACGACCCGATCAACGGGCTGGTCATGGTCTCGGGGGAGGATGTTTGCGGGACCATCTCAGGGGCCATCGCGGCCTTGCACCCAGACACGCTCGACGTGTCCCAGTACCAGATCGGCACGGTTGGCAAGCTGGGTGGAGGCAGCGGGAGCAGCCCCACCGCCAGCGACGACGTGCCAATCCTGTACGGGTCTCTTGGGTTCGATCAGGCTGTCCCTGACTTCAACATCTTGATCAAGGTTGGAAACGAGGTTATCCGCGTCACGGGAACAGACAGCACGGCAAGCGGCGCACTCAGGGACGCGACATTCACGTCAGCAGATGGTCGTGGAAGTTGCGGGACAACAGCCGTGACTCTCACTCCCGGCGACCCGATCTACCGACTGGTAAACATGGAAGAGACGTCCGCAGGTGTTGCCCTGACCTGCATCCGGGTCACGGGATACGACGTGCGGGAAGACTATCCGGGCACATCCTTCGCTGTCACAAAGAATGCAGGCTCCGACACCGTCCGGCTCCTCAGCAACTTCAACATAGCCAGAGATTCAAACAACAACATCGTCCAAGAGGGGACGAACGCACTCGGGCTGGACAAGAACAACAAGATACTCGGGTCGAAGGCTGGGTACACATACACCGGCAGCCTCGGAAACGGAGTTGGAGACGAACTTGCTATAGGAGGGGCAATATCCGCACAATTCGTCCCCAGAGAGACGGTGGCATCTGATTACGGCACAAGATCGTTGCAGCTTCTTGCTGTCTGTGGCGGAGAGATTGCCAACTTCGAGAAGGACCGATTCTCAAACCGAGACACCTCGACGGCTGCCAGAAGCGCAGTCCTGTCGATAAACTCCAGCTACATTGACTCTGCCGTTTTTGGCGGCAACGCCTATTTTTGCGACGGGCACAACTACGTCACTTGGTTCGGGGCTGGTAGGTTTCCAACCTTGTGGGCAGCCACCTCGGGCGACCTGCCCACGGACAGGACTGGCCGGGGAGCCAATCTGGCGGCCACTTGGCGGGGAAGAATTGTCTTGTCTGGGGTGGTCTCTGAGCCGAGAAACTGGTTTATGAGTGCGCTTGGAGACCCGCTGAACTGGGACTACTTCCCGCCCGTCACGCTCGAAACGCAGGCTGTAGCGGGAAACAACAGCGACGCCGGGCTGTCGGGAGATATCATCAACGCCCTGATCCCGTACAGCGACGACCTCCTGTTGTTCGGCGGAGACCAGACCATCTGGCAGATGACCGGCGACCCGATGAGCGGCGGTCGACTCGACCTCGTGGCCGACATCACTGGAATCGCATTCGGAAAGGCTTGGTGTAAAGATCCGTTCGGGACGATCTACTTCTTCGGCAGCAAGGGTGGCGTGTACAGGATGTTCCCCGGCCAGAAGCCCGAGATGCTCAGCCACACCGCCATAGCCGAGCCGCTGCAACAAATAGACGTGGACAACACCATTATCAGGCTTGCGTGGAACCAGCGAGAGCTTGGGGTTCACATATTCCTGACGCCACTCGACCTGTCTGTGTCAACCAAGCACTTCTTCTATGACATCAGGACGGATTCTTGGTGGAGAGACTCGTTCACCTCAAGCAACCACAACCCCACGGCGGTTGCGGAAGTGGATGGATTTACTGCGGACGACAGGCACATCCTGCTCGGGGTCCAAGACGGGGGGATTCTCAAGTGGGACAGGGATGCAACCACCGACAACGGGAAAAACATAGCCAGCCACGTCTTCGTCGGCCCCATCCGTGCGTCCAACCCTCTCTCCAGCGTTCGTCTGGAGGAGATTGAGGGCGTGCTGGCGGCTGGAAGCACCGGCGGCGAAACGATAGACTACAGTATCCACAAGGGGGCCACTGCCGAGGAAGCCGTGGCATCGCCCAGCTTCTTCTCCGGCAAGCTCTCCGGCAACACGAGGATGGTTGATCGTCGCCGCGCCACTGGAAACAAGGTTTACCTGAAGATTTTCAGTAACCAGCACTCTTGGGCTATGGAGAATTTCTCCTGCATAGTCTCCGAGCTACCCCCATCGTCTTCTAGGAGATTTCGATGACCCAGCGGCAACACCCCAGAGTAGTCGGGCCTGACGCCCGGACAAGACGGGCCAATCAGTTGTGGGCCGGTAAGCGGGGTGTTATCAACAAGCTGGGTGTGTCGGTAAACGACCCCGACACTGCTCTGGATGTAAACGGTGCGATTACTATCAGGGAGATGGCGGACCCCGGCAACCCAGACAGCGGTGCTGCCGTCATCTGGATGGACAAAGACAGCGACCGAGGGGATCTCTACATCCGGGTCAATGTCGGAGGGACAATCAAGACGTTTGAGCTAACAGACTTCGTCGGAAGCTACGTCCTGATCGCCGGAATGCACGAAGGGGTCGAATACGACATAGTCTCCGAAGACGGATTTACCCTATCCGCAGAGGTGTGAAATGCCTTCAAAACAAATAAAAGAGTTTGGATCTGGGACAGAACTCGAAGCTCTCGACCTGTTCGTTTTTCAAACCGCCACCGACTCCATCACCAAGAACGTCACCCTCAAGGAGATCTTGGAGTCGTGCGGAATCAAGTGGACCGGCAATCCAGCCGACTCCGACAGCGAACTCAAGTTTGAAGTCGACAACGCCAAGGAGGTTGGCTTCTACCAGACGCACACCGGGAGCGATCTGCCAGTCCTCCTTCAGTCGGGTGGCGGCTCCCAAGACGGCGACACTTGGAGAATGCTGGTCAAGAACGTCTCCGATGCAGGTGTCCTAGATATCCAGAACGAAAACGGATCGTTTGGCAGCGTTCTGAAGATGACCTCCCAAGCAGCCGCCGGGTCAATCACAGACTCGGAGGTCGAGGCGGCGGGCAAGCTGAAGTCGAACTCGATTTTCACCACGGCGATTGACGTGCGAAGAGCCGACGTCACGACCCCGCAGTTCAACGTGATCTTCGATGACGACAGCCGTGCGTCCATATCTGTTGCCCAAAACAGCCACACCACCTTCGCAACAGCGGAAACCGGGAACATGTTTCTGGACTCTGGCGGAGACATCTCCCTGTCTGCCGAAGGCGGTAACGTCACAATGGACGACGGAACCAATACGGTATTCGACTTCGATGTCGACAACGTCATCCTGAAGATCATGGACGACGCAAATGCCACGGACTACCTGAGTATCGCCGTCGGGACCAACGGGGCCACGACAATCTCCACGGTTGACGCGGACGATGATACAGCCAATCTGCAAATCACCGCCGACGGAACCGCCGAGCTGGCAGGGACGACAGTGACGCTGGATTCGGGTTCAAACATATACCTCGCACCTCAGGCTGGTTCCCACGTCGACGTAGACGGTACTACATTTGACGGCGGTGACATTGCACACTCCGGTGACATGAGCATAACCAGCACTGGCGGCGACCTCACCCTCAAGGCCATGTCGGGTGGGGAAACGCAGCCATACTCGGTTGTCATTGACGGAGACCATATCGGTCAGGGTGAAGTGGTTGTAATCAATTGCGACGGACTGAATAAAGGGGACAGCACAGGGCAGGGGGTTTACGTCCAATCAGAGTCCACAAGCAACACCGAGTGGAGGCTGGTGGACCTTAGAAGCACCGAGGGTGAAGCCGACAAGGCGATACTCCTGCACTTGCAACATTACGGAAATGTGGGAGGCATCAACACGGCTCACCAAGGCCACTTGATAAAAGGGGTGAACGGGGATGAAGACGTAGTGTTTCGCGTCACGGCCAGAGGGATGATCTACACTGACGCTGGCATCAACGTCGCAGAGACAGGCACCACGGACGGCGCGTACAAAGAGGCTGGGACAATCAAGTTTTCTGGCGGGGACTTCCTAGGGTACGTTGCGGGCAGCACCAACGAATGGGTTTCCCTGACCGGCGGTGCCATCACATCCGGTGTTGTCAACGCGGGAGACCAGTACAAGGTTGCCTACTACCCAAACGAAGACGGCAGCACGTCCGTAGACGACACCTCTTCCCTGTACTGGAGGAACGACAGGCTGGGGGTCAACGAGTCCGATCCCCAGACCGACGTACACCTGAAAAGCGATGATGGGCCAACAATCCGCCTTGAGCGGAATCACACAGGACAGCCCATCGAAAATAACGACACACTCGGGGTTATTGAGTTCTACGGGTTCGACGAAGGGGGAGTCTCGACCGACCTCGAAGGGGTAGGGGCAAAGATTGTCGGAGAGGCTTCTGGCAACTGGGTACACGACACAAACGAAAACGACACTCAGGCAGAGCTTCAGTTCTGGACAACCCCCGGCGGAGACGATCAGGGCCTGTCAAAACGGCTAACGATCAAAGATTCCGGTGTCATCAAGCACGAGAAGGCGACACACACAAACATCGACACTGTGGCTTACAGCACGACCCCGACACTTGACCTAGACGCTTCCAACCTCCACAAGATCACACTTACCGGAAACGTCACCGGAGTCACGCTAGACAACCCCAAGGTGGGGCAAAGATTTCTCATCCGGGTCTTGCAGGACAACGGCGGAAACCACACAATTGTATGGCCCTCCAGTATAAACTGGGCTGATGGAGGGACGGCACCGACGCTGACCCCTACAGATGGCCGAGCGACCGTCTTGGGCTTCCTCACGACAGCAACTTCACCGGTCGCGTTCGACGGATTTCTCATCGGAAAAAACATCCCGACATAGGAAGAAGGCATGAAATACTCGGAACTTTCACCTGCCCAGCAGGAAGTCATTCAGGTCTACCTGAGAGAACTCCGCCCTGCGGCCATCCAGTTCGCCGCATCGGCACACCGGGCGTCCCTGCTGGGGGCCTCCTACCTGAACCAAGTCGTGCCAGTCCTTGGCCTGCTTGATGCTGGCGAGGAAATCCCGAACACCACGAACCTTGCTGGAGCCGAGGGGCTGCTGAAAGAGGACGTGGAGGAGTTGTCCGGGGACGTGCAGGACATCGGGGACACCTTCTCCTCCCCCGGAAAACAGGCAATCTACCTGAAGGCGTGCGGATTGAACGCACTGTTCGGAGACTGAGATGGGCAGCCCGAAGGAATACTTCGTTGATTACAACAGCGGAGTGAACGACATGACCAACGACGGGACAATTGACTATCCTTGGAAGACGGTCAACTACGCCCTAAGCACCGGGATAGCACTCGAAGACGGCGGGCATGATTCCAACGGCGTGCAGATAAACATAAAGGCCCTAGATTCAGCGACGCCGGGAGTCGGAGAGGGCGAGCCAGATTCCATCGACGTGGATGGGACATACGGCGAGACATTGATGGGATCTTTCACCTCCTACGCAGACGACATAACTCACGGTGCGCCACTCATCTTTCGGGGGTACCAGACGGCTTCGGGCGACTGGTACCCCGGCAAGTCCGGGGACGCTCCGACACTGTTCGGCTACCACTACCCTTGGACGCTGACGAGCAGGACAGACTTCGCTATTGTCTCTGATCAAGTGGCGGGAGGATCGTCCAACTACAAGGTCTCGTCCCACCTCCTGTTTTACGACTTGGTGTTCAAGGGATTCAGCACTGGGACAGAACCACTCGTTCAGGCGTACTCGGCCAACTCCTTTGTGAACTGCCAGTTCACAGGCACCGAGGCGGACAACCCTATCCAGCTCTCAAACGACAACACTTTTGTCAACTGCCATTTTTCCGACATGGGCGACAGCGGATCAGGAGACAACTGCATCAATCACTCTGGAGACGGATTGACGCTGATCAATTGCGTCTTCGACTTTCTCGAAGACACAAAACCTTTTTACTGCATCAAGTCTGCGGGAACAGGGGCGCACCACCTTACTGGAAACGTGTTCATGTGCGGGCCGGGGTGTCGCGTAATGAACTGGAGCGGCACCCCTTCCGGCCCGAACGCTGGCCTGCTGGTACTCATAAACAATACGTTTTACAGCAACGCAGGAGCCGACGGCGGGACCAGAGTCCAGCCTTTCGGCGGAAACAACGTGGCAAAGCGGTTTCTGGCTATCGACAATCTCATGGAAGGTTGGACGCACAGCATGGTTCAGAAGTCGAACAACAATGTTCTTGCATGGGGTGGCAACTCCGCATACAACAACACGACAAACTTCCCAGATGGCACAGACCCTGATGTCTGGTTCGAGTTCAAAGGCGGAAACTTCAGTGCCACTGACGCCAACAGCAACAAAACACTGGCAGAATCCCCCTTCTTGGATGCTGGAAACAAGAAGATGTCCTGTAGGCCAGCAAGGACGAGCGGGGGAGACGAGGCTGTGGTCGGCCAAGGCCTCTCCTTGAACGAGGAGGCCAGCACTATCGTAAAGAGGGGCGACCGAGGCGCAGTCCCTCGGGGGCCGCTGAACCCACCTGTTGGCGGAGGAGTTATAGGATGATTGACCTCGGAGACAGGCGAGAGGGCGACACATGGTCGTTTGGCTTCACCACATACGGTCAAACTGGAAGCCCGAAATGGGCCGACAGCCCCACGGTGGTGTGCTACAAGGGGACCAGCAACACGGAGGCGTCCACGGAGGCAGCGGGGCTGACACTGACCGAGCATGACTCAAGGGAGGGCTTGTACATACTCAGTGTGGCCACAACCAACGCCTTTTACGCACCGAGCCTCGACTACCTTCTTGTCTTTTCAGGGGGGACCGTAGACAATGTACCCCTAGACGGTGCCTGCATCGCCACGTTTTCAATTGCCAACCGACTCATGCAGCCGTTCCCCGGAATCGAGGGGAAGGTCAAGGCTGGCTCAAACCCAGATCCCTTCAACTCCATCATCACCTGCACTGGCGTACCCGGCAGCGTAACGTCTACGCATTACGCAAACCAAGCACTCCTGTGGACGAGCGGAGTCCTCAAGGGACTCACGTTCTTTATCACAGGAAACGGAACGCAAGCCACAGACTCCTTGTCACTAACCCTCCAAACCCTTCCGGCAGAACCGTCAGACACAGCGGACTCGGAAGACACCTTTATCATCCTCGGAACAAAAGGAAGCTAACATGGGCAACATCGTCTACAACCAATTCATGCTCAATCTCTCCGAAAAGCTGATTGATCTGGAAAACGACACATTCAAGGTTCGCCTCTGCATGACCGACTCTGAATGCGGCACCGAAGCCGCGAGGGGAGCCGCCAACTTGACGGCCCTTGAAGCCGTTGGAGACGACGGAATAGACATTTTCAACGGCAATGCGGATGGGGGGGCCTACGACGAAGATTCCGACCAGACTATCGGAAACCCATCCGCCGTTATCGAAAGCAACCGGATGGACTGGTCTGGCGACAATGTGGAGTGGGAGAATGTCTCCGCAGGAGACAGAGACATCCAAGGCGCACTGGTGTACTGGCAGCCGGGCAGCGGCACCATCAACGAAAGCACCCGCATCCCGGTCTGCTACGTTGACTTTTCCAGTGATATCGAGACCGACGGTTCTGACGTGAAGATCAAGTGGGACTCGGGTGCCTCAAGTGGCGACATTCTCCGTATGCAGCAAGCATCTAGTTAGCAGCACTCCAAGCCGAGGCTAGGAGTGATGCCACATGTTCCAGCTACTCCTTGGAACAGTAAAGCCCCCAATAGTCCGCAACGCTCCGGCGTTGGACTTGGACCTGTCTGTTGTTGCGCACAGGCTAGTGTCCTCTGTCTCCGCTTCTCCTCTGGAAGTGGAGGTCATTCTCGAACTTTCGGTCGAACGGCAGAAGTCGTACTCCGCTTCCCCACCGGAAGTGAGGGTCACGGCAGTTCAGCCGCGACTGGTCTCTACGGTGTCCGCCTCCCCGCCGGGAGTGGAGGTCACGGTAGTTCAGCCAAGGCTGGTTTCGTCAGTCTCCCCGGCCCCACTGGTGGTGGAGGTCACGGTAGCGGAGCCGAAGCTGGCCTCCATCCTGTCGCCCTCCTCTCTGGCGATTTCGGTTTCAGTCCTCGGCGTGGAGGTCGTCTCTGGCGTCAACCCGGTGCCGCTGGAAGTTCAGTTTTTGGTTGTAGCACCAAGCCTGACTTCCATCGTGTCTCCTGCCGCCCTGACAATGGAGGTCGCGGTAGTTCAGCCGAAACTCCTGTCTTCGGCAGATGTCTCTGCGGTCTCGGTCGAGATCACAGTTGTTGCGCCGCAGATCGTAAAAGTAGGGCTGAAGGACGTAGACGCTACGGTTCTGGATCTGGAGATCACCGTAGTGGGAGTCGGTATCGAGAAGAGTCTCGGTGCCTCCGCTATGTCCGTGAGCCTGACCCTGCCTCAGCCGGGGCTGGAGTCGACCCTCCGGCTCTCCCCGCTGGACGTGGAGTTCTTTGTAGTAGGCCACAGCATTTCGACGGGAGGGACGGCCTTCGTGGACCCGCTGGACCTGAATTGGTCCGTCCAGCCCGTCACGTTGGATTCAACCCTAAGCCTCTCCCCTCTCGGAGTGGAATGGGCCGTGCAGCCCGCCACTGTGGAGACGGTGCTTTCCGCGACAGCCTTCACCTTGGAGTGGAGCGTTGTCTCCCCGGAGCTAGAATCATCCCTAGACCCGAGTCCACTGACCCTAGAGTGGACCGTCCGGCCAGTCACAGTCGACTCCACACTGAAGCTGTCTCCACTGAATATAGAGTGGGTTATTCCACAACATTCGGTAGAATCAGGGCTGGGTCCATCGCCCCTAGGGGTGAACATAACCCCTGTTGCACCAAAGACGCTGAAGTCGGTAGGTGCCTCGATTATCGGGGTGAGGTTCAGGGTACTCCCTGTCGGCTCATTCGACACTGAAGAAGACGGTTCAGCATTCCTGATGTTTGTGGGATGGTAAAATGGCTAACAGTTACACATCACTTGGATTGCAGCAAGATGAGCAGGGGCAGTTCTCCCCCATCGCTGGATTCGGCATAGGCGCGATGCCGAGTGCTGAAGAGATATCCAAGATGTCTTGGAAGGACCGCATGGGAATGATGACGTCCCAGATGGGGCAGTCTCAGCACATGGCTCAGCAGGCCAACCTTGGCCTCCTTTCTGCACAGTTGAACGAGGTCGACAGGCTGGGCGTGGCGGGTCGCCAGCAGATCACGGACGTGTTCTCTCAGGAGCGAGGGCGTGCCAGTCAGTCCTTGGCGGCCAGAGGCCTTGGAAGCACAACTGTAGGGTCTGCGATGTCCGCCGGTTTGGCGGGGCGGGAAGCCAGAGCCAGAACTGGACTCGAAGAGAGGCTGGCCGGGCAACGCCTCAACGTCCTCAATGCAGCCAGCTTCCAGCAGCCAGACATGGGCGGCTTCTACAACCAGATGATGCAAGCTGGTGCCGCCGGTCTGGGCCAGAAGCCTCCCAAGCAGCAGGAGTGGTGGAAAGGCCCTGCTCTGGGTGCAGGTCTGGACTGGCTAACCAAGAGTAGTGGCGGAAGCGGTGGCGGTGGAATGCCAACGGGGATTGTTCCCGGCGGCGGCGGCCAGAGCAATCTCAGCAAAATCATCGGCGGCATTGGCGGGATGTTCAAGGGCGGCGGTGGTGGTGGTGCCCCGACGTATGATTACGGGCAGGGAGGTGCGGCGGGCATACCGTGGCGTCCTGCCGAATCGGGAGGCATGGACTGGTCCCAGATGGACTTCAGGGGCCAAAGCCCCGGCGGTGCAGGCTCGGGATTTGACGCAGGCTACGCAACCGCCACAGACCAAGGCGGGCTTGCGAGCAAGTTTGGCGGGCTGGCCACGAGTGCCAGATCTGGTGCCTCCCTGATCGGCGGGAAGCTGGCGGGACTGGGGACTGCCGCCAAGGGAGCGGCCTTGGGGTTGGGCAAAGGGGCAATGACACTTGGTTCGACACTCCTAGCCTCCCCGGCAGCACCAGTTGCGGCGGCGGCCATCGGGGCCTACCTCGTCTACAGAAACAACAAGGAAAAGATCGACAACCTCTACGACGACGCCGAAGAGGACGTGAAGAGGTTCAGCAAGCGGCAGATGAAGTCGCTAAAGAAGACCCTCCGAGACCCCGGCAGGCTCTTCAAGAAGCACAAGAAGAAGGCCAAGAAACTCTGGGACAAGATTTTCTAGGACAAGAATATGCCTGTAAACGTAGCATTCGGACCTTCTGCTGGAATCGGCGGCGCGCTTTCCTTTGGAACTGGTGCGCGCAAGTACTCTGACAACAAGGCTCAGATCGAGCAGCAGTCAAAGCGGCAGATGCTTTCCGATGCGATGAACTTCACCAAGTTCCTCCAAGACACCCGTAGACCCGAAGAGGACCAGCGGCGAGTCTTGGAGCGGATGGATAAGCAGCAAGAGCAGCATATAGCAAGGCTCGACCACAGCCAGAAGATAAAGCAGAGTCAGATCCAGTGGCAGCACGACTTCGACAATCGGGTCAGAGAGCAGCGAGTCGAAGAGATAAAGGCTGGCCGAGAGAAGATTGAGAACATGGCCATGAGGAAGGCCATGCAGGGCGTCCCCCAGAGCGACATAAACATCTGGAGGGCAGAGCAGCATGGGTATCTTGAGTCTCGCGTAATGGGTTCCAAGCTACCTGCGGCAGTGAGGCCTTTCGACTCTGTTGTGTCCGGCCCCGACGGCAGGCTGTACAACGTCGTCAACGGTCAGTGGAACGACATGCAAGGGAGTCTGGAGAAAGAAAAGCTGGAGCGAAAGAGGATAGAGATGCTTGAGCTTGGCCACGTCAATGGCCAGATAGAGAGCATCAGAAAGCAGGCTGCGGCTTTGGCGAAAGAAGAAAGAGACCACGTCAAAGAAAAAACAAAAACACTAAACGAGCAATTCCAGCATCTTATGGAAGGGGACGACTGGAAAGAGGGCCACCCCAAGTGGGGCGAATACCACGCAAGGATGGGTGAACTAAACGCGGAGCTTAGGGCTATTGGCGAGAGGTACTCGGAGAGAGTGGACCTCGAAATGTCCGAACTCTACGCGCCCTACATAAAAGAGGATGGCCTGCTGGGGGACCGGGCTAGGTCTGCGATGGCCCACCAAAAAGCAAGGTCTGAAAGAGAAGAGAGGCAGCAGAGGTTCAGTCAGTCGTTGCTAGGAGCAATCACGCCCCAGCAAGCTATGTCTGACAAACCCATTGAAGAGAGCGGGACCGCCACGACCACGACCCAGAGCAGCCTTGTTACGCCAGTGCCCGGAAAGCCGTCGATTTCCGCAGACGCATGGGAAGAGATGGTGAACAATCCGACTGGCGAATACGCGACAAAGGCGTTCCGTCGGCTCGGCAATGAGTATCGTGTTGCGGCGGTAGAGGAAAGTAAGCGGAGAGTGAAGGAGAAAAAACATAAAGTGACCAGATCTTGGCCCGGCGGCAGGCGAATTACATACACGGGCACCTCTGAGCAACTGGAGAACGTGGACAAGGCGTTCACCGCGATTGACGTCGCGGTAGGCAGCATGGACGCAGCTCGGGACGTCTTGGATGGAAAGACGGGAGGAGACGCGAAAGCACTAATGTTCGCTAC
>CEUS01270240.1_pt1 | contig 12597 bp, 11 predicted proteins | sample 427031 | NCBI WGS metagenome assembly CEUS01 (sample SAMEA2622837, study PRJEB7988) | marine metagenome | biome: marine biome (ENVO:00000447); feature: marine epipelagic mixed layer (ENVO:xxxxxxxxx); material: "saline water (ENVO:00002010), including plankton (ENVO:xxxxxxxx)" | depth 140 m | reverse complement strand
GGTACAAAGACTTGTGTTTTTCATGCGTAAAATAGGGTTCGTGTGGATCGAAAGTTTCAATCTGTAGAAACCAGTTGTCTTCTTCACTATTTGTTCGCATGAACTCCAGGCCATGGTCAAATGTGTTGGCTATCGACTGTTTCTCAGGTTTGTCCATATATTTTCGGTTGACCCAGTTTTGCCTGTTTTTCTGGCGTTCTGCGCCAGGGTAAAATTCGGGTTTTTCTGGGTCTTTGACCTCCCCTTTCCACGGGTCCCATTCCTGACCTCTATTAAATTCCCACGTCGAATAACGTGTATGGTAGTTAGCGCCTCCCTCCTCGAAGTAATGATAATGATCTGTTACCAGATGCGTATGTACTCCATTGTTTTTCAGAATTTCTGGAAGGGAGTCGTCAAAGGGCTCGATGGGTCCCCAACTACGGTGCAGAAAACCCAGTCTGCCTGTATGCAAGTCACGGCGGGCGGGCATACACGGCATACTTCCAACCCAGGCATTATCGAACGTGACCGTCTTATGGCTGAGGCGTTCAAAATTAGGAGCATGTATCCAATCGCAGCCATAATTCGGCAGGAAGTGCCGATTCAGAGTATCAAACATGACCATTATTGCTTTCATTTACTGGCTTTGCTACGTCGACTGTTTGTGGACCTGTTCTAAGGTGTGAATAATCTCTGATGGTGAAAAATTTCAATTAACTCCGTTTATTTTCCTTACTTGTTCACTTGCTTTCAATTGCAAAGAGAATTATCTCCTTTTGATAATGAAGACTAGTTCACTGTAGTTCTGTAAATTGTTTTCATTGCATTGTGGCTAGGCTTGGGGTTCTTGTAGGCGGCCAACTGAGTTGTCATAAAAGTTGTTGCGGCTTAAGACTATGTGCGTGCACAAGCGCTCAACAAAAACATGAAGGTGCAAACCTACCAGTTTAATGAAGGTCAAAACTTCAAAGAGATCTCCAGGGAAAAGGGGACTTTCAATGACATTGTAATCGATTTGGCACGACACCTTGTAAAACAAAATTTTTATCCCAAACCAGTTCCCGGTGAGGGCGATATACTTGTCGCTGTGCATTACGAGACTACAATCGAGCATGAGAATCAGATAAACCTATGGGGATTCACCGGATTGGAAGACTTTGGGTTTACTGAAGGTATAGAATCTATTGGTCGCACTGGAACCACTTTAAGTCCGGGTGAAATCAATGCCATTCAAAATATCCATTCGAATTTATCCATGCAGCAAGCGATCAACTTTTTCAATGGTATGACCCGGTTTGAGAAGGCAAAGCTTCTGGGTCTCGACGATTTGTGGTACAGGCGACTGCATCCGCCGCATAATAATTACGAATATGAGACAATTCTTCAGCAGGATCTTTACTTTATAGTTTTAATGGCCTACGATTTTGAACATTTCCTTCGAATGGGCGAAGCCAAACTACTTTGGTCAACGCGATACAGAGTTCGTTCACCAGGCCAGTCCTTTGAAAATGCCTTCAGGGGGATGAACAACGTGGCCAGCGATTTCTTCGGAAAGAACATTGATGAGATCAGCCGCAAGCGACTCGAAGATGATTCGAGTTTCGAAATTGGAGAGCTGGAAGTCATTGAAGAGCCGGAAATCGACGGCATGAACTGATCGGATAAGAAATCTCTTCTTGTAGTTGCTTATCAAGTACAGGAGCTTGAACTCCCAATACTTTGGTTAACTTTGACTTTGTCGTGCGAGGCCGTCTGAATACCTGATCAATTGATTAATTAACTATGACGGTATCCAATGAAACTCTCGAATTACTGAAGCAGTCCAGTACGGCCACATTGACAAGCGTCTTACGGAAGAAAGGCCTCAAAAACACATTTATGCATCGTGTCGCTCCTTTGAAGCCAGGTAGTAACATGGCAGGGCCGGCTTTTACGCTACGATATATTCCGGCACGTGAGGATTTGGATATTGAACCGATCGATAACCTCACTGATATGCAGAGGGTCGGGATCGAGCAAATCCAGGCTGGCGATGTATTTGTAATCGATGCACGTGAGCATACCCGAGCCGGAACCATGGGGTCGATACTGGCGGCCCGCATCCGGGTAAGAGGAGCAGTCGGTGTGGTTACTGACGGGGCTTATCGGGATTCACCGACCATTGCTGACAGTGGATTTCCGGCCTACGCAGCAGCCATGAATGCCCACACCAACAAGACCATTCACCATCCCAGTGAAATTCAGGTCCCCGTTGCCTGTGGTGGAGTAGCCGTATTTCCGGGGGATATTGTTGTCGGCGATGATGAAGGTGTAGTTGTGATGCCTCCCCAATTGGCTAGTGAAGTGGCCGAAGAGGCTGTAGAAATGGATCTTAGGGAAAGTTTCATCCTTTCAAAAGTTGAAGATGGGGCTGTACTTCCCGGAACCTACCCGGCCAATGAAAAAACTTTGGCTGAATACGAACAGTGGAAAAAGGAGCTTAGTACCGACTAAATCGGGGGAGTAATAATAAAAATTGGAATTACCATTTTTTAATGGTCATCCACTCATTTTCCGATTAAGGATTGTGAATATCACCAAAAAAATCGTTGAGTATGAAAAAATCTCGTAGAACTTTTCTCAAAACTGCTGTGGCTGCGACCCTCGGCATGCCTACCATTATTCAGGCGAGTGCACTTGGTAAAAATGGAGCTGTGGCCCCGAGCAATCGACTTGTCATGGGCGGTATTGGCATTGGACCTCGCGGACGTAAAGTGCTCGCCTGTTTTTTAAAACAACCGGAAATTCAATTTGTTGCTATAGCCGACGCACAGGAAGAGCGGCGCGAGATCGTTCGCCGCCTTGTGAACCGAGAATATGCTAATGAGGACTGTTACAAATGCCGGGACATGTTTGAGATCCTCGAGTGGGACGACATCGACATCGTGCAAATCACCACCGGAGACCGTTGGCATGCATTAGGAACAATTTTGGCTTCAAAAGCAGGCAAAGATATATATTGCGAAAAACCTTGCAGCATGACAGTCAGGGAAAGCCAGGAATTGGCTGATTCGGTCAACCGTTACGGACGGGTATTTCAAGCTGGTACGCAACGCCGCAATGTCGACAATTTCCAGTTTGCTGCGCATCTTGCTAAAAGTGGAAAGCTGGGCAACATCCACACGGTTCATGCCGGAATCCTCAAATTGGTTCCGGATCTTCCCTGGCTGCCGGGTGAGCCCGTACCGGATCCGTACATTTGTGATTGGGACCGGTGGTTAGGTCCAGCTCCTTGGAGGCCCTACAATAAAAAGTATGTCCAAGGTCGTTGGCGTGGTCATTATGATTTCCATGGTGGAGCCGGTCTACCGGAGTGGGGATCTCACACGATCGATCTTTGTCAATGGGCTGCCGGTGCGGATGGAACTATGCCGGTTGAGTACGAATACGAAGGAGATACCATTATAGGAACCTATGAAAGCGGTATAAAATTGGTACTGCGCCTATCCGGATTTAAGAAAGAAGGTGACTGGAGTGTCCCGGGAACTTGCCCTATCCGATTTGAAGGGGACGAGGGTTGGGTAGAAGCTGGTGACCATGGCAATGTTATTACGAGTCACGAAAGCCTGTTGGAAGGCAAACCAGAAGAATCGATTTACGGAACGGACCCGATCAAACATGTGCGTGATTTCATTGATTGCGTTAAGACGCGTGAAAAGCCAGCTGCGAATCAGGATATTACCCGCAATGGTCATATTGCATGCCACGTGGCAGCCATCGGTTGGCAGTTAGGTCGCAAAGTTCAGTTTAATCCGATTACCGAGACTTTCATTAATGACGAGGAAGCCAATCGGATGTGCAGCCGTTCCCGCCGTGATCCCTGGCACGTTTAAGTTATGGTTTGGCAATCTCATTTTAAGCTGATTCTGGTTCTAGTTATTCTATCCTGCTGTTTTTCATTAGCAGGAGCCGAAAATACTGATTGGGATGAGGCCACTGCTCTTGCAGTACTCGCCTCGGACACGGAGAAAAAGGCTAGGGCCTGCCAGGCCCTAGCTGTGGTTGGAGGACCTGAATCGGTTCCTACATTGGCCGTATTGTTAAATGATGAGGGTCTCGCATCTTATGCCAGAACAGCCCTTGAGGTGATTGATGATCCAGCAGCAGGAGCAGCCTTGCGGTCTGTACTACCAAATCTGGACGGACGTTTGTTGACGGGGGTTATTACTTCTCTCGGGGTTCGAGGTGATACGGAAGCGGTACCCGCCTTACGGGAACTGGTAGGAAATTCCAATCGTTCGATTGCAGGGTCAGCCTTAGTGGCATTAGCCAGAATTGGAACGGAAGATTCGATGGCCACAGTTGTTGCAGCTCTCAATCAAGGACCGGAAGAACTTCGAATTGCCGCAGCTCACGCAGTCCTTTTTAAAGCGGAGCAACTCATGAAATCAGGTAACGCGGATCAGGCTCGGGAGCTGGGACAGGCCGTGAGCAACGCCGTTTTGCCTGACCACATTCTCCAGGCGGCATCTGCGGTGGGTACGAATTAATCTGTTTGATATCCGAATAGGTATTTGGAGAATCATGTTATGAAATTCTCTTTTATTTGTGTTTTTATTAGTAGTGTAGTCTTATTGGCGGCCTGTGCACCGAATGATAATTCAGGTGGGTGGATTGATCTTTCCGGCAGTTTAGATTTTTGGAACCAGGTGGGCGATGCCAATTGGCGCATTGAAGATGGTGTGTTTGTCGCCGACAGTGGAAACGGCCATTTGGTTACTAAGGATAGCTTCTCAAACTTTCAGATTCAGTTAGAATTCTGGACTGATGCCGGCGCGAATAGCGGGGTTTTTATTAGAGCTCAGGAACCGGATAACATAACTGACAAAAATTGTTATGAGGTGAATATTTTCGATACCCGTCCGGACCAAACTTATCGGACTGGTGGAATCGTTCATTATGCTCCGCCTTCCGAAATTATCGACACATCCAACCAATGGAACACTTATGATATCACAGCCAAAGGTGACGCACTAACCATTGTTCTCAACGGGATAACAACTGCAGATATCAAGGACGATACACTTAGAAGAGGTCCGTTTACCCTGCAGTACGGTTCCGGGGTTGTGAAATTCAGAAACGTTCGGGTGAGAAGCCTTTAGTTCGCGTATTTTGTTTTCAGACCTGATTCCCATTTGTAAGGATTGGGACTCAGGAGACACATAGGCCTTATAATCCTCTTGTCTATGGTATCTTGGAACAACGTACTTGACTTTGCTCGTGAAGGTAATCCGGAATCGGATCGTAAGGTCACAAAATCGGATGAAGAGTGGCGGAATAAGCTGACTCCGGAGCAGTACCAAATAACGCGTCTTAAAAGAACAGAGCGCCCATTCAGCTCCATTATGTGTGAGCTTTTTGAACCCGGTTCCTATTCATGCGTTTGTTGCGGGACTCCTTTATTCGATTTCTCTGGAAAATTTGAAAGCGGGACAGGATGGCCTTCCTTTAACCAACCTGTTCAAGAAAACGCCATTGCTTATCATGAAGATGGCTCGCATGGGATGTACCGGATCGAGGTGACTTGCAACGCCTGCGACGCCCACCTAGGACACGTTTTTCCTGATGGTCCTAAACCTAGCGGACTGCGATACTGCATCAACGCATTGTCCATGATCATGGAGCCCGTTTCCGACCATACCTGAGAATTTTGATCTAATTGTGGTTGGAGGAGGCCGGCCTTTGGTTTCGCGGGAGCTTCCGTCAATGCCGGGCTAAAACAGCGTTGGTTGAAAAAGATAAACTAGGCGGAGCTTGTCCGAATCGAGATTGTGTGCCTGCCTTCTAAATTGCTGATCGGATTTTCTGAGGCAGCACACCATAAGCGCGATGCCAAACGACATTTCATAGATGCTCAATTCAACCAAATTGATATAGGCCGCTTATTTAATAACGTGAACGACTATGTGGGTGGTGTTGATGGACGGTACGAAGCTCGGTTTGGAAAAAGCGGGTGTTGAGCTTATTCTGAGTGAGGGTTCCTTTGTGGCTCATAGAACACTGGTTGTCGCCGATCGTACAATTACTGCTGAAAGAATCGTTATAGCCACCGGTTCGCGTCCGGCAGATTCACCATGTCCGGATCTTTTAAAAATGTTTCAGTTTTAGTATCCATGGTTAGGGTACGTCCGACTCGCAGTCTGTTTCTTGGCGTAATGCGTGCAATAAACGGAAGGGAGTTCGGAGCCGCCGCCATCAATGCTTCGGACGATTAATTGGAATTTTGATCATTAGTGACAGTCCTCCTGATAAACAAGCGGTTACCGACTTTTTTATTGGCTTGTCGTTTTATCAGCTGTCATAAATCGGTGGATGAACCAAAAATTTTGTGTTTTCTGTTTTCTGATTTTAGCAGCTTATACGGGCTCCTCGTTTGGAAGGTTTAGTAAACCTAACATTATTGTCATTATGGTCGACGACTCCAGTTGGGAGTGCTACGGCAGCTACGGTGCGATGGATTATAACACTCCCAATCTCGATAGGCTTGCTGCCAAGGGCCTGCGATTTGACCACTGCTATTCTACCCCGATATGCACGACATCCCGTGTAAAATTGATGACCGGGCAATACAACTTTCGCAATTATACTCATTTTGGTTATTTAAACCCCCGGGATAAGACCTTTGGTCACTTGTTACAGGATAATGGCTATAGAACAGCCATCGCCGGGAAATGGCAGCTCAATGGACTTTACCACAGGGCGCCTGATTGCTATGATAAAACACGACCCATGAAAGCGGGTTTCCATGAATCACTGTTATGGCAGGTCACCACTGGCAAAGCACTGAAGGATGGCGGCGGTGAACGCTATTGGAATGCTCCCTTGGAGCACAATGGTGTGAGCATATCGCGTAAGACCAATTGGGGTAAATACGGCCCAGATATGTTTACCGATTTTGTATGCGATTTCATTGATAGAAACCAAGACAACTCCTTCTTTGTTTATTACCCGATGGTCTTGGTTCACGATGTGTTTGTGCCAACTCCAGATACGCTCGGCGACACTCCATTAGAGACGGCAAACGTGATGCCGAAAGAGCCACATCTTCGAAAAAAGCACTTTGCGGATATGGTCAATTACATGGACAAGCTCATCGGTAAAATTGTTGTCAAAGTGGAAGACCTGGGCTTGGCCGAAGATACCATTATTCTTTTTACCGCTGACAATGGAACGGATAAAAAAATCACTTCGAATTGGAACAATCTAGAGTTAAAAGGTGGCAAGGGAGGTACTACGGATCGAGGGACACGGGTTCCTTTGATTGCTTACTGGAAAAGTCACACTCCCGAAGGTGGCGTGGTCAAGGATCTGATAGAGTTTACCGATTTCTATCCCACGATTGCAGGGGCCGCTGGCATTGAAATGGGGCCGTCTGATCCAATTGATGGAATAAGCTTTCTACCTCAATTAAACGGCAAGCAAGGAAGTCCTCGGCCCTGGCAGCTCAATCATTACCAGCCTTACTGGAGTCCATTGCCTGGCCAATATATCCGCGACCAGGATTATAAGCTTTACCGTGATGGGCGGTTTTTCAAGATATCGAATGACCTATTTGAAAAAAAGGACCTAGCCGCTACATCTGATACAAGCGCGCTGAAAGCTAAGGAAAAGCTTGGCAGTTTACTGGAGCAGATCCCAGATGTGGTTCCTGGAAAAGGGGATGTCAGTACCAAGCAACGCCCCGTCTATCCTGGAATCAAAAATCTATTTTCAGAATCGGACTGAACTTCCACTAGATACTCAGAAGCCTTTCATAGAAGGCAGAGAATCTATAAACTGAACATGGGTGCGACGAAGTTCTGATACGAGAAGCTTGTGGTGCTTCTTATCCGGATTCCTATACGATGGAAATCTTCATGCCATGGCAGGAAGTCGTGGGCTTCGAGTATCAACTGCGTCAAACACTAGATCTTCTAACCTGGCAGAATGATGACCGATCATTAATGCGGACTGGCAACACCCGGTTTCCAATCTCACTCCGGATGACATTGAGCTGGGACGATTTTTCAGGTTCAGGCGGCAGTGCCCGAGGAATGATTCTTAATCAGGGTCGCGGTATGATTCCTGTCCGCTTGCCCCAGGTCTGCCACATATCAGCCATTGTCTTAACTAATTGTGGGTTTTTGGCCGCAACATCGTGCATTTCTGTCCGGTCCTTTTCCATATTGAAAAGCTCCCAGCTTCCCAGATTGATTTGATCGGTTTTGTCCCAAATGAAATAGTTCTTTTTATTCGCTTTGGAAACAAGTTTCCATTTACCCATGCGCACGGCTCGGTTGCCTTCGTGCTCCCAATAAATCGCCTCCCTCTGAAAGGTTTCTTTGTTAAAAACAGGTAATAAACTTCTCCCTTCCAGTGGGATTATGGAATTCCTGTTGTAGGTATCAGGATAAGTTGATCCTGCGACATCAACGCAGGTGGCCATGATATCTATGAGGTGTGAAGGCTCTTCCCTCAATTCATTGGTGTTCTTTATCCCGGATGGCCAGTGAACTATCAATGGAGTCGCTATTCCACCCTCATGAACCCAGTGTTTGTATTCCCGGAAGGGAGTATTACTGGCATTGGCCCAATCCAGACCATAGGCGGTATAACCTTCCGGAGGGCCTGGCCAGGCATCCTTCATCAGTTTCACTGGCTTGCCGTCCCGGGTCATGTAGGGAATCATTTTAGTTTGAGGTTCGTCAGGACCCAACGGAACCAATCCCTCTTCAGGTGGCATCGGATCAACCCAATCAAGCTCTTCTGCGCATGCTCCATTATCCTGCAGGAAAAAGATGAGCGTATTATCGAGAATTCCTTTTGATGAGAGTTTCTCCACAACGCGTCCAATATCCGCATCCATCACTTCGACCATGGCGGCGTATACTTCCATGTTCGCTATTTCCCATTCCCGATCCTGGACCTCGTCATCCCAAGCCCGGACATGGTCGTCCCGCGGTGTCATTTCCCAGCCTGGTTTGATGAGACCCATTTCTTTCATTTTCTTAAAACGCTCTTCGCGCATAACATCCCAGCCTTTGTCGTACTTGCCTTTGTATTTTGCAATCGCGTCTTCCGGGGCATGCATGGGCCAGTGGGCAGCCGTATAGGATAGGTAAAGAAAGAAAGGATTATCTGTAACGTGATCTTCGATACATTGAATCGCGTAGTCAGTAAAATCCGTGGTGCAGTAAAACCCCTCACGTGGAGCAACGTATTCATTATCATTCGCCAGAGATCGGGGATCGAAGAGACTTCCCGCACCTGATATCATTCCGAAGAATTTGTCGAATCCCCGCTGCCGGGGCCAATTGTGTTTGGTGGGATTTTCGATAATGTAAGGAGTGATATGCCATTTCCCCGACATGTAGGTTGCGTATCCAGCATCTTTTAGGGTCTCAGCGATGGTGACAGCGTTTTTGCTCAAGTCTCCTCGAAATGCCGGCGTTCCCCGATCACTCACCATATGACCCACTCCTGCTTGTTGTGGATACAAGCCGGTCATCAAAGACGCTCTGGTTGGGCAACACCTTGCTCCGTTATAGAATTGGGTAAAACGGAGACCGTTATGGGCAAGCCTGTCTAAAACAGGTGTATTGATTTCTCCGCCATAACATCCGATGTCCGAATAACCCATATCATCACCCATAATCAGGATAATGTTGGGGTGACTGTTAATTTGCGCCTCTTCTTCTTGAGGACCGCAGCCAGCAGATAGGTTTAATAAGAGTAGAAGACTTACCAAAGGCAGAATTTTCATAGGTGTTTCAATTCAAAGATCAAATGGGTCAGGAATGGTAAAGAAGACTTTAGGGTTCAAGCATCTGTTTCGGAGTGCAGGGCTAGTCGGTTGCCTTCTGAGTCAATTATGATGGCTCTAAATCCATGAGGTCCAATTCCGTGAATGTCGTTTTCCATACTACCGTCCTTCGCCTTGACCTGAGCGACTGCATAGCGGATACAACCGTTTACGTTCAGATAAACCAAGATTCCATTAGTGGCGTGGCTTAAAGCGTGGCATAGTACCTGGAACCAGTGGATGGAAGAATTTTTGACTGAAAAAGGTGGACCCGCTGCTGATCGTATATTGGCGAGTTTTGACTTTCTCGAGGATTGGATTATTTCGAGTAAATACAGAGGTTGTGCGTTCTTGAATACCCTGTCAGAAACGCTTGGCCAGTCCTTTACGTGTGGAGATTGAAAACCACAAAGAAGTATGCTCGCCCTTATGCGCGACATGGTGGCGACCGATTGTACCGATGGGAGAGAGGAGGATATTACCCATAAAGCGCAGGCGATATTTATCCTGTTTGAAGGTTCCCTCATTGGAATGCAGGATTCTCTGGACATTTGGCCGGTAAAAGCCGTGAAAGCCCAGGTTCGTCGAATCCTTGGTTAAGTTTTGTAATGTTAATGAATTTTGTGCGACTAGCTGCTAAAACCGACGGACCGGTCGCTTAATTGAGCAAAATTTTAATCCTTTCACCAACGCAATTAATGAAAATTAACCGGTACAAAACTATAGTTGCAAGTCTCATCGGGACCTTGTTGTTTGATATCGCGGGATTCACGTTCACCGGACAATGGGAAAGTCATGCTGTTTCTGATCGATTATCCAACGAAGCAGCGAGTAAAGATTTGGGTGGAAGCTCAGTAGATTCCTAAAACCGAGGCCGGTGACTATCTGGATCAGCTTGTTCCTAAAGGAATAGAAAAAAATGTCGTCAGCATTTTTATGCTCAAGGTAACAGCCTATGACTGGAATTGTCCGAAATACATTACCCAACGATTTACGCCACAGGAAATGATGAACTATATGATCTCGAAGAATTCCCAATTGTTGGAAAGTTTGATGGAGACAACGGGCGAGGTCGAAAAATAACAAAAAAGCTCTAAAAATTCGATTCAATCTCTACTTCAATTTGTCAAGCTTTTCGTCCCCAAGGTTTAAAGCAAATAGGAAAAACTTATTAAACCTGTGCCACGGGTTTCTTTGCCGGCCTGGTACCTTATTCGGATTCTAAAGCTAAAGATTCCATGGATGGAAAAATGTAAAACTTGATAGATTTGTCCTTTATCCCCAGTAGGATAGTGGTAAGTTAACTGCTATGAATTGGTTTTATTTTGCCCTAATTACTGTGATTTCCTGGGGACTTTACGGAGTCTTTCTTCACAGTGGACAAATGGCCATGGGCGACCCCGTATTCGGTCGCTACAAGGCGTTTCTAGTGGTAGGAATTGCCTATTTTCTCGTGGCAATTGTTGCCCCTATCGTATTCTTAAAGGCCACTGGAGGCAACCTGGCCGTTACTCCCAAAGGTTTTTGGATTTCTTTGATTGCCGGCGTACTTGGTGCGGTGGGTGCACTCGGAACGCTTCTGGCTTTTGGGGCCAAAGGATCTCCTGCTGCAGTGATGTCTATTGTTTTTGCCGGTGCTCCAATTGTTAATGCCATCACGGCGATCTCATGGCATCCTCCTAAGGGTGGTGTTGCTGGTGTTCCCTGGCAGTTTTTTCTTGGAATATTGTTGGCTGCCACTGGCGGATACATGGTGGTTAAGTTTAAACCAGATCCTGCTCCGAAAGTTTCTCCATCTCCGGTAGCTCAAGTGGCATCAGCTGACACAGATTAGCTAATAAAGTGAGCACTCTTTTCGAACAGGATAGGCTGGATAAACTCAACCAGCTGGTGGGAGCTATTGCGGAAACCAACGCATTTTACCGAAAGAAACTGGAAGAGGCTGATGCCTTGGATGGGTTTCGGTCCCTTGAGCATTTCCAATCGAAAATGCCTTTCACCACCAAGTTGGAATTGGTCGAGGATCAGGTGGACAATCCACCGTATGGAAGTTTTTTTACGTATCCAATAAATAAATACACACGTTATCACCAAACCAGCGGCACGAGTGGGCGTCCTCTCATCTGGTTGGATGATCAGGGAGGCTGGCAGTGGGTGTTGGAAAACTGGAAGGAGACCTGGTACGCCGCTGGAGCCAAGGCCGGAGAATCCGGACTGTTTGCTTTTTCATTTGGACCATTCATAGGATTTTGGGCTGCTTTCGATTCCGCTACCCAATTGGGGATGCGCTCCATCCCTGCAGGTGGAATGGGAAGCGCGGATCGCTTACGGTTTATTATGACTCAGCAACCGACCTACCTTTGTTGCACGCCAACTTACGCCTTGAGGCTCATCGATGTCGCCAAAGATCTCGGAATAGATCTGACTCGATCGGGTGTCAAATGCGTCATTGTAGGTGGAGAGCCCGGAGGTAGTGTACCGGAAATTCGGGAACGCATTGAAACCGCCTGGAATCCAGCCACGGTGCTCGATCACCATGGAATGACCGAGGTAGGCCCTGTTTCCTATGGCGATCCCGATCGTCCCGGCACGATCCGTCTGGTCCATGATACTTACCTTTGTGAAGTATTGGATACTGAAACGGACCAACCCGTTGCACTGGGCGAAGAAGGAGAGCTGATATTAACAACCCTCGGTCGCTATTGCAGCCCGCTTATTCGTTACCGCACCCGTGACCTTGTCAAACCAGTTGCTATTCCTGGAGAACCGCCGGCGCAATTTGCATTGGAAGGTGG